>Ga0115007_10000581_pt1 | contig 24150 bp, 25 predicted proteins | sample ArcOceMetagenome_2_FD_87166 | JGI IMG/M metagenome (GOLD analysis project Ga0115007, IMG submission 87166) | Marine eukaryotic phytoplankton communities from Arctic Ocean - Arctic Ocean ARC135M Metagenome | ecosystem: Environmental > Aquatic > Marine > Oceanic | place: Arctic Ocean | collected...
GGCATAGCAAACATATTTGTTTTTTAAAATAGCTGGTACTTTCATTATATTAATTAATCACAAAAAAAAATTATATTAATTTAATTAAATTTAATATAAATTCCTAAATGAAATTATCTCTTCCTTGTTTGTTTTTTCCTTTTTCCTTTGTTTTTTTTCCTTTTTGTTTGTTTTTTCTTTTTATTTCTTCTTCCTTTTGTTTTCTTTCTTCTTCTTTTTGATTTATTTCCACGTTCTCCTTTTCTTTTTTTAATTGAACCTAAAGTTCTAATCGGTTTTGATTTTGATAAACTTTGTAATTTTTCTGGGGTTTGCCAACCTCCCCTTGTTTGCGTTCTTCGGTTGTATGCTGCGTCTGTCTCACCGGTTATTTTACGTCTATTTCTCTTCCCTTGTTCAGCAGCTTCGGTCATACTCGTCACCAGTTCTCTTCCTTGCCCTCGTGTGCGTATTTCTCCATCCGGACCTTTGACTGGTTCTCCAGAATACATATTACGGAGAGACGCTACCGAGGATGTATATGGTGCTGCGGGGAGGGGTCGCCTGACTGGTTCCAACTTTGTCTCTATTCGTTTCTTATTCTCTATCTTTGACTCCCCGTCACCAGGATTGCCACCAGGATTGCCACCAGGATTGCCACCAGGATTGCCACCATCAATCCCAGCTTCGCGCATAACCTCAACTTCATCACATATTCTTTTGATTTCTGCCACCAAAGCTACCAATTGTTTGCGGAAATCGTCTGGGTCAATTTGGTCTTGTTCCATTTCTGTTATTGAGTTAGTTAATTGTTCTCTTATTACGTTCAAATTAGGATGAGAAGAAACAGTCTGTTTCAACTTAGCAAGTTCCAATTTATTTTGTTTACACTCTTCTAAAAGAGCTAATAATTTATCAATACAATCTCGTAACTTGTTAATAAGTTTTTCTAGCTCCATAACATATGTTTTGGTAGCAACCCTTCTACCCCTTTGGACGGTAACCACATCTGTCAATTTGTCAAATAAACCCTTAATACTAGTCATATCTGCTTGTGTGTTCTCGGTCGCAGGTACAAGTTGATTCCATACTGGTTGGTCGGTGTTTAAAGTTGTTGCGGGAGGAGTCATTGGTGCTGTAGGTCCATTCGCTATCATTTCCCCCCATTCCTCATTTGTATATTGATTCGCCATTTATATATATATCATAACATTAATTTTCATCTATTGTTGTTTTCACTTGTTCGGTCATATTAGATATATCTCCTTGTATATTTTTTAATTTATTGATTAAAATTTGCTGTTCATGTTTTGCTTCCCCTATCATTTTATTTGTTAAATCCGCATCTATTAAACTTTTCTCTAAATAATGTAATAATCTTAAAATTTGTATTTCTTGATCTTTTTTTAAATTAACAATTGTATTATGACATTGTTTTTTCTCATCATATATTCCCCTTAAATGACTATTTTTATTTTTTAATTCATATAAATCTGCTACACTACTGCCTATATTTTGTTTATTGCTGTTAATTTCACTAGCTATTTTCTTTAAAATCATATCTTTTTTAAAAATATCCATATTTTATATATACACACAAAGTATTTTTTTTGATTATAGACCGCATTAGGAGGCGTTTTAAATATTATTTTTTTAGTTTTTGAGAGCATAATGTAGCTAACTTAATTAATATTATTTGAAATGAATTTAAATCTAACCCTGTATTATTTAGGATGTCTAATTCAAGAAAAGAAATGCTTCTTACCGAAAACGAAAATCGCTATGTCATGTTTCCCATTGTGGATGATGACATTTGGAAAATGTACAAAAAGCAAATGGATTGCTTTTGGCGCGCCGAAGAAATAGATCTTTCGAAAGATATAAAACATTGGCCAACTTTAACCGATAATGAACAGTATTTTATCAAACATATTCTTGCTTTCTTTGCTGCTAGCGACGGGATAGTTATTGAAAATCTTGGCCAACGATTTTTAAGTGAAGTTCAACTCTCAGAAGCTAGAGCCGCGTACGGTTTTCAACTTATGATGGAAAACATTCACTCGGAGACTTATTCCCTCTTGATTGATACTCTTGTAAAAGAAGAGCGTGAAAAAACAAAATTATTTGAAGCAATTAATAATTTCCCGTGTATCAAGAAAAAAGCCGATTGGTCTATTAAGTGGATTAATGATAATAGGTCGTCATTTGCTACAAGATTAATAGCTTTTGCTTGTGTAGAAGGGATTTTCTTTTCGGGCTCTTTTTGTTCTATTTATTGGTTAAAAAAACGAGGGTTGATGCCAGGTCTAACATTTTCAAATGAATTAATTTCAAGAGATGAAGGAATGCATACAGATTTTGCTGTTCTTCTTTTTTCAAAATTGAAAAAAAAACCCAAAAAATCCAAAATCCTTGATATTTTAAAAGATGCTGTTAAAATAGAGAAAGAATTTATTTGTGAAGCACTTCCTTGTAAATTAATAGGTATGAATGCGAAATTAATGAGTGAGTATATTGAATTTGTTGCTGATAGATTATTAGTTCAATTGGGATGTAACAAACATTATAAAACTGCGAATCCTTTTGATTTCATGGAAATGATTTCTATGGAAGGAAAAACGAATTTCTTTGAAAAGCGTGTGGGTGATTATAGTTTATCAAGTGAAAAGAAAACCGAAGAAGCATTTTCGATGGAGGGTGTTGATTTTTAAAAAATTGAATTAATATATTGATATAAATTTATAAATATATTAATTATAAACATGAGTGGACCCTGGTATGAATGTCAAGGACCTAATGCTGAAGAAGTAAGAAAAGATGTATTATCCTTTATGAATATAATAAAACTTGGCAAAGATGAATACGAAAAAGAAAAAGATAAAATAATTCAAGATGCGCTAATGAAAATTATTCCCGATACTAGAAACGATTTTGGATCTTATCGAGGCTATGCTACTTTTGGTGTAAAAACCGAAATATCAAACGAAGTCATCAAGGAGGTGCGTAAAGGATATGCGCTACTAACTATTGAAAAAAAATTTATCCCAGTTGTTACACATCAATTATATAAACCGAATGGCATTATGGCAAAAAAAATAGGTATAGAAACTATGGTTGGTAAAAGAATGTAATCATAGATATTGGTATAGTAATAAAAAATTAGATTAATAATAACATAAAGATAATAAATCTTTTTTATTATATGAAAATCGCATTTATAACAGGAATTACCGGCCAAGATGGTTATTATCTAACAAAATTATTATTATCCAAAAATTATAAAATATATGGTATTGTTCGTAGAACATCGGAACTTTATTGTTCTTCCCGGATAAATTCTCTTGAAAATGATATTACTTTAAAATATGGAGATTTGACAGATAAATCATCATTGTCTAATTTTATAAATGATATCATATCAAATCATCCTGATTTTTCAGTATTAGAAATATATAATTTAGGCGCCCAAAGCCATGTAGGTATTTCGTTTACAATTCCAAATTATACAACAGAAGTAGATGCTATAGGTACGTTGAATATATTAGAAATAATAAAACAATATAACACTGTAATTAGAGATAAAATTAAATTTTACCAAGCAGGTACAAGTGAATTATACGGAAGAGTATTAGAAACACCACAAAATGAATTAACTCCGTTTAATCCTATTTCTCCTTATGCGGCAGCTAAACAATATGCTTATCAAATTACAAAAATATATAAAGAAGAATATGATATTTTTGCAGTAAATGGAATATTATTTAATCATGAATCTCCCAAAAGAGGACCTAATTTTGTAACAATGAAAATAGTAAATGCTATTAAAGATATAGAAAAAGATAAAAGAGATTTTATTGAATTGGGTAATATATATAGTAAAAGAGATTGGGGACACGCTGAAGATTATGTAAACGGTATGTGGTTAATGATGCAGATGGATAAACCAAGTGATTATGTTTTAGCTACAGGAAAAACATATACAGTAAAGAAGTTTGTTGAACGAGCTTTTAAATTTAAAGGATATACAATTCGCTGGGAAAATTCTGGATTAAAAGAAAAAGGGATAGATCAAGATGGGATAGTTAGAATAAAAATTTCTGAAAAATATTATAGACCGTGTGAAGTAGACCTATTATTAGGGGATTCTACAAAAGCTCAAACCGAATTAGGATGGACATTTAAATATGATACATTAGATAAACTTATTGAAGATATGTTCAATTAATATTATAAATAAAAATATATAATATTATTTTCTACAAACATCATAATTTTCGACAAACCAAGAATAAGTTATTTTTAATCCTTCATCTAAATCTGTAAATTTATATTCCGGTAATATTGTTTTCAAGCGTTTATTTGATACTGTTTTTCTAAGACATCCATCTGCTTTTGATGTATCCCAATATATTTTATTTATATCTATTCCTATGGTTTTTCCTATTTTTTCAATGTATTTTTTTATAGTATTCTCTTCGTCATTTGCTATATTTATTAAATCTTTTCCAACCGTTAATTCTTGATTAAATAATAATTTACACATTATATCGGCAGCATCTTTCGCATATAATAATTGTCTTAATGGCGAACCTGTTCCATACGCAATTATTTTTTTTTTATTACAATCGTTATGAAATCTATGCATTATTGCTGGTATAAAATGTCCGTTTTCCAAGCAAAAATTATCATATTTACCATACATATTTACTGGGGCAACACAAATATATTCACGATTGAAATCTTTATTGTAATTTTGACATTGTATATATAACATTCTTTTAGCATAAGCATACCCTCTATTAGAATAATGTGGGTCTGATTCTAATATCATTTCTTCTGTCATTGGAAATTTACTTGGAGCATGTGGAAAAATACAAGATGATAAACAGAAAATACCTCTTTGAATATTATTTATATTACAAGCTTCAAGAATATTTTCTTGAATCATGATATTATCTTTAAAAATATTAGCATTATTTTTCATATTTTTAAATAATCCACCAACATTCGCTGCTAAATGAATAATATAATCAAATTTATTTTGAGAAAAAAAATCCAACACTGCCTTTCTGTCAGTCAAATCTAATGAAAACTCATCATTTTTACTTCTATTTAAATATGTAAAACTATGATTTGCGTATTTTTCGTTTACAATACTTTTCAAGTTATTCCCAACCAAACCGTTTCCTCCAGTTACCACTATTTTCATATATTATATTTTAATTATTTAATTTTTAAATAAAAATTATATAAATATAACTTATGGATATTATTCATATGATAGAATATAATATTCAACCTGGGAAAAACATTATTGACTTGAATATAACTGATATTTACGAAGCTAATATTGGTTCTGGAAAAATTAAAATTCATTTAACAAACAGTAGTGATGAAGCAAGTTCTGTTTTTTTATATAATAAAAAAGATGAAAAAATTTTAAAAACAAACATAGAATACTGTTTTTGGTATAATGAAATAGGCGACTCTATTGATATAAGTTGTTATACAAAAGATATTAATGAAATTAATATTATATATTATTCTGATTCCTTTAAAAAGATAGAATACTGTGTTAGTGAAATACAAAAATTAAATGTAGATTCTATATTTATTAATGGAAATTATATTGATACATTAGATAGATTTGAAGAAAAAATGAAAACAAGATTCAAAACTAACAAAGAAAAAATTCATAATTTAATAAAGGATGAATTAAGTAATAAAGTTGTTAATAATGACGATAAATTTACCTTAACTGAAAAAACATACGATCATAATGAAATTAACGCAATGGTTGATGTTTTATTAAGTGATAAATTAACTATGGGTAATAGAGTCGAAGAATTTGAAGAACAATTCGCTGATTATATTGGTAGTAATTATGCAATTATGGTTAATTCTGGTTCATCTGCCAATTTATTAGCTATGGCAGTTCTTACAAATTTTAAATATAAAAATCATCTAAAAAAAGGAGACAAGATAATTGTTCCCACCGTGTGTTGGTCCACGTCTGTATGGCCGATTATTCAAATGGGACTTGAACCCGTATTTGTTGACATAAATATTGATACTTTGAACGCTGACATAAATAAAATAGAAGAATTATTAAAAACAGATGATAAGATAAAAGGTGTGGTTGTCGTCCATATATTAGGTAACTCTACAAATATGAATAAATTACTAACTTTAAAGGAACAATATAATTTGGTTTTAATGGAGGATACACGTGAATCGTTAGGGTCTAAATACAACGATAAATATTTGGGGACTCTTGGAGAATGCGGAACATATTCTTTTTATTTTTCACATCATATAACTACTATTGAAGGTGGTATGGTTGTAACTGACAACTTTGATACTTATGAACTATTAAAATGTTTAAGAGCACACGAGTGGAGTAGAGGTATGACCGGGTATAACGATAATTCTTTAGATAATAGATTTTGTTTTATTAATGTAGGTTATAATTTAAGGTCCATGGAAATTCAGGCTGCTATGGGATTGGTTCAACTTAAAAAATTACCAGAATTAAATAAAAATAGAATATTAAATTATGAAAGAATAATAGAATCAATAAAAAAAAAGAATAATGATATTTTAACCACATTTACAAAAGAACCTAATTCAACCCCCGCGTGGTTTGCACTGCCTTTTATTATTAACAGTAAATACGATAAAGATAATTATTTAAAATACCTTGAACAAAACCATATTTCAACAAGACCTATTGTCACTGGAAAGTTTGCCAGACAACCTGTATTTAAAGATTTAAAATTAAATATAAATCCTGAAATTTTCACAAATGCTGAAATTATTCATAATCAGGGATTTTTTATTGGGCTACCTTCTTATTTTATGACTGATGAAAAAATAGAAAAATTAGTTAATGTTTTAATTTCCTTCTAATATAAAGATAATTTATATTTTATAATTATATTTATGATAACTACAGAGTTAATGGGAGGATTAGGTAATCAATTATTTCAAGTTTATAACTTGATATCCTACTGTTTAGATAATAACAATATTTTTGTATTAGAAAAACATACAATGTTATATGGTCCAATAAGAAATTGCAATGTTTATTGGAACAATATTTTTAAAAATATTAGTTCTAATTGCAAAGAGACACTATTCAAATTTCCTATTTATAAGGAACCATCTTTTTCATACAACAAAATACCTTATATTTTACCCACTCAAAATGTAAAATTTCATGGTTATTTTCAGTCATATAAATATTTTGATCATAATTTGGATAAGATTAATGATATATTAAAATTGGATATATTAAAACAAGAAATTAGTTCAAAAAATAAACTTGATTATGAAAATATTATTTCTTTACATTTTAGGATAGGTGATTATGCAAAACTTCAACATTATCATCCCTTAATGACACCTGAATATTACATCAATAGTATTAATTATATTATTGAAAAAACAACAAAAGAAGATTGGAAAATATTAGTATTTTGTGAAAAAGATGATATTGATATTGTTAATTCAAAATTATCGATCATTAAAGAAAGGTATGAAAAAATAGAATTTGTTATTTGTAATCATAATTTACAAGATTGGGAACAGATGTTACAAATGTCATTATGTAAACATAATATTATTGCTAATAGTTCTTTTAGTTGGTGGGGAGCATATTTAAATAATAATAAAGATAAAATTGTATGCGCACCTAAGAAATGGTTTGGTGATAATGTAAAACACAATACTAGTGATTTGTATTTAAAAGAGTGGGAGTTATGGATATAACTATATGGTTAAATCAACTGTAAATTTTATCAGTAATAAAGTTGTTATATACGAAAATATTTAATTACATGTCTATATAATTTTTTATAATGTTTACATTAAAAAAATGTAGATTATGTAATTGTAAAAATCTAATATCTGTTATAAATTTAGGTAGACAAATAAATACATCTATATTTCCTAAGATAGGAAAATTAAATAAGGTTGAATCTTATTCTGTAAATTTATTGATGTGTAAAGAATGTGGTTTAGTTCAAATAGATGAAACAACGCCACCTGATTTAATGTATAAAACGGGTAATTATGGTTATAAATCAAGTATAAGTAATACTATGCGCACTCATTTAAAGAACTACCATGATGAAATACTTTCAAAAAAAAAATTAAATAAAAATGATATTGTTCTTGATATTGGTTGTAATGATTCTACCTTTTTACATTTTTATGATGATAATATACGTCGTATTGGATGTGATCCTACAGGAGAGCAATTCAAAGAATTTTATAATGACATGGAATTACTACCTGATTATTTTACAAAAGAAAATATTATTAATAAATTTGGCGATATAAAATTTAATATTATTACAAGTATTTGTATGTTTTATGATTTACCTGATCCAGTACAATTTGCAAAAGACATTCATGACTTACTTCACGATGATGGTATTTGGACATGTGAACAAAGTTATCTACTAACTATGTTAAAAACCAATAGTATTGATACTATTTGTCACGAACATTTAGAATATTATGCTTTAACGCAGATTAAAGAAATTGCAGATAGAGCAAACCTAAAAATAATAGATATTAAATTTAATGATTCAAATGGGGGAAGTTTCAGAATTTATTTTGCAAAAAAAAATTGTTCCGTGTATAATGAATGTACTGATTTGATAAATCGAATTCTTCAACAAGAATTAGATTATAAAATAAAAGATCCACAAACATATATGGATTTTGTTTCTAGATGTGATAATGAACTTAATAAATTACAAAATATGTTAAGGATTATTAAAAAGAATAACAAAAAAGCATATCTATTAGGTGCTTCAACTAAAGGTAATTGTGTATTACAGTATTGTAACATAATACCAGAAGATGTACCATATGCTGTAGAAAGAAATCGAAATAAAATCGGATGTGTTACAAATACAAATATTGAAATTATTAGTGAAGAAACTATGAGAAGTAACCCACCTGATTATTTAATAGTATTACCTTGGCATTTTAAAAAGGAAATAATTGAAAGAGAAAATGAATTTCTTAAAAATGGTGGTCAATTTATATTTTATTTCCCTACTTTTGAAATAATAAGTTATAAACCAAAAACATTAATAACTGGTTGCGATGGGTTTATAGCAAATTTTGTTAAAAAAGAATTAAAAGACCATACTTTGTATGGTATTACAAAAACACAAAAAACCATAGAAAACAACATTACAAAAACATTTTTTGATATGACTAATTACGATGAATTGAGAAATTTTATAGAAACAGTTAATCCTGATAATATCGTACATCTTGCTAGTACTTCTTCTACTGTAGATGCTTTTAATAATCCATTTAATACTTTACAAAATAATGGTATGTTATGCGCAAAATTATGTGAAATAATTAAAAATATGAATAAGAATATAAAATTATTTAATGCATCTAGCAGTGAAATTTATAAAGGACATATAGAGTATAATGTAGATGAATATAGTGAAGAAAACTTAAATAATACTTATCATTTACATCCTTATTCTATTGCAAAGATACTAAGTAATCAAATTGTTAAGTTTTATAGAAAAGAATACGGATTACCTTTTTCAAATGGAATTATTTTTACAACTCAATCTAAGGAAAAGTCTAATAAATTTTTATTAAATAAAATTAAGACTCATATTGAAAACTGGTTGTCTGGAGAGAAAAATGTTTTAAATATAGGAGGTATTGATTCATTTAGGAATATTATTCATCCACATGATGTAGCTACAGCAATAAATAAAATATTAACAATCGATGAAGGAACAGATTATTTAATATGTAATTACAATAGTTGTAAAATATCTGATTTAGTATTAAAAATATATGAAAATAATAATATTGATTTAGTTAGAGGTGTGAAAAATAATGTGTGGTATGAAAAAGATACTAATAAGGAAGTTATTTGTATTAACGATAGTCAAAAAGGATTAGACACAAAAGCTATAAATATTAAAGGATATCCATGTAGATTGAGATATCATGAATGGAAAATTAAGTATTCGATTGAAGATATATTAAATGAATTTATAATTTAAAAATTAATTGTTATATATTTTTATAATGATTAAAAATAAAATAGATTTATATAATTCTAATAAATCTTGGTATGATTGGTTACCTGAAAGAAAATTTATCATTTTAGATTTTTTACCTTCATGTGTAGGCAATACATTAGACGTGGGTGTTCATGATTTTAATAAAAATGATGAAATTTGCTGTAATCAAAATTGTAATTACGAAACAATTGATATAGATGAAAGAAGCAAAAACTTTGGTTCTTCTTATAAACATACTACTGTAGATTTTTTAGACTATAACCCTTCGTATAAATTTGACAATATACTATTATTTGGTGTACTTGGAATTTATGACGGATGTGGGGGATATAATTATACTCTTCATAATAATGAGGTTAAATTAATTAAAAAAATTGATAGTTTATTAAATATAAATGGTAGAATATTGTTAGGACCTGATGTAAATCCACAGTCAGGAGCAGGACAAAATTCTTATTCAACTATTAATTTCTGGAATAAACTTATAAAAGATAATGATATATTCAAAAATAAATATTCTGTTATTAAAAATATGATAGGAAGATCCAATATGATAATTGTTCTTCAAAAAAAAGAATAATTATATACTAATATAAATAATTATTTGTATATAATATAAATGAATACTATAATAGTTATAGGTGCTGGACCAAATGGTATATATTGTTATAAAACATTAAAAAATAGGTTTCCTAACAAAAAAATATTTCTAATTGAAAAAAATAGTTTAGTAAGTAATATTAAAAATTATCCGAATTTAATTTGGCATTCACCATTTGATGAGTTGTGTTTTGATGCAGAAAATAATAATAATAAATGTTATCCTCAAAATAAAGATGTAATTAACTATTATACTAATTATTTCTCGAATCACAATTTATCATTTATTAAAGATACGGTTATTGATATAAAAAAAAATAATGATACTTACAATATTATTTTAAAAAATAGAAATCCTATTGAAACAAAATATGTTATTTTATGTACTGGTATATTTGGAAATTCAAATAAATTAAACATAAATACACATTTTCCATATGTGACATATAATTATCCTGATTTTCATACTGTAAAAAATAAGCATTTAGTTTTAATTGGGGGAGGAAATTCATCCTTGGATTATATCATTTATTTACTCCCGCATAATAAAATTACATGGGTTTTAAGAACTACTTATACTGTAAATAGTGCTCACTTTCGTAAGTTTCAAAATACTCTTCGTAATTATTATCATAACTTAACTATGTATCAAAATACAATTGTAAAGGAATTTCGTAATAATAATTCTATTATATTATCTAATAATAAAATCATTGAAAATGTAGATGAATGTAATATTCTAATTGGTTTTACATGTAAAAATTCTTTATGTGAAAAAATAGGTTTCGAATATAACGGTAATAACATTAAATTAAATGAAAATTATGAAACGAATTTTAAAAATATTTTTGTTTTTGGATCATTAGCTACACAACCCGATGACGTTGTTTATATCCATAGAGGTAATCCAAAAAGATTAAATAAAATTTTATCAGTTATAAATTAAATATTGTTATTTACCCATAAACAATCTGACAAAATACTTACTGTAAATTTATTTTCAACTATTTTAAAACCTTTATCGCATAAATATTTATTAATATCTTCAAAAGTTTCTTCATTTTCTCTGGTAAAACCATAATCGCATTCTGAGATAATATATTTAACATTTTTTATATCATCCCCTAATCCTTTTAATACCGATAACCCCACCCCTTCTACATCCATACATATTAAATCTATACGATTTACATTATTTTTAATTAAATAATTCTTTAATATAACTGTTTCTACTTCTATTTTTTTCCAATCAATATCAGTACAATATTCATCTAATCTTTTTTGATGGTTTTCTAAAGACATTCCACATTCTGCATCAGCTATTTTACAAAATTCTTTTTTTACTTTACCTAATATTGAAGATGCTCCACTATTTGATTTACATACATAAAAATCAATCGTTTCTTCTCTGTCAAAAACTGCTTTATTATTAAATTTTATATTACTATAGTTTTTAAACTTATTTTCAAGATCGTTTTTTTTTTCTGGATTTGCTTCAAAAGCATGGTAGCTTTCAGGGTTAAAATGATTATTAATAATCAATGTATCGTTACCATTGTTACAACCAATTTCAAAAATAGTTTTAATAGTATCTTTTGGTATATATCTAAAAAAATAATTATAAGCCATCTATAAATAAAAATAAATTTTCTTTTTAAATATATTTATTTAAAGTTATTAAATTGCAATTTACAAAATCCTTAGGGTAATTCTCATTTATAATAGTTGAATCATAGTTATAATTAATATATTTTACTATTTTTGATATTTTTGACAAATTCTTATGCCCTATAACTGTTTTATCACTTAAATTATTAGAAAAATACCCATTAAAACTTTTCATATATTTATTAGTAAATTCCAAACTACTATTTTTATCAAACGAAAAATAATATAATTTATTTTTATCTATTACTAATTCTGTCACTATTTTAGATACGATTTTATGATGATAATGACCATACTCACCTTGTGGATTATGTGTTACAATTTTTTTACTATTATTAATAATATTAAAAATATTATCTTTCATATTTTTTTGCAATTCGTTATCTATTTCTAATTTGTAAGGAGAATCTACATAATCAAGTATAATTTTTTTAAATCCAAATAATTCACTTGTTTTTTCAAAATTTAATAAACGTCTCTTTCTCTCCTTATCTGCTCCGGGATAATTATATTGTTGAAATATGCATAAAACAACCCAATCTTCTCCATTTAATAAATCTTTCCATCCCCATAATAACTCGTCATCGGTATGTGCTACAACCATTAAATTCATATTAATAATATAATAATTAAATAAATATTTATATTATTATATTATTAAATTCATATTAATAATATAATAATTAAATATTTATATTATTTTCTTTAACTAAAATACAATTTAAACAATATATTATATTTAATATATTTATATGAGCAAAAGATTAGCATTAATATTAAGAGGCATATCCTTTGATGAAAATTTCAAACATGTTTGTATGCCAAGAAATAATATAGTAAATTACAAATATACTATTGATAATTTTAATAAATATATAATTGATCCTTTATCAAAGATATTTGATGTAGATATTTTTTTTATTACTTATAATACAGAGAAGACTGCCGATATAATAAATGACTATAAGCCCAAAGATTATATTTTAATAGAAGATACAGATGAATGGTATTCGAATAATTCAATAGTTAAATATAGTGCCTCCACTTTATCACAATATTTTTCTTCAACCCAAAAAGCTATTTTAAAAAAGGTTGAAAGTTATGAAAAAAAAAATAATTTTTCATACAACCAGATATTAATAACAAGATTTGATTTATTTTTTATTAAAGATATTACGAGTTACATATTAGATTTTGATAAATTTAATTTGGTTTGTTATAGCGAGGGATACTGGCATCATTCAACATATGATAATTTTTATTTATTTAATAGAAAATATTTAAACTCTTATTACGAATCTCTTGATGAAATATTTTCTAACGGTCTAAGTTCGCATTATTTATATAATATGCTATATATAAAAATAGGGAAAGAAAATATATCGTTTTTATTTAAAGGCGGTATTATAAATGAAGAGCATAAAAAAATCATAAATAAATTTTATATTATAAATCCTATTCATATAAAGGATGGTATGAAACAATTTGGAAATGGTCACGAACTTGTAGAAAAAAATAAACCCTCCTGGTTATTTGATAAAAATTTTACACCAACTGATTATCATTCACATAGCGAAAACATTGAACGTTATTTTAATATACTTAAAAACAACTTTGCGGAATATTGTAATCGTATTAATTTTAAAGTTTAAATATTTAAAAACAACTTCATATTTTATTAAAATGAAATTAAATATATTAATTTTGATGGCCGGAGAATCTTCACGATTTGATTACAAATTTAAACCTTTTTTATTTTTGGATAATAAACGTTTTATAGAACACTGTATGGATAGTTTTTTACCTTATAGTTCTATTATTAATAGTTATAATTTTATAATTAAAAAAAAACAAGAAAAAGAACATAATGTAAAAAAAAAATTAAAAACTTTTTTTGTTGACATAGCAAAGCAAATAAATGTTATTCAACTTGAAAAAACAACAACTGGTCCGTACCAAACAATTATACAAGGTTTAAATAAAATAAAAATTATGGAAAATTTAATTATATGTGACTGCGATCATCACGTTAATATAAATCCAATAATTCAAAAAATAAAAGATAATACAATAAAAGATATAATAGTTCCAATATGGGATATTAAATATGAAGAACAAAAAAGATGGGGAAAAATTGTGACTAAAAAGTTTAATAATAATATTGTAAAAATATGTGAAAAAGAAATAATACCTGAAGAAAAAAGTTTGAATATATTTGGTATGATAGGTTGTTATTATTTTAAATCAAGTAAATTATTAAACAATAATAATTATTGTAATAATATATCTGATTTTTTGAAAAAATATGATAATACAAAATTATCATTAGTAAAAATTAACGAAGCTTATTTTTTTGGAACACCTACTATGGTAGAAGAAACTATACAAAAAAGAAGAAGATATGATACTATTTTTTGTGATGTAGATGGTGTACTTTTAAAACATTCACCACATTCAAATGATAATATCGAAGATAATCAATTATTAGGAAATTGCGTAAAAAAATTTAAGAAATGGAAAAAAGAAAAAAGAAAAATAATTTTATGTACTGCCAGACCAAAAAAAACAATAGATACATTTAAAAAATTATTAAAAACATTAGATATTGAATATGATGATTTAATCATGGGTCTTAATCCTGGATCAAGATACATTATCAATGATATTAAACCTTCAAATATATTTGTAAAACAATCTATAGGATTGAATTTAATTCGTGATGAAGGTATTGATAATATTGAATTAAATGAACATAATAATTACGATATAGAAATTATTAAAATATTTAAAGGAAATTCTTTTTGTAAAACATATCTTTTAAAGAAAGGTAATACTAAATTTGTAAGAAAATATATAATCAAAAATAATAAAACATATGAACATTATAAAAGATTAAAAAGACAATGTGAAGATTTGAAAAGATTTAAATATTATAATAAAACATTAGTTCCCAATATATTAAATGAAAATGATAGTAATTTTGATTATTATTTTGATATAGAATATTTTAATCAACATGACCAATTAGATATGTTTAATGAAGATATTCAATTTAAAGTTGTTAAAAATGTAATAGATAAATTAACAAATGATGTATATTGTTATAAGAAAGAAATAAATAATGATTTTATGGCTAATTTTTTTTCTTCAAAAATTTATCCCAAATTAAATTTATTTGAAAAAGAGTGTGATATTATGGATTATTTGATAAATAGTAAACATGTCATTATAAATAATAAAAAATATAATGGATTAAGACATACTTTTGATAAAATAAATATTAACAATTATTGTTCTAAGTATATGCATCCTATTCACGGAGATTTAACATTAGAAAATATATTATATAATCAGAGTAAAAATGATGTAAAATTAATAGATATGGAAGGTAGTCGGTATGTGGATAGTTGCCTTTTCGACTTGGGAAAAATATTTCAGTCTATTGTTTCAAATTATAAAAAATGGAATAATATTGAAGATGTTATTTTAAATAGTAATATTAATAATTTGACTTGTATAGATACAAGTTTTCATGAAAAACACAAAAATTTTTTAAAATATAAAAGTATATGTGAATCATATTCTAAAATATTAGACGACGATGATTGGAGAAATGTATTTAAAAAGGGTATTTTTTATATGTCTACTTATTTTATTAGATTTGTTCAATTTAGACGTCAGATAAGTAAAGAACACGGTATATTTGCTATTATTATGGCAATTAACTGGTTAAATTTATTAATCAGTTTAAAAGAGGATGAATTTTATTCTCAAAAATTAATTAATTAATAATAAATTTAAATAATATATTTTATTTAAATTTATAATATATGGGAAAAAAATATGTATTTATATCCGCCAGCAAATTATCAAAATTTTGGAAAGAAGTTCCAGAAGATATATTGGAATCATCCTTATTTTTTTTTGGTTCAAAAAGGCATTGGTTATTCCCTGAGAATGAACAAGAAATAAAAGATTCAAAAGAACAACCAACAGATTATCTTTCATTTGATAAAAATTTACTGAATTTAATTTTACAAAAAGAAAAACGTAACCAAGTTTTTTTTTTAAAATCTAGGGAGACTGAACACGCAGGAGATTATAATAAAGTTTCTAATTGGTTAGAAAAAAATAATTTTAAACCATTATGGCTAGATAAGGATATATGGGAAAAAAATATAGAATATGTTAATAATAAAAGATATTATGATATTTCGATTGAAAAAATAATATATAATTATGAAACCGGAAACCATTTTTATAAAGAGGTCATGGCTTTATTAAAATATTCAGATGAACAATTAGAACCTATTATTATTTGGTAATATTTTGATGTTTCAGCCAATCTTTTTGATCCAATATATTACTATCCATAATAGGACCAGATGGTGGTGTTTCGTCTGGAAATGATTTTAATAATTCTGTAATATTTATTTTATTATTAAAATTTCTTTTCAATAAAAACTCATGTAAATGGGTTTGCAACCATTGTGGTTGTGATAATATAACTTCCCAATTATTATCAAATGGATAATCTTTTAATTTATTTTTATCCGTTGATTTGGTAAAAGCATATCTATTTACTAAATAAAATAACCCATCCTTTTTCAAATTTTTTTGTATCCAAACAAAATAATCATTTAAAATTATTTTTGGCATTTCGCCTAACGACCTTTTATTAATAATAATATCACATTTAAAATTATAGTTTTTATACATATTGAAAGGTATTAATATAAAATCACAATCTGTATTATCAATATCAATATCCTTATTTTTATAATCTATTAAATTTATTATTTTATATGAATTATTATTTGCCAATAAATAATAATGTTGTAATAATAATATTTCAGGTAAATCAATGATAATATATTTTATATTATTATTTGTAGTTTTAAATTTATGAGAAAAATTACCATACCCTGCTCCGATTTCTACAACAGTTTTAATAATAGAATTTTCTAATTTGATAAATCTATTAATTTGCCAAGTAGCATAAATATGATATAAATCATCAAAATTTAATAACTTATTATCATGTGCGTAATGTCTAGGATTACCAGCATTTGTATTAAAAGGAATATTTTCAACTTCATCACCTATCATTTTTTTCAAATAATTATATCTTTTTAATATTTCTTTTATTTCAATTTGGTTATAATTTATATTATAATTATCATTTTTTTTTATTAGTTCAAATCGTTCTTGTGACGGTAATCCTGTTTCTAACATATTACTAATTCCATTATTACGAAAATTTAATAAAAAATCCATATTTTTGATTTTATCATAATATACACTATCAAAAATATCCCAATGGTCTTGTTTTTCATACGCTATTGTTTTCAATAAACCATAATAATAATTATATGTTTTTTTATCCATATAATTATTATTATACTAATCTTTTAATATTTATATAATTTATATTTAATTAAATTTTATATTACCATCGATTCCATCCTGTCTGAAAGATTTTACTTGAGCAACACTTGCTTCATGATGATCATCACCAATTCTATGCATTCTTGATATTACAGAACCTGGTACCGTTACAATATGTGCTCCCTGATTTTCAGCTTCAAACATATTATATACAGTTCTACAAGCAGCCCATAAAATTTCAACATTAGGATAATCTTGAAACATATCACAAGCATGTTTTACTAATTCAGAACAATCTGTTCCAGAATCATTTACTCTTCCCGCAAATAAAGAAACAATAGTTGGGGTTGTTTTATTAAAACAACCTTTTAAAGAAGAAACTTGTTCTTTTGTAAATATAGCAGTAACATTTACTCTAACTCCTTCGTTATGTAATTCTTTAATGACTGTTGAATTAGATTCTTCATTTGTTTTAATAACTGGAATTTTAACAAAAACATTTTCACCATAAGATGATATTTTACGGGCAGTTCTTCTAATTCCATCATCGTCATCGTCATATAATTGAAAAGAAATTGGTCTACCTTTTGCATGGGTTAAAGATTCCCTTATAAAAGAATCATAATCGCTGATTCCTGCTTTTTTTAAAAACGAAATATTTGTTGTAAATCCCACAACACTTGGATGATTACTAAATTCTTCAACATCTGTACCGTCATAGAAAACCTTTATTTTTTCCATTATAATATAAATAACATAATATTTATTTAAGTATGTTTATATAAAACTTAATCATATACAAGATGAACTTTGCCTAACAAAATTGTACATAGGATTACTTGGCCATATTACAACCTGATTCTTATTTATTATACAATTAATACCAAATTTTGGAATATCATTTGGAAGAGTATTCAATAAATACACGTTATTTTTATGTATATTCATTATTTTAAAAGGTTCAAATAATATGTTATTTTTTCTACATTCGTCACGTAGATAATGAAATAAATAATAAACATTTTCTCCTCTAAGCATAGGATCTTTAGAAAATAACTTTTCATTTCCTATACTAAATTTTATTAAATCCAATAATAAATTATTATTCTTTTTTGATGCCAATATTCCATTTGCACTACAACAGTGTATTTTATTATTATTTACTATGTAAGGATTTGGTCCTCCTCCTATAGATGAGAAAAAACTAACATCTTCAGGAATCATTTCTTTAAAAGATACTAATGGTTGTAAATCAACGTCAATATATACACCACCATAAATATAGAGTAAACAGTACCGTAATAAATCAGACTTATGGCAATATCTTGGCATATTGTCAATTGCATTTATTATTTTATTTTTAATTAGAGGTATATTAAAATTTTGTTTTATAATCTCTTTTCCTTCTTTAAAATCTAAAAATTTGTAATTATATTCTGGATTTAATTTTTTTATATGCTCTTCTACATATTTTGGAATTAACGTTTTATCATGATAAATTTGAAATATATTCATATACATTATTCATATTTTTTCTTTTATATTATTTAATAAATTATTATTTATATTATTACTTTCTTTATTATATGGATAATGTTCATAAATCAACATTTCCGGATGTCTATATCTCATTAAATGTGTCTGGAATGGTTGTTTAATTGCGTTCATTCGCAATAAAATATCATCTATATATTTTGTATCTTTTATACAATATTCTCTCCAAATTTTAATATATTTTGGTATATCTTGTTCTTTTTTTTTAAAAACAAAATTTTCAATTAAATTAATACACTCTTTTGCTTTTATCTCTTTATGTTTAAATATATCATAATATAAACATTTTATATTATTTGATAGTAAACAACAATTAACTTCTAATAAACCAGGCATATTTGATTCATCGATTTTATTAACGCCCATATTTATATGTATCGCATTATTTCTTAAAAATGGAAAATTTAACATTGAAGAACCTGCTCCACTAATATGTATATATGTGTCTTTCATTATTTCTAATTGTTTTTCAAAACTTGTTATTTTTGCCCAATCAATAATAACACAATTATAAGAATTATCTATGAAATATCTCTGTATTTTTAATAATTCATTTATTTCTCTACTTGAATATCTATTACTATTAATAATTATAATATCATTTTTATTACTATTAATATCTATATTATATCTATTGTACATTCTATTACGAAATTTTTCCAAACCAAATATTTTTTTACCGGGCATAACGCCATATTTATTCACATTAGATATACCACTTAGTGCATGACCCATAATTATATTATCAAATTTATAATTTTTTTTTGTATCAGTTATCAGAACTCCACCACAAAATGTTTTAAATATGTTTAAAACCCAATCTCTCGAAGCAACTCCCGGAAATCTCCAACCGGGAATATATTTTAAATTTAAAAATATGTTAAAATCAATATTATTATCAAAAAAATGTAATAACAATAAATACAATGGATAAAGAGTATCATATAACCCGTGTGCTACATTCCAATCATAAAAATGGCTATTAAATGCTGTTATATTTTTTATATTATTTATATTTTTATCAGATAAATAATTAATTATTTCATTTACATTTTCAAAATACTTAACTTTAACATCTAAAAATTCATTTTTAGATATCATTATTTTTTTTATAGAAATATTTTTATCTATAGAAAAGTATTCAAAACTGCCATCAATAAAATATAACTGTTTAAAATATGCTCTAATACAATATTCATTCTCAGCAGATTTATATTCTACACTTGAAAACATATAAATATGTTATTTTTATATGTTTATATTATTTATTTATATGATATTCAATAAGTTTTGTTACACGTTTAGGTAATCTATTATACATATCTCCTATAAATACATGAAATTGTTTATTACATCTTCCACATCTAAACTCATTTAATTTTGATACTTCTACCAATGATAATCCTTCTACAATTTCATATTTAGATTTATCTTGAATAAATTCATCATAATTTATCATATCATTAATTCTTTTTATATTTTCATTTCCATGATAACCATATGGTAACCAAGTCCCATTATTATTATGTTGTTTTCCTATATAAACTTGTGTATTTTCTCTATATTTTTCATAAAAATTATCTGTTAAAAAATCTTGATCTTCTCCCGAATGACTTTTATGAGTTTTGTTTTTATCGAAATAGTCTTTCATTTTTTCTTCTATATTTAACTTTAAACTATTTTTTCTTCCCCATAAACCTCCACCTATTTTACCAGCATGCCAACAATGGTCTCTTATAATATGCATATCTTTATCACTTTTTATCCAATCCTCTAATATTACTTTTTCTCTGTAACTTAACCAACCGTCACAATCTCTTATACATACAATATCAAGTGAATCATCATCTATTGCGAGATTTCTCCACATCATTTTATCACAATTTGATAACCAATGATTAGTCATATCTTTTGCTACTACATTTGACGATTTCAATAAAAAATTAATTATGTTTGCTTTTAAAGAATTATCGTAGTAAACATATAATTTCCAATCAGGAAACAACTTTTGGGCTATTAATATATTAGCTATCATATTATATGAATATTTATTCCAAGAACCTCCATAATATGTACCACAATCATATAAACTAAAAGAAAAAACTTTATTCATTCTAATTTATTATATCTTATTAGTTTTAAATATTATTATTTAAAACTAATAAGATATAATTAAGATATATGTTATATATTTATACAGTTTGTTATAATACACCTCAATATATTGAACCACAATATAAATTATTACAGAAATATATCAAAAACAAATTTGAATATATAGTTTTTAATAATACAATGACTAATAGTGTTATAACCCAAAATAATAGTAATAATAATAATTTGTTGAAAAATGTTTGCAAAAAATATAATATAAAAGATGTAGAATTACCTAAAAACATATTTAATGGCTTATCTGATAATAATGCTAGCGGTAGAGCAGGAACAGCTATAAATTTTTCACACAAACATTTATTTTCAAATTATCCTCTAGATTCAACTTTTTTTTTAATTGATACGGATGCTTTTTTAATAAATGATTTTGATGTAGAGAAATTTATGACAAATAAAAAAATGTCTGGAAGATCACAATACAGAAAAGGTGCAACAAAAACAATTAAATACATAACAAATCATATAGTAATTTATAAACCTAGCTGTTTTGACAATTCATTCCAAAAATATTTTTCGTTTTTACCTTGTAATATAGACTCTGTTAATTGTGATTGTGGAGGAAATATTAATTATATATTTGATGGGTTGGAAGAGAATGAATTTGTAGATTGGAAAAACAGTATATTCTCTATAGAAGGAAATAATAAACAATTATTTGGAGGTTCACCAACAGAAGACAACGAATTTGATTATAATTTTTTAAACTCATTAGATGATAAAATTAAAAAATTTGTATTAGATGATACAAAGTATTTACAAAAGAAACACCCATTTTGTGAAATTTTTACAAACACAGACAACAATACAATGTTTTTACATTTAAGAGCTGGAACAAATTGGATTGGCTTTGATTTTAGAAGACGAGAAATACTTCTCAGAATATTTTTTGATTCTATATTACAATAAATATCTTTGAAATACAAACCATGGATCTGCATTTGTTTGTTCTTTGACAAGTACAAACTTATTTAATTCGCCAAATATATTATCTACTATTATTATTTGATCGTCTTTGACTAAATAATTATTATCAAAATAAAGTTTTAATTTATTATCATGTGTTTCTCTCCACCAGTCTATTCTTTCTTTATGACATAAAAAAAATTCCCCAGCTATGCTCCATTGTGTTTCTGGTGGATTAGGAAATCAATTATTTCAAATTTTTAATTGTATCGCTTATGCTATTAGACACAAAGAACAATTTAAGTTGCCTCTTATAAAACGCGATATGAAATCAGCAGAAGGGGCATTAAGACCGACCTATTGGGATACGTTTTTTAAGCGATTGAAGCCTTTTTTAATAAAAGATATACCAAAGGATATTTTGGTTTATCAAGAAAAAACGTTTCATTATATGGCAATACCAGAAATAAAGAATCAAACTTTTTTGTTTTGGGGATATTATGCTTCTTACAAATATTTTGAGGATAATTTTGAAATTATAAAAAGGATGATTGGGATAGAAGGAATGAAAAGTAAATTGCGAGAGAATTTTGACTTCAATGATTGTATTTCTATGCATTTTAGACATGGTGATTATAAAAACATTCAAGATTCACACCCAATTGCATCTAATCAATATTATATAGATGCACTTGAACATATTATTTCAAAAACAAAAGATAATTGGAGGATTTTATATTTTTGCGAAGAACAAGACAATGCGGCAATAAATATAAAAATAAAAATATTAAAAAGAAGATTCAAAAATTGAAATTTATCAAGTGCGATGATAAACTATCTGATTGGAACAAATGTTGTCGATGTCTTGTTGCGAACACAATATAATAGCGAATAGTACATTTAGTTGGTGGGGTGCCTATTTTAATGATAATAAAGAAAAGATAGGGTGTTATCCGGGTCAATGGTTTGGGCCGAAACTTGCTGATAAAAACACGAAGGATATTTGTCCAGAAGAATAGGTGAAAATATAGTTTTTAATAATTATAGTTTAGTAACTAATTAAAAAGATAAAGGTAATATATTCAAATGCCATCGTTAGAAAAAGACGACCTAAAAAATATTGACGCTGATAACCTTTTTGAAAATTTTCCTACTTTTGTAGAAACAGGAACATATCTTTGTGAAACTATTAAAAAAATGGAACCTTTATTCAAAACTTTACATACAATTGAAATTAAACAGGAATTTTATTTAAAAGCAAATGTTAATTATAAAAGTGATAAAATTAATTTTCATTTTGGGGATAGTAGTAAAAAACTTAAAAGTGTTTGTGAATTATTAAAAACAGATACATTGTTTTTTTTAGATGGACATTGGAGTGCTGGTAATACTGGGAGAGGAGAAAAAGATTGTCCATTATATGAAGAACTTGAAAATATTGTAAAATATTGTCAGTATAATTGTATTATTATAGTTGATGATGTTAGACTATTTGGTAAAGGTCCAAATAATGGTAATGAAGTTTGTAATTGGGAAAATATATCTGTTAAAAACATATTAAATATTGTAAATAATAGATTAACGAAACATTATTTTATTGATTCAAAATTGGATAGAAAAGATAGATTAATTTTACATTTAAATAAATTTTTTTAAACACCATATAAATATAAAGGAATAGTGCCATAATTATCACATAATTTGAAAAATAATTCTTTGTTGTCCCTATAAATAAGAGTCCATATAACTTGATCCGTCCAAATATCATTTTCATCAATTAAATTTAAGTATTTTTTATAAATATCTA
>Ga0115007_10000582_pt1 | contig 24132 bp, 23 predicted proteins | sample ArcOceMetagenome_2_FD_87166 | JGI IMG/M metagenome (GOLD analysis project Ga0115007, IMG submission 87166) | Marine eukaryotic phytoplankton communities from Arctic Ocean - Arctic Ocean ARC135M Metagenome | ecosystem: Environmental > Aquatic > Marine > Oceanic | place: Arctic Ocean | collected...
AATAGTAGTTTTACCTAAGCCGGCACTACCACTAAGCAAGATATGCGGAATAGATCCACTATCAATCCAACCTTTAATCTGCTCTCGTTGACTCTCGTCACGGAACACATATCCGTCTATTGTTTTAGGACGATATTGTTCTACCCATAATTGCTTCATTCGCTTGCCTCTGTTATTTGTTTAATGTTATTGCTTATTATAGCATTAAACTCGTCCTCTGTCAAGTCATACTGTAGACTTTCTGATAACGCTCTGCTGAAGCTAGCACTTATATTATCGTTAAGACTAAGTTTGTTACATGCATGACTAGTAGTGTATCCGCCACTTAAAAATACAACCTTTTCTACATTACGCTTAGTAGTTAAGCTGTGATACAAGTTGGGGATTTCCGGAGGCGTTAGTTTGAGAATAACTTTAAAGTCTTTACCGTTTAAGAACCATTCTAATTGCTCGTGCAGTTCTCGTTCGATCTCCGCCTTCTCAGGATGATCAATTGGAACTTCAGGTTCGATAATAGGCACTAGTCCGTACTCGCTGATTGTTTTTGCTAGTGTAAACTGCTGATTAAGAATGTCGTCAACCATGTCTACACTTTTAACAATACTACGCATCTTAGTACCATAGATCTGAGCACCAATAGATCCGTCTTCTGGAGTGCGTTTTGTTGCAAACTCTAACATTTGCTTTACTGGAAACTGTTTGAGCATACCGTTTTCTTCACAGCCACTGTCAATTTTTAGAAACGATTCAATGCCCATGTCATCCAAGATGTTAACCATTCCACGTGTAACTGTGTCTTGGTAGAGAATTGCTCCCCAGATGTTTTCATCGTTGAAGTCAGGTGAGTTGACCATTCGTAAACGCATTGCGTGTACTTTGTCCATCTTGTCTGCTTCTGTGTATTCTTGTCCGTAGCGTTCTAATACGCCGCCTGTGCTTCCACCACTGTGATCCATTGCCGCAATAAATCTAGCCATTTAAGCTCTCCTTAATTATTTTGTCTATCTTATTAAACCATTCTGGCTCTGTCCGAGCAAGTATTTCGTCTACCACATCATCTAACTCTAATAGACTGCGTTTTTTATTCGTATGACTCGCCGGTTGCCCGGAAGAAGTTTTCACTCCAGAATGCTTTGTCGTCAATCCAGATGTCATAGTTTTCTTTCTCCCCTACACTTAGTTCGTGATGCTTTGCACCCCATTCTACTAATTGGTTGTGTGTTAGTCTAAAATAGTCTACACCACTTACACAGCCACGGGCTGTCATATATTTAATTGTGTGTCCTGCTTCATATAATGCATTTACTTTTGCAATACGCTCGGGCATTGGAATATGATTAGCGTAGTCTTTCTTTCCGCCACTGTCAGGAATAATTACTTCTTTACAGATAGTGCCGTCAATGTCAATCACGTACTTCAATTAAATCACTCCAAATCTTTAGTTTATGGCGTTTTACATTTACTCTATCACCTAACTGTTCATTTGTTAAGATGCCATTTTCTACCATTAGTTCGATCATGCAAAGTACATCGCCTGCTTCTTCTAACAGTTTAGCACGTTGGTCTTCTTCGATTTGATCTGAGGTAGAATACTTACGAACAATCTTTGAGCATCGTTGTGTAAGCTCTCCGCACTCTTCAGCAGTAATAATCATTAGTTGCTGTAATTTGTTTAACGGACTATTGTTCACTTTTTAAATCCGATTCTTGCTTTTTACGACGGCCACCGTAGAAACTAGATTTAAATTCTAAGTTTTCAGTTCGGGCACCGGGTTCGCAATGGACAATTTCGCCACCATTGTCTAAAAATTCTTGTATTGCTGCATCAGTTAAGCCTTGCTCTTTTGGAATCGGGTTCATCGTTTTAGTCCTAGTTCTTTATAAGCAATTTGAATTGCTTTAGATTGATAGTATGCATCTGCTAATGCATTGTGCAAATTATTTTGCATTGCTTTGCGTGGATCTTTTTGACAACAGCCAAAAAGTGTTCTCGAGTCGCGTATGATCCAAAAGTTCCACGGAATGTGCATTTCTGCCTTTCGAAACATATCTTCTAAAATTGTATAGTCGAAGCCATAACCTTGACCCCATAGTGTGTCAACTCCAACAACCCATTTACTAATTTGCCGTAGTGCCTCTTCAACACTTACTGCGCCAGTTTGGTCAAAAGCCTCTTCCATAATAGCAGGGTCTTGTTTGCCCCACCATTCAATGGTACTATCACTAGCAGTCCGACCAAGTGCATCTTGTTCATCAATATTAATTTTAAGATACAACTCTGAGTGCGGTTCGCTATCATCTAGTGGGTTAAATTTAACTGCGCCTAATGATAGTACAGTTGCACTTGGACTAGTGTCAATAGTTTCTAAGTCAATTGTTCCGTGAGTTGCCATAGTTTATTCCTTAGTTTTTTTGTATGCTGCCATTCTATCTGCTCGAGTAAATCCGCGATCTAAAAACCAGGGATCTTTATTTAGATTTGCAGCCATAGTAGTTGCTTCTTCTAAAGAGCGACATGTACTAACTAGATCTTCTCTAGCTAATAGTACTTTCCATCTTGGATTGCCACTTGTGTCAGTAGTTTCGACTACTGAATAGTCGTTGGTTACTTTAGCCATTTAAAAATTCCTATCTGTTACATACTATATTTTAGCACGTAAATGGATAAGAGTCAAGTACTTTATAATTATTTTTTGTAATTATTTTTTCATGATAATCATTAGTAAGATCAGGAAGTTGGTTACCTTGAAAAAACTCTAAAACTCTATTTCCTAGAATTTTGTGGTTGGCTGCTGTTAAATGATTTATCCTAGGATCCGGAGAATATTTGTCATAAAATAATTCAGCAGTGCCTTGACTATCAAACTCTTTATAACACATTTCAGCTAGTGTGCCGTTAAAGTTCGGCAAAGGATGAAACCCTGGAAGTATTAATATTTTTTTATCTAAATTATCAGCAGCAATAAAATTAAGAGCGTTGAATACCATATTATATTGTATTATATATTTTGTAGGATTGTATAGGTATCTTAAAAAGTAATCAATTGCTTTAAGAATATTTTTGTCAACCTTATCATATTCGTCTGTCACTTTACAATGTGCTAAATTAGATACTTCAGGAACATCTTCTAATAACCAATCTCTCCAAGGAGCAGTAAGTTGAATTATTATGTGATCGCCTGCTTCCCATTTAGGTGCCGAGTCTATCACTTGTCCGTATATCCATTCGTTAGCTACGCCATACTCGGCGTAGTTAACATTTTCTAAATCTAATGCGTTAGATACAATCTCATTCCATGTATTAGTTACACCAGTGGTTGGAGTATTTGGTATACTAAAGCTGTCTCCGTACACATGTAGTTTCATTACTTGTCAATAAACTGCGATAGTTGCGGGGCCATCCAACCTTCTGGCTTTAGTACTTTGCCGTCTTCACGTTTAATTACTTTGCCTGTGTCTGGATCGATCTTTGCAAAGTTAGTGTTCATCACTTCTTTCCAAGCTGCTTCGCCGTCCCATCCTGCTGCACGAATAGCACCCATCGTAACGACTAAGATATCTACTAGTGCATCAAGTTGTTCTACCTTATCATCTGCTATTACTGCATCTACCAGTTCGCCGTACTCTTCATCTATAAGACCAAGATACATTTTGTAGTTTTCAGGACTTGCTGGTTGATCACATGCTGTTGCAAATGTTTCAATATCTTTAAATGTATTTGTCATATTACCTCTTATGTGCCAGTGTTAACAAAGCTAGTAGGGTCAATGGTTGCATGTTCGCCGTCAGCGTATTCTGCACCAATACTAATCCCGCTAGGTTTCTCTTTTGAGTATGCTAGGATACTTTCATTTTCAACTTTGCGAATTTCAATTATGATGTCATCGGTATTGATATCAATGCCTCTAGTCCATCGTCCGTGCATTATTAAAATCCAATCACCAATATCAAATTCATCTTTGTTGTCAGGACCTTTAGAGTACACTCTAGCCCAGCGTGGGTAGATACCTCTAGTCTGTCCGTCATCACTTCCGATAATAAGACCACTTGCTGTAGTTTGTTCGCCGAAGTGCATATCTGTTACTAGTATGTCTTCGCCTTTTGCACGAGCTGTGCCTTTAATTGCATTTATATTTTGAGCCATTAATCACCTTTTTTTACAAAATTGCCGTCTTTATCTTCTACCCAGTCATCGTCTGCTACGCCTGGCTCTTCCCAGTCATCAACTAAGTCTTTGACAGGTTCACTTACTGCTTGTTGTTCTACAACACCTTTGGAGTTTTCATAATACTCTTTTACAACGTCTTCTCGCTTGCGTACGATCTTGCCGCCTGCGCCTAGTTCATCGCCTCGAGCATTAATTTTTGCATTACCAACTGCTGGTGTGAGTTCGTTTCGTTTACGTAACATATCCATATCAACAACTTTACCTTGCATTGTTTTATAAACTTTGTTACCTTTAGTTTTTTGTACCATTTTATATCTCCTAAAATTATACTAGTACTTATCTCAAGAACTCTCTCCAGTCCAGGTCATACTGGATTGAATCAATTCTGTGTACTCCTATTAAGTATAGCACATAACTTGCTACACTACTACCTCTTCCTACTCCCCAAACAATATTATTTTCTCGCATAAAATCTACAAGATAAATCATATACCGTAATAAGTCGTGCATACCACGTGCTTCGTATTCTCGTAGTTCTTCCCATATACGTTCTTGATGGGGTATTTCCTCGCAGGGTATTTCGGCTTTGCTTAATACATACTTGTATACATTGATATCTTTATATTCATCAGGCATAAACCATTCGGACTGTAGCGCATGGTCAAAGTCTGTTTGATCTACATCTAATGCAATATATTGTTTAAGTTCAGGTAAGTATTGCTCACGCATTGCTTCATTAAATTTGTCTACATCATCATTAGGATCACATAGTACAACATGACACTTATCAACATGACCGCTATAGATCATGTCAACTAAGTCTTTATTACTAAATCGTGGAATACCGAGGTTATCTGTTTTCATAAGCATACACTTATTTTAACTGATATTTATTAAACTGTCAAGTCCTGATTCGCCATTTTCTTCATTTTGTTTAGCATATTGCTTGGCACGCCTGAAATAAGCTTCTTCTTTATACATTTCTAACATATTAGAGATCTGTACCTGAACTTGAGGATTTCGAGTTTGCCAGTATTTTCTGCCAAGTTCGATTATCTTTTGCTCTAGCTCTACTTCACTAAGTAGAGAAATATCATCTGACAAAGGATTAAACATTATGCAGTTGTAAACTCGCCAATGTATTCCATAAATAATTCACTTCCGCCGTTTATTGTCCATACGTCTATAATTTTTGGAGAACTGGTACTAGTAACAGTAAAGTCTCCTGTTGGAAAATTTGGATCAACTTTGATTGTGCCAGCACCAGCTGCTTCAAAAATAACAGTTTTAGTACCGCCGGATGATTTAATTGCTAGTCTCATTTTGCCGTATACGCCATTAGCTGGCCACCCGCCTAAGCTTAGTCTTGCTGATGCACTATTTGCCATTGTGATATTTTGATAATATGCATCTGACCAAAGTATATCACCGTCTGCATCATTAGTAACAGTCTTATTTAATGACTCGCCAGCGACCCCTTCTAAAACAGCATTCTTAATAATGCTACCTTGCATATCGTTATTAAGTACAGTAGTACCTAACGCTGCTTTTACAACGACTTTTGATTCTAAGTCCTTAACAGCAGTTTTTGTTGCTGTAAGACTTGATTGTATTGCTGCAAAGTTATCTCTAAAACCTTGCGAATCGTTATCTTGCCCAGCAATTGGATATTCTTCATCTATTTGTTCTGGGGTTATGTTGTCACTTGTTGCCATAATGTGTTTCTCCTACACTTATTTATCTGGGTTATATATTGAATCGGTAATTTGCGAAAAGAATGTACTGTTCTTGACTTGTATTATCTGTACCGTCAATTATATACCTATCCATATCCAAATTAAATATTTTAAAATTAAAATTACTTGCGTTGATTGCTGCTTTAATTATTGCACTAGTGCCCGGCTTACAATAACATAGTACTATTGACGGAGTAAATCCTAACTCATTTACACTATTTGATTGCTGGCTCCGCATCCAAAGAGGAACAAACTGTCTATTAGTGGCTCCTACAGTTCGAATATTATCTCTCATATTATTTAAATTACTAATATAGCGCACGTTGTCGCTAGTTGCCGATACGTTAATTGCGTCAGTGTCAACTTTGATAGTATTTTCATATGCTGGACGCATCTTTGTATTCTTAACATCACCTTCTAGTATTTTTAGTAAGTTATCTTCTGTTCTTCCGTCTATTACAAGGCCGTTGGCCCATTGTAAATCAAAGCTTCCATCGTCTCTAGTACTAACTGTAAAATCTTCATCAAGTGTTACTACTAATGGACCTTTTCTAGTACTAATTGAAAAGCTTGGCTTTACGTCATAATCATAAAACATATCTTTTGGATTATAATTAACAGAATCAACTGTTATTTTTTTATTATTAGTTATAGTAATAGATTTATTAGTTCTTTTTGAAGTTTTAGAATCTCTTGGATCTATAACATCTAAGTATATTACTTCGTATACTACTGTGTTAGTTCCTTCTAATTTAGCTTCAGCAGTTTGTAAATCACCAACAATGTATTGAGACCTTTTGTGATTCTTTGCAGCAGCAGCTACAAAATTTTGAATTTCTGCTGACTGAATACCGTAGTATACTGGAACCCTGACATCTCGTTGTATTCCAAAGTTTTTATCTCCAGGTCTATAAATGTTCTCTGGAATAAATATTTCTGGATCTGATATAAAGTTTCTAAATGTTTGTTTAATATCTGTTTTTAAGAACGGCTTCATACTAATATTACTATATTTTATTATCTCCGGATCTGACACCGTAATGCTAAATTCCTGTTTAGCTATACTATATTTGTATTGATCTTCGGCGTTAACTATAAACTTAAATTTTCTATCAATTCTAGTAATATTAGCGTCGAATAAAATATTGTCTGAATTAAAAATAGTTAATCCAGTTTTACTAAAATTAAATTCTTCCCATAATGATATGTCAGTTGAAAATATTCCCGAACTTGTACTTAAATGATTGCTTTTAGTAGTATACAGCGTGCCGTTGTGTTTTACAACATCTCCTGATACGTATGTCCTAGAACCTCTCCATAAACTTTTATATTTTTTCTCACCAAAGGAATTAACTTTCCCTGCGATTTCTCCGTCAAACGTAAGTGCTAACCCTGGTGGTAAATTTCCGCTTGCTAAACTGTAAAGTACTTGCGAGTTTGGTACAGTAGTAGTCGCCTCAACACGCAACACACTAATAGAATTAGTATTAAGTTTTCCTAAATCAGACAAAGTGACCCATTTTGTTTCTGAGTTAACTTCGCCTAATAATCTAAGTGTAAACGTCTTTAATGACGACACACTTTCTGTGACGTTATCTGGAGTTATACGAGTCGCAATAAGCGTAAATATATATGTACTAGTAACTTTTGATTGATAAGGTACCCTGCCTGCAATTTCTCCATTCGAAAGATCTATTGCTACACCTGGAGGAAGTATACTTGCAGTTTCTGGCACTACTACTTCCCATTCGTCAGCAGTAATTGGATTAGGGGTATTACCTATAAAGCTATCCGGACCTCTGCCACTGTCTATAAACTTTGGCAATCTTCCTGTAATTTCATAATACCCGTTAGTTACAATTTCGCCTGTAGTTTTTAATTTGTATGTGCCTGGATTAGTTTCTGCCACACTGTATGTAATAAAGCCTACTTGAGTATTTGTATCAATTATATCTAACTGAAGTGTTATATAGTTGTTTGCACGTTTAATTCCTAAGTCGCCGGGCGTAATCCATATAGGAGTTCTTAAATTAGTATTATCAGCAGTAAACGTTCCACTACCTACTTGTAAGAGTGTATTGTCTGCTCGAAAGAAATCATCCCCAACAACAAAGATCTTAAACGTTCTGCGAGATACAGCATCGCCGTCTGTAACATTTACTGTAAATTGATAGTAGCGATTTAGTTTATTTGGCGCACGTTCTGTATAATTGAAATCCCATGTAGCTGTGTCATAATAAAAACTGTCAAATCCGTTAGAACTACGTATACCAAAATCAAAGCCGCCGGAAGTTATATCATACGGACTTGTATCATAAAAGCCGCTTGAATATATTTCGCCTCGTTCGATTGCTAGTAATGGATCTACAATACCAATAATTCTACCATCGCTAGTTAATGTGCAACCTGGAGGCAGCTCACCGTCGCCGCTGCTAATATAATATTCTAAAGTTTGGCCGGCTGCTAAGTCATCATCAGTTGCTACTAATTGAAAGTCTATTGGGCTACTATCTAGAATAAAAAATGTATTATTATTACCTACTGCTAATTGGCCTGCAAGTGTTGACCATGTTGGTAAGTCTGGACCGTTAACTGTAATTCTAAAAGTACGATCTGTTATTACTGTACCTACTGTTGCTCGTAATACAAATTTATACTCTGTAATTCTAGCAACTTCGTACGGAGTGCCGGTTAAGGTAATACCAGTTATTTTTAAACCAGGAGGTAGACTACCGCTAATAAGAGAAATTGTTGCTGTTGGGTCAACAGGTAACGGTATCAAAACTGTTACTTTTTCAACAAGTTCTCTTAAGAGAGAATTATTACTTGTGTCTGTCCATAAGTTTGCCATGTTTTATCCTAGAAAGCCAAGGTCTACTGTATCGCCACGTTCTGGATCAAACGGTCCAAAATCTAAATCTGTGTTTGCAATAATAAATTCTATTGCGTTAGTGTATGTATTTCTAAAAGTTCCAAAGTCAAACCCTGTTAACGAACCAAGATTACGTACATCAATGCCGTGTACTAATCCTGTAAGTTCGCCATTAAAAGAAGTAGCAGTAATTGTGCCTGCACTAGCTATATCATATCCAGCAGCATTTAAATTTGCTGACAAAGTTGGCAATGTGTCTCTTGAAACAATGTTAGTTGTTTGTAATTCTATGTTTAATGTTTGGCCAGTTGCCGAAGTAGTAATACCATTTCCACCTGTAACAGACAAGCTTTGACTAGGAGCAATAGTTAATGAGCCACTGTCACTAATGATTAAAAGTTCGTCTAATGAATTTGGAACATTTAGCGTAATGTTTGTAGAAGTCTCACTAACATTAATATTCGTTCCGCCTACTATTTTCTTAAATTCATTTACGCCGTCATTCTTTCCTGAAAAAACAGAAGCACCTACTACTCCTACATTTTGAATAACAGTTTCTTCAATAACTCTAAGATCTAAATCTTCAAAGTTATCGTTGACTTTAAGAAATGCTTCACGGAGCGCATCACCCGTGCCATCATTTGCAATTGTGCCTGTATTAATATATTCTATTGTCATGTTATGCTCCTATTGATCCACCGTTTAATGTTTTAACTAATACAGCTAATCTATCGATTGCTTCTTTTACTGTAGTCGGAAGATCACCCTGCCAACTGGTAGCAACCGCATCGAACGCTATATCACTACCGTCTAAATTTTGTATTGTTGAGTTTTCAAAGTTAATTGCTGTTAGGTCAGTTAAGTCTAAAGTTGCGCCTGTTGCAATGCCTACTGTATTACTGCTGTGTCCTAATGTAACATTGCCCGAAGTGCCATTACCAATAGCAATTGCATCGCTTGTTGTCGATATTACAACTGGCCTTGCTCCGCCCAGTATAATTCCTTCAGTAGTAGTTATTACAAGTCCTGCGTTTCCGCCTTCCTGTAGTTTTGCACCAGTTGAATTAACTGCCATTGAATAAACACCAGTGTTAACTAATGCTTCTGTGCTGTTAATATCACCGACAATCTTTTCGTTAACACCGTCGACTAGTATTGCACTATCATCTCCAAATACACTACCTTGCATATCAGCTTGTAAAAATGTTACATTTAAATTTGTAACAGCAGTATTAGCAAAGTCAATAGTTGCACCAGATCCAAAGTTAATTAAGCCACTTGTACTGTTTAATGTTAGATTGTCAGTTGCCGTAATTGCTATACCTGCAGATGCTGCTAAATTTACTGATGTAGCAGTTGGTATATTTAATGGACCAGCCGGTAACATTTGAATGCCTGCTGTTGAACTAATTGTTAGCAATCCACTTGTGCGCTGTAAATTAGCACTAACTGTGTCTGCACTAATTGTATTAGTTGTAATTGCATTACTAAACATTGTGTTATTTACTGCGTCTACCATTACAGTACTATCATCAGCAAATATTGATCCTTTAATGTCAGCAGTAAGATTGTCTTCTAATGTAACACTCAGCCCTGTAACTGTAGCACCAGAAAAGTTTATGTTTCCGTTAAATCGTATAACATCTTGATCTGAAATATTTGTTCCTGAGTTATCATTATATATTTCAAACGACTGTGTTTGTATAGTAAGAAAGTCCGGAGTCTGCAAAGCAATTCTGCCCTGGGCAAGTAAGTCAAAAGTAGCAGCGGTAAGTACATTAGAATGTAGTTTAAATGCAGTAATTTCGTTAGAATGATGATCTACCATTATTGAACTATCATCTGAAAATACACTACCGGTTAAGTTACCTGTGTTAGTAACTTCTACAGTAAGTGTACCGCCTGCAATTTGTTCATTAGTAACAAAGTTTGGAACATTTATTAAGTCAGTAAATGATGCACTAGTTGCTAATGTTGTTAAATCAGTTACTTGGGTAGATGTGATGTTAATCTGAGCATTAGTAACAAAATTAAGATCATTTGTTAGTTGACTTAGTTGCGTAGCGATAACAGGCTTGTTAGTCAAGTCGTTATAGCTTACTACACCAACTGCCGGAGCATTTGTTAAGTCATTATAGTTACCGCTAAACAGTGCTGGAAGATTAGTTAGATCATTATAATCATTGCTAATCGCCGCTGCGCCGATAGCACTTCCGCTTACAGCTATGTTAGTAACATTTAATGTTGGTACTGTTATTGTCCCTGTCGCTGTGATACTAACAGCATTAATTATACTACTTCCTGATAAATTTAAATTATCACCTGTTGGAAGTTCTTGTATGCTTTTAGCTGTGCCTGCATCAAAAACTAATGGAAATCTGTTTGCCATGTTCTATTCTTCCTGTTTTACATATTTATCGTAATTGTTATTAACCAATAAGCACTTCAACTATGCCACGTTCGCTATCCGTCTTTTCTGTTATTGCTTTGCCTATAATAGTTCCGTATTTTGGATTATTATCTACACATGCATATCCTGCTATTGCACTAGTAACTATAATATCACCTTTGCTTACTGCACCAACTACATTACACGGAACTCGTCCTGATAATGCAATACCTGTTACAAAGTCACCTTCTAAATCGCTGTTCATTAAGTGTGCTGGATTAGTAGTAACTACACCTGCAACTCTATGATCACCTTTAGTATTAGTAACTGTTACTTCTGCGCTGCCGCCTAGTACAAGTACTGTGCCTGGAATATACAAACCATCGCCTAAATAGTTTTCAGCTAAGTCAGCATATTTTGCAGTTGTAGAAGTGCCGCTGAATGTAGTACCATAAACAGTATTCCACTTACGACTATTAGAACCTAAGTTTCGAGTGTTGTTGCCATCAGGTATAATGTTTGTATCAACACTACCATTCATTGATATTTTATCTGCAGAAGCATTACCTAAATCAACACTTCCATTAACAGTTAAGTTTCCGCCAGCAATAATATTACTATTAGCACTAATTGCTCCAGCACTACTAATTGTAACACCTGTGCTGCCGTAGCCTCCACCAAATGTTGCACTAGATGATACAACAAGATTTGACGAAGTACTAATTGCTCCACCTACATTTAATGTGCCAGTGGTACCTGATCCAATTGTAGTATTACCAGTGCTGCCTGATACTAAGAATTTTGTAACAGGTGTTCCTGCACTATTTTTAATAGTAAAGTTATTTGCAGCATTAATAGTAACATCGCCTGTAAAGTCACCTGCTAGTGCTTGAAAGTTTACACTAGACCGTACTAAATTACTACTAACTAGTAATCTTTCAACGCCGCCTGTTATTGTGTTAACTGTATCACTTGCCGAACCACTATATCCAGTTCCTGCACCTATACTAATACCAGTACTACTAGCGCCTTTTTCAGTAAGTGCTTCAATAAAGTTAGTATACACCCAACGTGCTGCTAGTGCCGACTTACCTTGGATAGTTGCGTTACCTGTTCCAGTTCCTGCTGCTGTTGCTGTAAATACAGTACCTACAGTATTATTTGCTGCACCAATTGTAGTAAAGTTAGTTGACCCTGCTACATTAATCTTATATTGTTGTCCTGCAATAATGTTACCAGCAGTTGTAGTTGTACCTTCGCCATAAATACTAGCTGTTTGAGAGTTGCTCGGGTCTGCTGATGTACTTCCTATATCACCTACAACAATTTTGCCGCCCATTAACGAAGTTGGTCTATTATTACCTGATGCAGTAAGAATAACGCCACCGTTTGGTGTTGTAAAGCTAAGTGTGTTATCTGATTCGTCTAATACTACATTAGTAGATGATCCGCCTAATATGAAACTATCAGCTTGTAATGATCCTGAATCAGTTCTTCTTGCAATACTGTTGTTAGCACTACCGATACTAATTGGTGTAGTACCGTATATTCCATCATCTTGTCTAACAAGCACACTACCTGTTAAGTTTTCTGCTGTATTTACAGATGTCACTGTGCCAATAGCACCACTTATATTACCTGCAACTGCACCGTTTGAAAAGTTAGCTGCTGCGCCATTGCCTGTATTAGTAATATTAATAACGTACATACTAGTTTCATTAAATACTGAGCCTTGTACAGTTCCGGATATATTACCTTGTGTAATAGTTTCGCCATTGCCTACAGTTATACCAGTACCAAAGTTTAATTTGTTTCCTGATAAGACTACAATGTCACTAAGTTCAAAGTCATGATCTTCTAAACCTTCACCTTGTTTAACAATTTGATCAAAAGTAATTGCACTAGCATCGCCGGTGCCTGTTACTGATCTACCTATTACAGTATCAGTGGGTATTTGCGCTAGTTTGTCAAATCCAACACTACGTTCTTTTAGTCCTATGTAACCACTACTAAGTACCGCTGTTACTGTTCTACTAGTATTTGTTGCAGCTTGTTCGACACCGTTAGTATACACTGCTTTAGTAATTATTGTACCGCTAGATACCCAGGTGTCAGTTGTTTTAATAACAATTAATGTATTAGCTGTAGCTTGTACTGCCACTACACCTCTATTAGTACCTTGGTATAATATATCACCTACACTAACAGTAAGGCCACCGGATAGTGTTAAGCGTAATTCTTCAGTGAAGTTGTTATCGTCAAATACACTAAGTCCTCTAAAACTTTGTCCAACACTATCGCCATTGCCGTATAACCCTGAACTAGTATCTTTAGTTGATGCTCTGTTCATTAATAGTTTAGTTTGAGCAATACTTGCTGTTGACGAAATTTCAGTATTTGTTACAACACCACTGCGTAGCTGTATATCAATTTCTGCTATTGCATTAGCACCGCTAGAATCTAGTACGCCGTCATTTCTTGTTAGCGTAATATTAACGTCACTAGCACTACTATTACTTGTGTTGCCTATTTCATCAAATGGTCCTCTAAGAACAAACGAAGTAACATCTGACTTACCAGCATCACCTTTAATAGCTTCTTCAGCAAAGTCATTAACTGATGTTAAATTATAAGTTATAATCCAAACTGAATTACCTGGTTCATTTTCACCTACAATATCGTCTGTTGTTTGTACTATGTCTTTAACGACGCCAGTAACAGCACCGGAATTGTTCTTAATAATGTCACCAACTACATACGTGTCTGTTCCACTTCCGTCTGCCGGTACTGCAATTATTACTTTTCTGTAACCTGTATATGCAACAAAGTCGCCTGCTGCCTGATCGTTCTTTGATGTTTCTCTTAATACATCAAAATTATCAGTAGCAAGTACTTTAGTATCAACATATGATTTGTTAGTTGCGTCATCACCGTTATCTGGATTGTCAAGGTTTTGTATCTTGTTCCCGCCGAGGTCTAAATCGCCTTCCATTGCCGGTGTGCCATTTAGTGGTAAAAATCCTGATACTGATCCTAACCCTGCTATAGTTGCGTTATTTTTATCTCTACCTAAACGTTTGTTTACATATTGAACAATAGCTTTTTCAACTGGCACTGCACTATCTGATTCATCAACCATGTTATCATCAATCGAAAACTCATCAACAACAACGCCTTTCTTAAATCCAAATCCGTTAGCATTTGTAATTTCAAGTTCGCCTGAGAAGCTAATTGAACCCTGCGCCTGGTCTACAGCAAAGAACTGTCCAACACGGAAGAATCCGTATTGGTCTGTACTCATCCAAAACACACGACCTTTACGTCTTTCCCAAACTTGTGACGACTCGGCCGATTCACTATCTGTGTAAAAAGGCGCAAGTGATTTTTCAGCAGCACCTAAGATAACATTTGGATAGTTCGAATCGTTAAACGAACCAGTACCAATTTGTGTAAAGTCGTGCCCTGTTGCACGACATAGTGATATAGCAACTGTAATTTCAGCAGTTGCATCTACTTGTAGACCTGCATATAATGTACGATCTTCGGTAAATCCAGCAGCTAATCCTGTGCCACCTGTTGCTGTAATGTCAGACATTGGAATAGCATCAATTGTTATTGAACCTGCACCTGCACCTGCATCAACAGTGTCCATAATCTGATGTGTTCTACCAGCATACGCAAATGTCATGCCGCCTGCGTAACCTGTTATTGCAATACCACTTGGTATTGTTGCTACACCTGATTCAATTGCATCTGTAACAATATCCATAAGTGTTACGGCAGTAGTAGCAGTGCCTGATTCAGTAGTTCCACCAGTAGTATCTTGTGTATATCCGTTACCATTAGTAGCAGTCCATGCAGACTTTGTTAAGATATATTGTGTTACTATCTCTTTTGCTTTATCTTGTGCTGCAACAGTTTCAGCTTGTTGTGCAACTGGAAGATATGAAACTGTTCCTACATAATATTTGTTTGCATTTTGGACAGAATTAGCATTGCCGCCGTATTTCAAATCGTTTGCAACTCCACGAACAATTAGTCCAACATCTCTGTAGCACTTTCTTTGGTCGTATACAAATCCTGGGTATGTTGTATTCAACCATGCAATTACCTCTTCTTGTACAAATCTTACGTTATTAGCAATTAAGTTATGTGCGTTAGGATTTGATGTTGCACCTGGCTGATTACCGTAAATATCTCTAGTAAGTCTTGTAAAGTCAGCAGCTTCAAGATTCTTTGAAGTAACGTCTGTGCTCACTGCAATAGTAGTATCGCCTACAGCAGTACCGTTGCCGCTGCCTGCGTTAGCAAAATCTACAGGTATTTCAATATGATCGTATTCTAAGTTAAATGTAGTTTGTACTTGTGTATCTGATAATTCAGTACCAAAGTTATCACTGCCTGAGAACGATGTTGATCTATAAGTTATAAGATCACTTTCATCAAAGTTAACAGCAGTACTAGGACGTTCTACGATAGTTTCTTTACTTCTAACTTTATCAAATATGTGTGTCGATCCTGCTCTATATTCAATAACTGCACCATTTGCTATAGTAACTTGTACTGTACTAAACAAGTCGCCGTTTTCGCCAGCTGGCTTGCCTTGAAGTTGCAGTCTATAAACTAAGTCATTATATACGCCACCTGTTGGAGCACTTATTCCATTTGGCAATGTTGCTAATGATACAGAACCAATTCTATATCGCAGTACACCAGTAGCTCCACCATGGTCAACTTGTACTAATGAGTTAGGCGCAGGTGGATATTTAATATCAGTAATAACTAAACTACTTTCGCCAGCTGCGTTTGTATCAGTAGAGCCGTCAGTGTAAGTAAACACTTTAGCCGGCATTGTCATGTCAGTTGCGTATGTTACTTGATCTGGAATTTCGTTTGGATCTGCACCTTCAGCAACTAAACCAAAGTTACCGTATCCATTAGACCCGTTTAGTGATCTAATTTCCGAACCGTTCTTAGCATAATATGCTGCATGGCAATAATATGTAAACATACTAACCATCTCAGAGAATGCACCGTTATTAGTAACAAGACCGTAGCCTAAATCGTTAATTTGTGTAAAGTCGTTTCCAAGCATACTTCTGTTACCAGCAGTCTGGATATACACAGTTCTAGATATTTGTCCAGGACGTTCAGTAAACTCAGCTTCATTAAACCCGGCACCATCATTTGATGTTGGATCTAAGTGAATTTTACACCAGCCATTAGCACGACTATACCGACTAATTGCGTTAACTTGATATCGTCTGCCTTCTATGTAGAACGGCGCAGGTAGTTGCGGTTCACGTAAGAACAAACCAGTTCCTTCTTCAGACTGTACCCATAATTCGTAAGCATTAGTTTTACCAGATTCTATATCTGATGCGTCACCTTCTCCTACTGGATCAATTGTTGTTGGAATATACATTGGCAAGTTACCTGCATATGCATCAACAAACATGCCGCCGCCAAATATCTTTTGATTGCCTTTAGATTTAGAAAAACTAGAACCAGTTTGAACGTATGGAGATTTGGTTAAGATTTGACCTTCTGGATCAAGTACTAACAAGAAGCCGCCGTGGCCTTGTACAGTTATGTTACGTAAAATAGTTGCATCATTCATCATGAATACATCCATTTCATCGTTGCGCCTTGGTGGGTTGTAATCTCTATTAAACGCAAATATCATTTTATTTACTAAGTTACCAACTATGCCAGTAGTACCAGCTTCAGCTACACCATACTTACCGTCAAACTCCTGGTAACCTGCATCAGCAGCATTTTGCCATTCGTCTGCAAGAGTGTATGCACCTGTAAATACTCTAGTAGCAATAGTTTCAACATATTGTATTGCTTTTCTAGTAACATTTTCTTGTCCACTAAATCCACCACTGTTATACTGCTGAATATAGCTTTCAAAATATTCACCTTGAACTTCTGTTGCAAACTCATCTCCGCCTGCAACTAAATCATCTACTAGTGCGTCAACAATTAGACCAACATCTCTTTTACACTTATCTTGATTATATGTAAACAATGTTACGTCATTAGCATCTAAGTGTGCTAGTGTAGCAGAGTTCATTGTAGAAACGTTACCGTCAATACTTGATTTTGCTGCTATTAAGTTTGCATCACTTATGTCTGCTAAACTTGGCGGAACTTTTGTTCCTATGTTCAATAAGTTATTGTTATTAATTTGAGTAAAAATTAAGTTTACTTTTGAATTAACAACTCCAACTTCAACAGACGATGCTGCTGTTCCTGATGTATCTTGTACTTGTGTGTTTCCTGTTGTTCTAGTAATAGCAGTTTCAAGTAACACTTTTTCCATAACAGTTTTGATATGTGTTAGTGTAGTTAATGTTTCTTGTCTTGTATTAATTTCAAACTTTAGTGTACCTTGTGTAAATAGGTCTGTTGCAAATTCATGACTACCAACGTTGCCGCCATAAAACGCATCGTGAGTAACAGCATCGACAAAGTTTCTAAAGTCTGTTAAACGCACTGCTTCGTTTAGATATTTTTGCGGAGTAAGTGACTTTAAGTATGCAAGTGCTTCTTGCGCAATAAACTCTTTGTTTGCTTGTAGTTGACTTTTTGCATTAGTAAGTCCAGCAGTTACGCCTGTGTGAGCAGTAAATGTAATTGGAAATACTGCGCCAGTATCAGTGTTTACAACGCCTGTACTAATAATAGTTATAATTGCGTCAAACCCGGCATCGGCTCGTGTGCCAACCCCTGGAAGAGCTGCTACTAACCCTTTAACGTGTGTTAACGCTTCTACCCAGATAGCTTTTAGTTTTGCATCTAAATATATGCTTTTTGATCTTTGGAATTTTAAACCTTGTAAAACTTGATTGTATGTTGTACCTAATGTAAAGTCATACGTTAATCCAGAAAGTATTTCTTCCATGTCTGCCTGGAATGCAACTTTATCATATAGTAGATCATCAACATTTGTATTAATGTAGCTAATGATTTCTTCTTGTATAAACTTTTTATTTTCTTTAAGAGATGCAGCGGCACTACTATAACCGCCTGCGTTAGTAACTGAAACACCGGTATTCTGTGTCTTCTCAGGATTTGCTAGATAGTGGTATCCAAAGTGTCCTTGCCAACCGCCTGTTTGATTATAAAAACGTGTACCTGCTGTAGAAACAGTCATACCGTCAAAATCATTATCTCTGTAAAAATATGTGTCAGCCCATCTAGACTGTGATACTCTGCGTTTTGGACGAATAATTACTCGTCTAAATTCGTCACCTTTGATCGATACGTTTGCTGCAACTTTAATAGGATAGTCTTCTTCATAAAATCCTGACTCGACAAAAATTGTAACTTGCTTTGACTTAACAAAGTTGCCATATTCTAAATCTTCGTTAGCAATGAAATCAATCGGCTTTAGTAGTTCTATTTCTGCTACATCAAAGTCTCCGCTAACATCTGGATTGTTTGCTGCATTACTTGCAAAGTAATTTACAACTCTACCTTGTGCTTTAGATATTTTACCAACTAGTACTTTGCCAGGAATGATGTCTTTGTTATTTGCAACAGCTTGATCAGTTGATAAATTACCTTCACCTGGATCAATTTTTACCAGGTACGTACGACCAGCGTTTATAACTGCGCCAGCAGTAATGCCATCTTGTATAATCTCGCTGATTAAATTAAATTTTTCAGTAACACCGGAAATTGCAAGTGCTGCTGCGTCATTGCCTATATCAAAGCTTTGTTTGTTATCAGTTTGATAAACAACACCTATAGTTCCGCCTGTTGTATATTCAGTAAATCCAACAGTACTAACAGCAGTAGTTAATGCTTCGTCAATAAACAATTCAAATGTGTTTGCAGATATAACTTTAGCATAATAAAATTGGTTGTTAACTTCGACCATGCCGTTAGCATTTTTAAATACTACAATATTTTTATCAACTAATCCATGCGACAATGTTGTTGTTACTAATGGAATTGCAGCTTGGGTAATACTAGTAACTGGTGTTTGTAAATATGTTCTATTTAAAAGTATAGATCCAATTATATCTCTTGCAGTTTCAATTGAGTCAATTGTTTCTACTACTTGGCGCTTAATTGCAATACGTCCGCTTGCATTTGAATAGTAACGCTCTGCTGCTTTTCTAGTTAAACCGTTTGCATTGTTTAATACAGTACTTGGACTTAGATTAATATCAAATGCAATTGCATCCATAATCAATCCTAAATCACGTTCACATGTAGCAATATTATAGTCAAAGTCTGGGTATGTAAATTTTAAATATGCTGATATTTCTCTAGCAACATAATCTTTGTTTAATTCTATTAAATTTCTTGCTTGTGCAAATTGTGGTCCAAGGCCGCCGTTATTAGAAATTGCTGTGCTTGCAACTTTAGCTGGTGATGCGCCGTCATCAATAGTAATAGTTTGAAAATACGGACCTGGCTCAGCTTCTGCTGCTTGCATCATTTCAGCTGCACGAGCTGCTGCGGCATTAATACTACTATAAGCATAATTGTAAGACGTACCTTCTTTGCCAGACGGAACGCCACGCATTGTGTCGTCGCCTTGTGAACTAACAAATAAGTTGTCTTTTGCCGAATATGAAGTGTTGTCTACATAAAACTTTGTAGCTGCTTGTAGGTCTTCTTTGTTGTTTGTAAGACCAGTTAATTCTCCAGGACTATCATGAAGTATTAATGCACCTTCCATTGTATCGCCTTGGCGTCTTACAACACTCTTACGTGGCATTGCTTCGTCTGCCAGGAAGAATCCTTCTAGAGCTGAATCGTATGCTGTGTCGACTAGGGTATGTGCATCATCGCCGGAAATAATAGCAGTAACAAATACCTTATTAGTGTTGGCATCATTTTGACTTTGAACAACTGCTTGCTCTTTAGTAGCATGTAAACTTAGCTGGTTTGCATTAAAATATCTTAGGTAATATGTTTGACCGTTTGTTAGTGCCGGGGGCACAGTATCTTCAGCATTAAACAGATATGGTGTGCCGTTGATTGTTCTGTCAAATCCGTGACTGTTAACTACAGCGTTACCAGATGCATAACTTGCAATAGTTAGAGTATATTCAGATGCATCAGCTGGCTCGTCGCTAACACGTAATGGCAAGTCTCCCGCAACATATCTACTATCAGCATATCCTTTAGTAATAACAAGATCGTCAATAGTAATGTTATCAATACCAACGCCGCCGTGTACTTCATTAAACCCTGTTACTGCATTTTCAGAAACAGCATTACCACTCAATGCAATACTGCGTATTTGGGCAACTTCTGCACCATCAGGCGATCTACCATCTAGTGGACCACCAAGTCTTGGAGTACTATCTTGCGATAACTCTCTAAACGCTGTAGAAAGAATAATCTTTCCGCCGATATCATAGTTTATTAATATACTATCAGTAGCTCCGCCGTTTGCAATATCACTTGCAAATGTTACTAAGTCCATTGCCGTTGCTGAATCATTAACAAATGGTACTGTACGTGGTACTAAAAATTCGTTAGAAACATCACCTAGTGTAGTAAAATCAATTGACCCGCCAGCGCCAAATATTGCATATATTTCTTTAAAGTTTTCATTTACTTTACGAAACGATTCGCGAATACTATCGCCGGTGCCGTCATTGCCTTCTACACCAATATCAACTTCTTGCTTTGCCATCTGTTATGCTCCAGTTATTTCTGTATATTGTGGGTTTTCATCTTGTATCTTCGCCACATCAAAGTTTACGCTTACACCACAGCCGCATGCTGATTGTGCGTTGGGATTATTAACTTGAAAAGTTGCACCCATTATGTCTTTGACATAATCTATTTCTGTACCTATCATGAACATTACTGCTGTTGAACCAACTACAAATTTACCTGTGTTTGAGTCAATGACTACAGAGTTATCCTCTAAATCAGCTTCTGTTGCTACAGTAGCCCAATCGTATTCAAATCCTGCACAGCCGCCGCCTTTTAAGTTAAGACTGACTGCATAACTGTCGTTTTCTTGACATATACTATCAATTTGTGCTTTTGCGGTGTCTGTTAGTGTAACTATGTTCATGAATTATCCTTCTTATGATAGTATTTATCGTTGCGTTTTATAATCTTAATGTTAAATATACTTATGTTTATAAGAGAATTTAAAAAACAAACTAGGCATGTACGTAAAAGCAAAATGGGCAAGGAACATGCCTATAAGCGTGAACAAACGTATTGTGTATTTAGGTGTGATAATTGTGATGCAGAGTTTGAACGTACAAGAGGTAGCATGGATCCTAAACGCCTAAGTAATTCCTACTTTCACGTATGTAAGAACTGTGATAGTAAGGTTTTTGCTCAAAAGAAAGGCGTAGAACAGAAGCAAAAATGGAATATGACTGCTAGTAGTACTACGCCTATCAGTAAGCTTTAGTCTTCAGGCTTCCATATAGTCCAGGCACCATATGCAATCATAGCATATGCTACTAAACTAAGAGGTGCTATTAGCATCATTACTCCGCCACCAATTAACGCAGCTCCGTCTAAAGATGTACGCTCTTCTATTCTATCTCTAATCCAATTTTTCATAATATTCTCCTTGTGAATTATTTAGTGCTTCATTATACTATATTTAACCCATTTCTAAGTTAGTAATTCTGTTATTGAATTAAATACTAGTCCTTAAGGAGGATAATATGATAAATTGGATAAAGAAAATTTTAGGTATTGGACCATCTGTTCCTGCAGCTATTGAAATAGTTACTAAAGCAGTCGAAGCAAAACCAAAACCAAAGAAAGTAACAAAGCCTAAAACAGCAGCAAAAGTTGATCTAGAGTCGATGACTAAGATTAAACTACTTGCTTATGCTAAAACTAACGGTATTAAAGTCAATTCTAGCTTGAAAAAGTCTACTATACTTGGCGTTATTAAGAACGCGAAATAGTTCCCTTTAGTTGCTCAATTGCAGCTTCACAGCGAGTAAGCTTTCGTTCTAGGACGGTTATAGCTGCTCGCTGTTTTCTTGACTGATCTTCTAAACTCTGCACATAACGCTGTGTGGGTATCTTTTGCACATAGCCGTCTTCACCTAGCATTTCAAAATGATCAGCACCTTGTGCTTTTAATCCACCACTAACACGATTTGGATTCTTATCCTGTGACGAGTTCTCTGCTGGAGTAGTCCTGCCGTACATTTTTGCTAGATAGTTGCTCATTGTCTTTTCCTTTATAATATTTATACAAGTCGATACTTGCAAGGTTCTTCATCTTACTCTCACACATAATATCTGTATGTGGTAAAAAACTTAATGCCCAATCGTTTGCAATCTTGTTAGGATACCATTCACTGTGTCCACGTAATTTGCCTTTCTTGTAGCCTGCTTCTAATAACGCAACCATATCAGGTAATGTATCGTGTGCATAGCCTTCGGGCAATTCTTCTGTTCTACTATAGCTGTAATGTATTGCAGGACGCACACCACGCCAGCTATCAATTACACGCTTAAATCTATCGTCAGTGGGTTGAATGTATTCTTTTTCTCTGCACCAGTGATGGTGTATGTCGAGTACAAGTGCGCAGTGGTCGACAAGCTCGAGGCTGTGTTCGATGCCCCACTTGTTTTCGTCGTTTTCAATGGTAATACAGTTTCGTGCCTCTGGAGACAATCGCTGAATTGCACTAATGATACCGGCTGGACCTTGACGTCCTGAGATGTGGACGTTACACTTGAAGTCTTGCCAAGTCTTGCCGTAGCCCATCCACCTAATGAGATCCGTATGATACTCAAATTCCTCTATGCTCCTGTCAACAATATCTGGATTATCTGACGCAAGCACAGTAAACTGACCAGGATGCATACTAAGCCGAACATCCAAGGAACGAGCAAGTGTACCGACCCTAGCAAGGTGCGTTGCGCAGTAATTACGTACATCAGGTAGCTGCCAAAAATAAGCCCAGGTAGTATGGGTGTAAACAGGAAGACAATCGCTACCCAGTCGTACCATTCTAAGTTCATTTGGTAGTCCTCCTACATATTCAATCAAGTTGTAATACGATTGAATGTTGTGTTCCATAATATCCCAAAGCCGCTGCTCTGCTACTTCAGTAGTTTGACGGTTAAGCCACTGTACTGTTGTACTGCGAGTATTTAGTGGACGCTGAATCTCTTCAAGAACTTTTTTCTTTTGCGTTTGATCTGGATGCATGTACTTGCATGCAAAGCCTATACGTTCTACCATATTCTATAACTTCCGTCTAGTTCGTGTGTGCCTGAATTATAAATTGCCCATGCTATACAGTTGTACCATGCATAGTGTGGATTCTGCCTTAGTTGCTTGTACCATTGTTTAAATAGTATAACACGTTTCTTAAACCTTGTCAACCTACAAACGCCCGCTCTTGCACAAATGTACCTTGTGTCTTTTTATTACCTTCACAAAATCCTAATGTACTAAAATGTTCTTTTAGGTCATTGTTAAATCCTATACTACCGCATAACATCACACGTTGGAAAGATGGATCGTTAATCTTAACAGTGCCATCCTCCATGAATATTTGAATACGTCCTTTTAGTTCAGCATCTTCTTGTGTCACTGTACTGATGTATTCAATAGGCATTTCGTTTAAAAAGTCTCTATAACAATCCTGCTCAGCATTTAATCTAGTTGTCCATGTCACTGTTATGTTTTCAAACAAGTCATATGTTTCGGGATCACGTAGCAAACTAATAAACGGTGCAATACCTGTGCCACTTGCCATCATTACTAAATGACCACCTAGTTCTAAGTTAGCAAGCAATAATGTACCAGTTGGCTTCTCTCCTACTTCTAGCATATCGCCTACTTTAATATGCTGTAGTTTACTCGTAAGTGGTCCATCTGGCACTTTGATACTGTAAAATTCAATCCAGTCATCATACGGACCACTTGATATACTGTATGCTCTCATTATAGGTTTGTTCTTTTGTAGTTTTTCTGACCAGTTGTCTAACC
>Ga0115007_10000583_pt1 | contig 24125 bp, 19 predicted proteins | sample ArcOceMetagenome_2_FD_87166 | JGI IMG/M metagenome (GOLD analysis project Ga0115007, IMG submission 87166) | Marine eukaryotic phytoplankton communities from Arctic Ocean - Arctic Ocean ARC135M Metagenome | ecosystem: Environmental > Aquatic > Marine > Oceanic | place: Arctic Ocean | collected...
GAGATAACCAAACCCTTTACAAGCAACTTAGCGGAAGAGCAATACCACCAACAATTACACCGTATAGATGAATATATACATGCCGGTGATTGCTACCAGGTCAACTTTGCGCAACGCTTTAAAGGGGAATGCCAAGGCGACCCATGGATGGCCTATAAAGCATTGCGTGCTATTGCACCCACGCCCTTTTCTGCTTACTCCGACACTGATAATGGCGCAATATTATCTCTATCACCTGAACGTTTTATTATGTGCAATGAAGAAGGGCACGTAATGACACAACCCATCAAAGGGACTCGCCCACGCGATAACAATCCTGAACGGGATAGCGCACTAGCTCATGAACTGCTTACGTCGGAAAAAGATCGTGCCGAAAATGTCATGATTGTTGATTTGCTACGTAACGATCTTAGCAAGACCTGTACCCCTGGTAGCGTCAAAGCACCGATACTGTTTGATGTAGAGCATTATAAAAATGTACATCATCTTGTCAGCACAGTAACTGGACAGTTACACAGCAACCAAACCCCTGTCGATTTACTAGAGCAATGCTTCCCTGGTGGCTCAATTACCGGAGCGCCTAAAATACGCGCGATGGAGATTATTGAGGAACTAGAACCTCACCGACGACATATTTACTGTGGCAGTATTGGTTATATCTGCATCAGTGGGCGCATTGACACGAGCATTACCATTCGCACGTTACTCGTTGAAGACAATCACATATACAGCTGGGCAGGTGGCGGTATTGTCGCAGATTCGGTATCCAGTGCAGAATATCAGGAAACATTCGATAAAATCGATAATCTATTGGAAACACTCGAATCCTATAAATGAGCATAAAGCTCTCCCAAAGACGGTCGGCTATCCAAGCCTAATACAGATCATCATTGACTACTTGATCAATTAAAAGTGAATTCCTGTTCTATTCTGCCTACATAATCATATATGATCACTACTCAGCAACGGGTATTGTTAGATGGATTTTCTGTACAAAGAAGGAGCAATCACTAAGCGCTTCTACAAATCGTTATTAGTTTTTATTTTAATAGTTTGCGCTGTTATAATCGTGAGTCAGCTCCTGATCACGCCCACAAGCACTCCTCGAATTCCGGCCGCCTCTGATTTCATCAATGTATCAAGCTACATGCCCGTAGTCGTGAAAACGCATCAGGTTACCTATCTAGAAGAAAACTACCCCATCAATGAACACAACCTCGTCTCGGTCAAGGACAACCAATGGAGGCCTATTGATCACCCTAACTTATCTTTAGGCAGAAAAGACTCTGCTATTTGGTATCGCTTACCCATACAAAACATGAGCAGTCTTGAAACTGAACAAGTACTGGAAATACAGTGGCCTAACCTTTATTCCGCTGATTTGTATAGATACCAAAAAAATTTACTCTCGTATAAAATAATCCGAGAAGGTCTCACCTCCCGCCCCGTCTCGAATATAATGGATGCACCTACCCCCAGCTTCCATTTTACCCTTGCCCCGCACGAATCAACGGTTTTGTACTTACGTGTTAAAACTCATTATGTCCAGTACGTACCGATGACATTTTGGTCTCAAAGCTTATTCCAGCAGCACCTTCAAACTAAAATCATCGCGTATTCTCTGTGCTTCGGCGCACTTGGAACCATGTTGATTTTTAATTTCTTCTTATTTATTAAATTACGCTCACGCACTTACGTTTACTATTCACTGTATATTCTCAGCATAATATTCTACCAATTAAGTGTTACTGGTTACGGCCCAAACCTACTTTGGGTAAACAATATACCGCTAAAACTGATCGGGTATGAGCTATCTGCCTATTTAAGCTTTTTACTTTCAGCTCTCTTTATCCGCTTTTTCTTACAATTAAAGAAGAACTTAAAACGCTTAAACACCTGTATCATCACCTACTGGATCCTAGCAGTTTTCAGTCTTATATTTGATAACACTTTACCTCAAGGCTTATCAGAAGCTGCCGCCTTCCTATCCTGCCTTACCGCACTATTAACAGGCTACTACTTGTTTATTCGAGGCTACCGTAATGCCCTCTACTTCTGCATCGCATGGACAGTACTCATTTTATCAACACTCGCCCTGCTCTTAATGATTAAAGGCTTTATTCCTTACAACCCGCTAGTTGAATATGGGCAAATGCTAGGCTTTGTGATTGAAGTACTCACCCTGTCATTAGCGTTAGCAGGCAACCTACACTTTGAGCGACTTAATAGAATTGTTGCACAAGAAAAAGCCCTGCAACTCGAAAAACAAGTCAGTAACGAGCGCGCAGCGAAACTCGCCGCACATAAAGCCTTACTCAAAATACAAGACGAACAAAACGCCCTACTAGAAAAAAAAGTGATCCACCGTACTCATGAGCTAGAACTCTTAACTCATCAATTAGAAACAGCCAATCAACAGTTGTCAGAAATCAGCCTCACAGACCCGCTAACCAACCTACATAATCGTCGATTCTTGGATCAGAACTTAGAAATGGCATCCAAAGCAGCTACCCGAGCGAACAGTACCCTGTCTATGATGCTGATTGATATTGATCACTTTAAGAAAATTAATGACTCTTATGGTCACTTAGCGGGCGATTCCTGCTTAATCAATATTGCGAAGATTCTGAGGAAACATATAAACCGAGCTACTGATAGCATTGCTCGCTATGGCGGAGAGGAGTTTGCGATTATCTTACCCGGGACGCATGAGAGCGACCTTGTAATAATAGCCGAAGCACTCAGAAAAAAAGTAGAAGAAAGCCATGTCATTTATAACGGTCACGTCATGAAACTAACGGTAAGCATAGGCTGCGGTACGGTAAGGCCGAGTGAGTTTATACCTCCTAACTGTCTAATCGCACTAACAGATAAAGCACTTTATCGAGCCAAAAATAATGGCCGCAACCGTTGCGAATGCTCATTTACACTATGAAGTTAGCAAGCACTAAACAAGCTTAGACTCAAGATGGCTACGTAACTCGATCAGGTCCTTAATCTGCTTAACTTCTTCAAAAAGACCATTCGCCTCTTCCCGTTGAGAACGCATCATTTTCAACCACTGCTTAATTCTGCCATGTACAAACTGCGGCATTACCTTTGATTCCACCATGGCGAAGTAGCGAAGCAGCATACTTACAATCAATTGCCATTGAGCTGACTCTGCTTCAACCCCACTATTCATGGCCTTAATCATCATAGCAAGCTCTGGTCGCGCAATTAGGCCACGCCCTATCATCACATCATCACAGCCGCTAATGTCACGGCAGCGCTGGTAATCATCAGGCGTCCACACTTCGCCATTAGCGACCACATGAATGTTTACATGTTCTTTTATGTGGGCGATCCATTCCCAATGCGCAGGTGGCTTATAGCCTTCAACCTTAGTGCGGGCATGCACAACAACCTCAGAGGCCCCGGCCTCTTGAATCGCAAGGGCATTTTCTACCGCAAGTGACTTGTCTTTATTACCCAAGCGCATTTTAGCGGTCACTGGGATACCCGCGGGTACAGCCGCTCTCACCGCTGCAATGATGTCATGGATTATCCTTGGCTCATCAAGTAAAACAGCGCCACCCCGGTGCTTATTGACCGTCTTGGACGGACAGCCAAAGTTAAGATCGATGGCAGGGGAACCTAAAGCGGCCGCCTTTGCTGCATTCTCCGCTAATGTATCAGGGTTACTTCCCAACAACTGTACCACCACAGGGATCCCCCGTGCGGTTTTAGCTTCCGTTCGCAGCTCTGGAGCAAAGCGAGCAAATACATGATTTGGTAAAACCTGATCAGTGATACGAATAAACTCGGTCACACACTGATCAACGCCACCAAACTCCGTGATTAATTGACGAACAGACGCATCAACAACACCTTCCATGGGGGCTAGTATAATTCGACCTGAGGTGCTAATAGACATGCTGCTTCACTGTAAATGGAGGGAGGAGTAATAGGTAAAACTAAACTAATAACTGGAGCAAGATTAAGACAAGAAAAGGAGACATCGATCCAACCTGTTATCGAGGCTGGAGCAATGTGAACACGTTAAATAGCCGCCAGCCCTAGCTCAAGATCACGACGAATATCGTCAAAGTCTTCTAAACCTACTGACAAGCGAATCAGATTATCGTTTACACCCGCCTGAGCACGCGCTTCTGGCGTCATACGGCCATGAGTCGTCGTAGAAGGATGCGTAATAGTAGATTTAACATCGCCCAAATTACCGGTAATAGAAATCATCTTAGTCGCATCAATAAAACGCCATGCAGCGGCTTTATCGCCTTTTACTTCAAAAGATAAAACGCCCCCAAAGGCCTTTTGTTGTTTTTTAGCAAGTTCGTATTGCGGATGGTCTTCAAGACCTGAGTAGTAGACCTTCTCAATACCCGGCTGAATTTGCAACCAACGAGCCATAGCCAAAGCCGCCTGGCTGTGAGCATCCATACGCAATTTAAGCGTTTCCAACCCCTTTTGGAATACCCAAGCATTAAACGGACTCATACAGGCACCGCCCGTACGGATAAAGCCGTAAATGGCTTCCATGAGTTTATCCGACCCGAGCACAACGCCACCGATACAGCGGCCTTGCCCATCAAGGTATTTGGTTGCCGAATGCACGACAAGATCAGCACCCATTTGAAGCGGTTGCTGTAACGCGGGTGTTAAAAAGCAGTTGTCAACGGCTAAAATCGCATCAACCCCATGGGCAATATCCGCAACCGCTTGTATATCACAGATTTCTGCAAGTGGGTTTGATGGCGACTCTAGAAAGAAAAGCTTAGTATTGGGCTGTACAGCATCACGCCAAGCATCCAGCGACTTAGGGTCAACATATGTTGTGGTGATACCTGCTCGGCTCAAATACTTATCAAATAACGAAATAACAGAACCAAATACACTGCGGGAACAAACGATGTGATCGCCTTGCTCCAGCAAAGACAGACCAACACTCAAAATAGCAGACATTCCCGACGACGTGGCTACGGCACGCTCTGCGCCCTCTAAAGCCGCTAAACGACGTTCAAAAGCACTGACAGTCGGGTTAGTAAAGCGCGAATAAATATTTCCTGCTTCTTCACCACTAAATCGTGCTGCCGCTTCTCGCGCGCTTGAATACACAAAGCTAGACGTAGGGAAAATCGCATCAGAGTGCTCCCCTTCCGCAGTACGACTCTGCCCTGACCTTACAGCCAAGGTGGAAAATTCGGCATCAGGAATATCGAATTGAATCCGCTCTTCCCTTTCAAATTCTGATTTTGACATGACTATCGCCTTCCTACTGAATCTTAGTATGAAGATCCGCAGACGCTTCATCGGCGTGCTCGGATTGCTCTTCATCTACTTTAGCAAGATCATTACGCTTCTGATCCAATCGAGCTAAATACTGCTCATCGATATCACCTGTCACATAATGACCATCAAAAACAGAACTATCAAACTCCGTTATTTCGGGGTGCTCTTCAGAAACCGATGCGCGTAAATCTGCTAAATTTTGATACAGCATCCAATCAGCACCAATAGCTTCGCCAATTTCATCTTCAGTACGCCCATGAGCAATAAACTCGGTTGGCGATGGCATATCAATACCGTAAACGTTAGGGAAGCGCACAGGGGGTGCTGCAGAAGCAAAATACACCTTACGAGCACCCATATCTCTAGCCATTTGTACGATTTGTTTAGACGTCGTACCACGTACAATCGAGTCATCAACCAGCATAACTACCTTGCCTTTAAACTCAGACTCAATTGGGTTTAACTTTCGGCGAACAGAACGTTTACGCTGTGTTTGCCCAGGCATAATAAAGGTACGGCCAATGTAGCGATTTTTAATAAAGCCTTCACGGAAAGTCACATTTAAATGCATAGCCATTTCCAGCGCAGAAGTTCGACTGGTATCCGGGATTGGGATGATGACATCAATATCGTGATTTGGACGATCACGCTGTACCTTCTCAGCCAATTTTACGCCCATACGCATCCGCGCCTGATGAACATTAACGTCATCGATGATTGAGTCAGGACGTGCTAAATAAACGAACTCAAATAAGCATGGCGTAAGCGATGTTTTTTCTGCGCATTGACGAGTGTGGATATTGCCTTGCATATCGATGAATATAGCCTCGCCTGGTGCAATATCACGAACACGAGTAAAGCCTGAAATATCGAGAGCAACACTTTCTGAAGCTACCATGGTTTCTTCACCGCCTTCCATAGTACGCTTACCGTACACAAGCGGACGAATACCATTAGGATCACGAAAAGCGACAACACCATAACCGGTGATTACAGCGACCACAGCATAGCCACCTTTAACACGCTTATGGACGTTTGCTACCGCAGCGAAAATATCATCAGCATCAGGCACTAACTTGCCTTGTTGCTGCAACTCATGTGCAAATACGTTTAACAATACCTCGGAATCTGATGTGGTATTGATATGACGTAGATCGGCACGAAACATTTCATCAGCTAAATCATCAGCATTGGTTAGGTTACCATTATGGCATAGCGCAATACCGTAAGGTGAATTCACATAAAAAGGCTGAGCTTCTGCAGCACTAGAGCTGCCCGCCGTTGGATAACGGACATGCCCGATACCCATATTACCCATCAAGCGCTTCATGTGACGGGTGCGAAACACCTCGTTCACCAAACCATTATCCTTACGCATGTAAAAACGGTTACCTTCACAGGTCACCATACCGGCTGCATCCTGACCGCGGTGTTGAAGCACAGTGAGTGCATCAAAAATAGTCTGGTTAACAAATGACTTGGCAACGATGCCGACAATACCGCACATGCAAACTACCTCAAGAGGAAATAAAATAAGTGTTCAGACCTAGAAAGCAGGCCACAAAATTCAATTAACGTCCTGCGTTCCAAATGACCTGCCCTACTTCAGTAGCGATCTGTCTGGTCCAATTTTCCATTAAAACGAAATGCGGTATCAGTTGCGACTGATTCCACCAAATATCTTGTCCAGCAGGAGTATTAGCCAACAAAGCGACAATCACGACAACAATAAGCCCACCTCGCACAATACCAAACCCCATACCGAGAATTCGATCGGTACTACTTAAACCGGTAGCCTGAACCAGCATTTCAATCAGATTACTCAACAACGCCCCGACAATAAGTGTCAATACAAACAGTACGGCAAAGGATGTCACGATTCTAAATGATGGCGTTTGTATATAGTCGACTAAAACAGTCGCCAGTGCCTCACCAAATAAGCGTGCAACAACAAAGGCAGCAACCCATGTGGCAAGTGATAACGCTTCTTTTATAAAGCCACGGCGAAGACTGAAAAGCCCGGAAATAATGACAATACCTATGATTGTCCAATCAGCCCAGTTCATTAATTCCATTGATACCCAACTAAATTTGCGCGCATTCTATCAGACCCCTAAGTTTAACCCAATCACTGCGTGGTGAAACGGATTATGATGCCATCTAAAGCAAAATCACTTTTAAGGGTTTCTTTTAACGCTTCCAAACGGTCACGCTTTAATTCAGGGCCAACGTACACTTTATACAAATCCGCCTGACGCCGCGTATACACCTTGTGTCCCGCCCCAACTAACTGCTTACGAAGCGCTCTAGCATTGGCTTCATCTTTAAAGCTCGCTAACTGCAGAGTCCAAGCAACAGGTACATTTTGCTCATCGAGCTGTGGCGCTGGCTCATTCGTGCCAATAACAGGCTTTTTAGCTTCAGAAGTCGACTCCGTACTTTCAGCCCCCTCCCCTTGCACGTCAACTTGGACCACAACGGGGGCTTTGATCACTTTAATGGGTGCTACCTCCATCGTATCCGCTAACGGTTTTGATTGAGGCTGTATGTCAACCATTTCAGGTATTGCAGGAGCAGGAGGAATTTGCGATATGAGATGACGCTCTCTATAGCCCTCTCCTGTTAATAACCAAGGCAACAGAACCACCGCAACTAAACCAACGACAAGTAGACCTATTACTCTCTTTTTCCGACTGATTTCCATCTAATTAACTTCTCTTCCTAGCGCAGCATAGGCTTGGCCTACCGTATGAAACGAACCAGCGATAACAATAAACTGTGGCTCTCTAATCGACGCAAAATAAGCAATGGAAGCTGACACACTTGAGTGACACATGACCGGCGGAACAGGTTCCGGCGCTACCGCTTTATCCCAATGGACTTTTAATTGCTCTGCTGTTTGACCACGCATGACATCTAAACCCACTAGATGCCACTGATCGATGACCGGTGCTAATAATTCGATAACCTTTAAGCAATCTTTATCACTTAACATGCCTAATACTAAAGTAATAGGCATGTTAACCATCGCTAACTGTCGCGCCAGATAGTCTGCTGATTGAGGGTTATGGGCTACATCGAGTAAATAATCGTGTCCTTGATGCGAAAAGCGATCCATACGACCAGCCACTTTTGCTCGCGTCAGCCCCATTACTATTGATTCATACGCGACGTCTAACCCAGACAATGCGATGGCTTGCAGTATCGTCGCTGCATTTTGCAAGGGCAAAACAGGAATCGGCAGATCGTTCAATTGCACCTGTGTTCCCGCCATATCAACCCCGTTCCAATGCCACGTATTATCATGACGCTCTAAAGAAAAAGCCTCGCCAGCTTGATAAAGCGGTGTTTTTAGTGAGTGAGCGTATTCAGCAATACTTTTCGGCGGATTAAGATCACCGCACACAGCTGGCATGTGTGAACGAAAAATACCGGCTTTTTCTCGACCAATACTTTCGCGGTTATCACCTAGCCAGTCAACATGGTCTATATCTATGGTTGTAATAACGGCGACATCCGCATCGACAAGATTCACTACATCCAAGCGCCCACCCAAACCCACTTCAAGCAAAGCGACATCCGGCTTTTGTTTGGCTATAAGCCAAAGAGCGGCAAGAGTACCCATTTCAAAATACGTCAGAGAGATGTCACCGCGTGCATGATCCACCGCTTGAAAAGCAGCAACTAGCTGAGCATCCGATGACTGATCACCATTAAAACGAATGCGCTCATTATACCGGTTTAAATGAGGAGAGGTGTAACAGGCCGTCCGGTAATCTGCTGCTTGTAAAATGGCATCTAACATAGCAACAGATGAACCTTTGCCATTGGTCCCTGCAATAGTAAATACAGAAATCTCAGAGAACGACAGGTGTAAATTATCGTAGACTTGGCGGCAACGACCCAATCCCATATCAATAGCAACAGGATGACTCGCCTCCATCCACACAAGCCATTGAGCTAAAGTAAATTCAGATCTATTCATTTACTTATTATGCATCCAAAAAGAAAGGCCGGTAAACCGGCCTGAAAACTCGAACGATTACTTAAGCCTTATCAACAGGCTCGGCATTGATGCTATTCGCTTCTTCGACTTCGTCTGCTTCAACCACCGTTTCAAAACGCCCCATGAAAATGGAAAGCGCATTGAATAAACGATCACGCAGTTCAAGACGCGAAATAATCATATCTATCTGACCATGCTCCAAGAGGAACTCAGAACGCTGAAAACCCTCAGGCAACTTTTCACGCACGGTCTGTTCTATAACACGCGGGCCAGCAAATCCAATTAAAGCCTTTGGTTCTGCAACGTTTAGATCACCTAACATGGCTAAGCTTGCTGATACACCACCATAGACAGGATCAGTTAGTACTGAAATATAAGGCAAGCCCGCTAAACGCATTTTCTCAAGCGCCGCACTGGTTTTAGCCATCTGCATTAGGGACGTTAGCGCTTCCTGCATACGAGCACCACCTGATGCGGAAAAGCACACCAAAGGCATTTGCTTTTCAAGCGCAAGGTTGACAGCACGTACGAAACGCTCACCAACAACAGCCCCCATAGACCCCCCCATAAACTGGAAGTCGAAGGCAACAGCTGCCAGCGGCATGCCTTTAAGCTTACCTTCCATAGCGACCAAAGCGTCTTTCTCACCGGTCGCTTTTTGGGCTGCCGTTAAGCGGTCTTTATACTTCTTAGAGTCACGGAATTTGAGACGATCAACTGGCTCTACTTCGCTTGCTATTTCAGTGAACGATTTAGCATCAAAGAATGACTCTAAGCGCGCACGAGCACCTAAACGCATATGATGATCGCATTTAGTACAAACGCTGAGGTTCTTTTCTAGTTCCGGAAGGTACAACACTGCTTCACATTTAGGGCACTTTTTCCAAAGCCCTTCTGGTACGCTAGTGCGTTTATTCTCAGAACGGACAAGTGAAGGAACAATTTTGTCTAGCCAGTTACTCATTCTTATCTAAATCCAATGCGTAAAATTATAAATCAAGCGTCCATCGCGTGGCGCATTTCGGCAATGATACCAGTTACTTTTGCAGAAATCTGTTCAGGATTGTCTGCATGTTCAGCAATTGCATTCACTAATACGCTACCTACAATCACTCCATCGGCGATAGTAGCTACCGCAGCGGCCGTTTTACCATCACGAATACCAAAACCAACACCCACTGGCATCTCAGTATGACGGCGAACAACATCAAGCTTGCTCTTAACTTCATCAACATCAAGCGCACTCGATCCCGTCACACCTTTTACTGACACATAGTAAACATAGCCAGAACCGTATTCACAAACACTTTCGATACGATCTTCTTGCGTTGTTGGGGCCAGCAGGTAGATAACATCCAGTTTATGAGCCTTCATAATACCTGCAAATTCAACCGATTCTTCTGGGGGCAAATCGACCGTGAGTACACCATCGACTCCTGACTCTTGCGCCAGTTTTGCAAAGCGCTCGTAGCCCAACACTTCAACTGGGTTTAAATACCCCATTAATACAACCGGTGTCGTCGTATTATCTACACGAAACGCTTTCACCATATCCAATACATCTAACAAACGAACATTATGGCTAAGTGCTCGTTCGCAAGCTAACTGAATAACAGGGCCATCAGCCATCGGATCGGAGAAAGGCACTCCCAACTCAATAATATCCGCACCCGCTTCGACCATGGCATGCATCAGAGGAACCGTAACATGCGGGTTAGGATCACCTGCCGTAACGTAAGGGATTAGCGCTTTTTTACCTTCAGCCTTTAATTTACTGAAATATTGATTAATACGACTCACGCTACTCTCCTAAAGCTCAATGCCATCGATACCAGCGACGGTATGAATGTCTTTATCACCACGACCCGATAAATTGACAACAATAATCTGATCTTTATCCATTTCTTTAGCCACCTTCACTGCATGTGCTATAGCATGACTCGACTCTAAAGCCGGCATTATGCCTTCCACTTGCGTCAGCATACGGAAAGCAGTGAGCGCCTCCTCATCGGTTACCGAAGCATACTCGGCACGACCAGTATCTTTCAGCCATGCATGCTCAGGACCCACACCAGGATAATCTAAACCCGCGGACACTGAATGTGTCCCTAGAATCTGACCGGCATCATCTTCCATCAAATAGGTACGGTTGCCATGTAACACGCCCGGACGACCTGCACATAAAGGCGCTGCATGCTCACCCGTGTCTATACCATGGCCACCCGCCTCAACACCGATCATACGAACACCCGCATCTTCGATGAATGGATGGAACAACCCGATGGCATTTGAGCCGCCACCTACACATGCAATCAGCACATCGGGCAACCGGCCTTCTTGCGCCAAACATTGCTCACGAGCTTCTCGGCCAATAACACTCTGGAAGTCACGTACCAATTTGGGGTAAGGGTGCGGGCCTGCAGCAGTGCCGATAATATAAAATGTATTATCTACGTTTGTGACCCAATCACGCATCGCTTCATTCATAGCATCTTTCAGCGTTCGAGTACCTGATTCAACCGCTACAACCTCAGCGCCCAACAACTTCATTCGATAGACATTGAGTGATTGACGACGCACATCATCAATACCCATGTACACTTTACACTCTAAGCCCAAGCGTGCTGCCACAGTAGCCGATGCCACGCCATGTTGCCCGGCACCCGTTTCAGCGATAATCCGTGGCTTGCCCATGTGCTTAGCAAGTAAAGCCTGCCCAATAGTGTTATTAACTTTGTGTGCACCCGTATGATTCAAGTCTTCGCGTTTCAAGTAAATTTTTGCGCCACCTACTTCACGCGTTAAGCGCTCAGCAAAATATAAAGGTGAAGGACGACCGACATAATGCGCAAGGTCACGATCAAATTCAGCTTGAAAATCCGGATCTACTGATAACTTGTTATATAGCGCTTCTAACTCTTGCAGTGCACCCATGAGCGTTTCTGACACAAAACGACCACCATACGGCCCAAAATGCCCTTTATCATCGGGCAACTGCTTTAGCGCAGCTAGATCATTCGTTGTTAGCACGAGCCACCTCTTCAAAAAATCGTTGTATTTTAGTAGGGGATTTAACCCCTTTATTAGCCTCTACGCCGCCACTGACATCAACAGCGTAGGGTTGTACGTGTTTAATCGCCTCATGGATATTGTCAGCATCCAAACCACCGGCCAAAATAATCGAACTGCGCATAGAATCTGGGATCATATCCCAATTAAATGACTCTCCCGTTCCACCCGGCACACCTGCTTTGTAAGCATCAAGCAGTAGACCTCTAGCTGAAGCATAATCTTCAGCCACTTGTTTAACGTCAACACCAGGCTTCATTCGAAGGGCTTTGATATAAGGTCGCACAAATTGCTCACAATATACGACCGATTCATCACCGTGAAACTGTAATAAATCAATATGACACGTATCAATGACTGTTTGAACCAAACCGTCATCAGCATTCACAAACAAAGCAGTTGTCGTCACAAAAGGAGGGAGTTTTTTGATAATGCTAGCCGCTATCTCAGGCGTTATATAGCGCGGACTTGGCTCATAAAAAACAAAGCCTAGCGCATCAGCCCCAGCAGCTACGGCCTGCAGAGCATCATCTAATCGTGTTATACCACAAATTTTTACACGGACATTCATGAAGCAATCATCAATCTAAAGAGCGGCTAATATTAACAGATCATACCGACAAGCGTTAGCCGCTTGTACTGAGGAAGAAGGGGCCTAATTTCGAACGAGGCAAATCATATACATCCGGGTATTTCACATCCACAAAATACAGACCATTAGGCGGAGCGGTTATCCCCCCTTCTCGCCTGTCGCGCGCCTCTAAAACCTCTTTAGCCCAATCAACAGGTTTTTCTTTTGCTCCGATCGCAATAAGAACACCGGCTATATTTCGAATCATGTGCTGCAAAAAAGCATTTGCCACAACATCAATGATGATTAATTGGCCGCTAAAGTACACATCGAGTGACTTAACATTTCGCACCGGACTTTTCGCCTGACAATTAATTGAACGATAGGATGTAAAGTCATGCTTCCCTACAAGATGATTCCCCGCTTGCTGCATTAACGTCATATCTAATGCTTTATGCGTCCAGGTCACGCCCTTATTTAAGATGGCGGGCTTAACAGGCTGACTTAATATCAAATATCGATAGCGCCTCTCTAACGCACTAAATCGCGCATGAAAGTTATCGTCAACTTTAGAAACCCAGTGTAATGCAATATTTTTAGGCAGGTGTGTATTAGAACCCATTACCCAAGCACGTTCTGGCCGCTCAACTTGACTATCAAAATGAATCACCTGATATGTACCGCTAACCCCTGCATCTGTTCGCCCAGCACATACAACCGAGACCGAATGATTAGCAATTTTTGATAGCGCTTCCTCAACATACTGCTGAACCGTTGGCACATCGCCATTCTTTTGGCGCTGCCACCCTTTGTAAGCATCACCTGCATATTCAACACACGCCGCATAACGATAAGGGGCGATCGAAATCGCCCCTAGTCTGCTAGCTGATGTTAGATCATCAACCGTCAAGCTAGGCCCTCCAACAACTGCTTAGCTTCAGAGACCTGCGCCTCACTCCCTTCATCTGTGATCTCATCCAAGATATCTTTAGCTCCTTCAACATCACCCATATCGATATAGGCACGAGCCAAATCTAACTTGGTCTCTACTTCATCTGCACCGTCTAATAAGCCAAGCGCATCAAATGGATCTTCTTCTGGCTCCTCTTCGGCAGAAGACGTTTCTTCCAAGGCAATGTCATTATCGGTACTGTTCAGAAGTGCATCGAGTTCATCATCTAACTCAGCATCAAGATCATGCTCAATATTCGACGTCAATTCCTCAGTAACTTCATCATCAGACGGTGTTTTGGGTAACTCGTCGTCTAACTCTAACCCAGCAAGATCAACATCGGCTTCGTCTTCTACTGATTCCTCAATCTCTAAGTCGAGTAATTCTTCCAGAGTCTGGTCAGAATCTTCCTCATCTAAACCCGACAAACCAAGCGCATTATCGTCAGCATCATCTAGCTGCATTTCTTCTTCGCTTAACAGCGAATCGAGGTCTAAATCATCCAAATCGTCGCTTAATGACTCCAGCGTTTCACCCGAGAGCCCAGCCCTCTCTTCAGAAACTGGCTCTGGATCTAAATCATCTTCACCATCCAGCATACTATCAAGATCTGCCATAAGATCTGCTTCATCAATAGTTGCTGCTCTCTCAACCTCGCTAGTCTTAATCTCATCCGAGTCTTCATCTAGCAACGCATCCAAATCAGCCAAAGCGGCTTCTTCATCGTCTAGGTCTAAACTTTCTAAAGCTTCCAGCTCGTTTTCTTCTGCCTCAGATACACTGTCAGGTGTAACAACATCAGCAGGCTCATCATCCAGAGCAAAGTCCAAACCATCAAGCTCGGCCTCAAGCTTGCTCATTTCATCTTCTAAGCTACTGTCAGATAAGTCGTCTATATCAAAATCAAGATCATCTGACTCTTCAAGCTCAGCGGTAGCCTCAAATGGTTTATCAGCAAGCGCCGTTAAGCCAAGCGATTCCAGCGTATCATCAGTGGCGTCATCCTCTTCAACCGAGTCAACCATCCCCATACCAGAACGCTCATTTCGCTGGCGAGCCGCATCATGCTCAGCGTCATCATCATCTAAATCAAGCGATATGAGCTCATCCAACGCAGAATCATCAGCAATATCCAGCTCGGTCTCATCATCATCTAGATCTTCACCAAGCATCGCATCAAGACTATCATCTAGTGGATCTAATTCAGGAACTTCATCCTCAAGCGCATCTGGAGCCGAATCAACGTCAGAGAGGTCAACATCCAAGCCTTCAAATTCATCATCTAAACCAAGGTCAAATTCTTCGTCATCAACCTCTGCATACTCATTAGTTGCAGTATCAGCATCTAAAATAGCGTCTAATTCATCAAGGTCTGCTTCATCTTTCTCTATCGAACTCTCATCAAGCTCTTCACGCAAGCCATCTTCAGACAGTGAGTCAAGATCATTATCAAACGATTCGTCTAAATTCAGATCCATATCCAAATCCAGATCATCCAAGTCATCTAGATCATCCAATGATTCCAGCTCGTCCAAGCTACTAATATCATCTAGATCAATAGACTCAGACCCAGCTTCTACTTCGATAGATTCTTCATCTGTTTCTTCTGCTAACGCTGATATTAACTCCTCATCGCTCATATCATCTGAAGTATCGAGAGCAACAGGAGGTATCAAGGCTCCCTCTTCCTCAGCGTCTTCTGACTTACGTTTTCGGCGAAGCAATAAGAACAATCCGACTAGAACAGCAACAACACCAGCACCGATACCCGCTAAATATGCCGGCGTAGCAAGAAGTTTATCCAAAAAACTTTGATTGTTCACGACGTTATCTGCCGCTTCAGCCGCTTGCTTTTCTAGTAATTTCGCTTCAATTTCAGCAAAACTATCGTTTTTGAGTTCAAGCAAACGCTGCAACGAATCTAACTGCTGCTGTATAGCATCTAACTTACTATTCAAATCAGAGTTATCACGCTCCAATCGATCTATAGATTCTAGTGAAACCGCCAACTTCTCTTCAAGCTCTTCATTACGCGCTTGAAGCTTTTGTGTCGCGTCATTTTCCGTATTTGGGTTTTGTGAATTCTTTGCCGCATCTTCCTTGCTGGCGTCCGTCGGAGTAATTACTTTTAATTGCCCTTCTGGAGCTGCTTCAACTTCCTTGGAATCAGCGGCTTCACTCTTTAGGTTCGGTTTACTACCATCAATAGGTGCTGGCGCTGCTGGCTTAGCCCTATTTTTCCAAGCATGTGTTTGCCGCCTAACTTCTGCTGCCGCCTCTTTCGAGGTAATAGAACGAGCTTCAGCTTCAGAGGGCAACTGAAGCACCATTCCAGCTTTCAAATTATTAATATTGTTATCAGGGAACGCTTCAGGGTTCTTCTTAAATAATGCAACCATCATTTGATAAGAAGAAACATCAGGGGCTGCACGATGCTCTATTGCTAATCCCCATAGTGTATCTTTAGCATCTACATACGCTTCAGTTTGAGAGCGAGTGCGTGTTTTAATATTACTCGTATTAGCTGACGCCTTAGGTTTCACTATTGACGATGAGGGCTTTACAGACTGCCGAGCGGGCTGCACTTGTACTTGAGGCATGACAGGTTGACGAGACGGAACAGCGGCAGGCACCACCGGACGCTGTGTCGGCGACGGATCAAAGACCGGCGGGTCCAATAGAACAGTGTACTCACGCACCAAACGACCACTAGGCCAATTCACCTCTACCAAGAAATTTAAGAAAGGCTCTTTAACAGGCGCTTGTGAAGTAAGCTCGATCACCCCAGTACCATTTGGGTTCACCTTAACTTGAAAGCGAACGCCATTCAGTGCTCTTTGCTGGCTTATACCTGCCAATGCAAACTCATCTTGACCCGCCATACGCGGTCGAATTTGCAATGGATTGAGATCCCTTACTTGACTGAGCTGTATTTCAGCATTCAAGGGTTCATTCAGGGCCGATTTGATACGAATATCACCAAGCCCCAAAGCGTTCGCCTGTGACGATGCGATTGCACCCGCAACAGCCATACTTAGTGCAAGTTTGCGCAGCATTTCCAATTCCTTAAGTTACTTGCCAAATTTTTCTTGGATATTCAGCAAGTTGCCGGTCAGATGTTTGATCAAAGTATTATTAAAAACTGCATTCGGGTCAAGGAACCCGTTAAAACAGTCGCTTTAAAACGGCTTTTATGAAAATAAGCTGAATTTATGCGAACGATTCTTTATAAAGCTCTGCTATTTTCACCGCATTTACCGTTGAACCATAACGTAAGTTGTCGGCCGTCATCCAAAAACTTATACCCGCATGATCATTCAGGGTTTCTTTTATGCGGCTCACATAAACAATATCGGTTCCGACAGCATCACTGACAGGTGTAGCTAGCTCATTTTCACCGCTAACCACCTCAAAACCATCAATGTCAGATAGTAACTCAGCGAATTCAGAAACAGTGATCGCCCCATCTGTTTGCAATACAACCGATGCGCTATTACCGTGAAAAACAGGTACTCGTACAAAACTTGGCGCTACCGAGAGCCCTGGATTACTCATAATAATTTTTGTTTCGAGCATCAACGCAATTTCAGCATTACTATAGCCGTTGGTTTCTAAATCACCCACTTGCGGCAAAACGTTAAATGCGATTTGTTCAGTATAGCAACGCTTTTCAAGCTCACGCGCATTCAAAAGCTGAGCGGTCTGTTTAGCTAACTCATCAACGCCCGCCTTACCTGAACCGGAGACTGAATGTAAGGCGGTGACAACAATATCAGTCACCGGCGCTTTATTCGCTAGCGCTTTTAATACAGGTATTAACATAAGCGCATCCGGTGATGGATTCGTCACTATGTGTTTTTGACTACTCATAGCGATACGCTCATCATTAATGCCAGCGATAATCATTGGCACTAACGGATCGTAACGAAAAGCACCTGTACTATCGATGACCAAAGCACCACTTTCTGCAGCCAGAGGCGCGAATTGCTCAGTCACGGATTTTGATGCATTAAAGAAAGCTAATTGCACAACCGAGAAATCAAACCCCTCTAACGCTTTAACTTTATATGGTTTCCCTGCAAACGAAACCGACTCCCCCACGGAACTATCACTAGCAAATAAGTAGAGCTCACCTATTTCAAAGTCGCGCTCTGCCAACACGGTTAATAAACTCTCGCCGATCTGACCAGTAGCACCCACAATTGCGATATCAAGCATGAAAACCCCATAAATAATTCTAAGAACAAACAAAACAGCCCGAACAATTGTCGGGCTGTCGGTCACGCTAAACGGTTATCAAGCTTCTAGCAAAATTCGCAGCATACGACGTAATGGCTCAGCCGCACCCCACAAAAGCTGATCACCCACACTAAATGCATTTAGGTACTGGGGCCCTAAGTTCATTTTGCGTAAACGACCAACGGGAACAGATAAAGTACCGGTTACGTTAGCCGGAGTCAGCTCTCGCATAGTCACATCACGATCATTAGGCACGACCTTAACCCAATCGTTTGCTTCAGCTATTATTGCTTCGATTTCATCCATCGGAACATCTTGCTTTAGCTTGATAGTAAACGCTTGGCTATGACAACGCATAGCACCAATGCGCACACATGTACCATCAATCGGGATAGGCGAGTTTGAACGACCTAAAATTTTATTTGTTTCAGAAAAGCCTTTCCACTCTTCTTTACTCTGGCCATTTTCCAATGCAACATCTATCCACGGGATCAAACTACCCGCCAGAGGAACACCAAAATTATCAACAGGCATATCACTACTACGAATAGCTTCGGCAACACGACGATCAACATCAAGAATTGCACTTGACGGATCAAGCTGATCGGCAACCGACTGATGAACCACACCCATTTGAGCGATCAATTCACGCATGTGACGCGCACCGCCACCTGAGGCCGCTTGGTATGTCATGGACGTTAGCCATTCAACATGACCAGCTTTGAATAAGCCACCCAATCCCATCAACATTAAAGAAACCGTACAGTTACCACCTATAAAGTTTTTAACACCACTCGCTAAGCCTTTCTCGATCACATCACGGTTAACCGGATCTAAAACGATAAGCGCTTCGTCATCCATACGCAATGAAGAAGCGGCATCAATCCAATAACCTTTCCAACCCGCTTCGCGCAGTTTTGGGAATACCGCTTTCGTGTAGTCTCCACCTTGACAGGAAATAATGGCATCCATCTGCTTTAGCTCATCAATATTCGTCGCGTCTTTCAGCGTCGGAATTGATTTGCCAATGTCAGGACCCGCCTGCCCAGCTTGTGAAGTGGTGAAGAAGACGGGCTCATCGATAAAATCGAAATCACGCTCTTCCATCATGCGTTGCATCAGCACAGAACCAACCATTCCGCGCCAACCGACAAAACCTACACGTTTCATTGGAATCCCCAATAATAAATTCTTAAATTAGCGACACGAAAAGGCCGATTCCATACAGAACCAACCTTATAATGTCGACAATGTTATTGTACGACTATTATGCGCTCAATGCAGCTACTACTGCATCGCCCATTTCAGAGGTGCTTACTTGCGTCATACCTTCGGACATAATGTCGGCGGTGCGTATATTTTGATCCAACACCCGGCTAACTGCTGCTTCAATTCGGTCCGCAGTCGCCCCAGCATTTAACGAATAACGCAACATCATAGCAGCAGACAAAATAGTAGCTAGCGGATTAGCCTTGCCCTGACCTGCAATGTCAGGTGCCGAACCATGGCACGGCTCATACATACCTTTACCGTTTTCATCCAAAGAAGCCGATGGCAGCATACCAATAGAGCCTGTCAGCATTGCGGCCGCATCCGATAAAATATCACCAAACATATTACCTGTGACGACAACATCAAACTGCTTAGGCGCACGCACTAGCTGCATTGCCGCATTATCCACATACATATGACTAAGCTGCACATCAGGATATTCCTTAGACAACTCCTCCATCACTTCACGCCACAAAACAGTTACTTCTAATACATTGGCTTTATCGACTGAACACAAACGTTTATCGCGCTGACGTGCCGCCTCAAAGGCTACACGACCGATACGCCGAATTTCATTTTCATCATAAACGTACGTATTAAAACCTTCGCGAATTCCACCTTCTTTTTCACGAATACCGCGCGGCTGACCAAAGTAGATACCACCCGTCAGCTCACGAACAATCAAAATATCCAGACCTGCAACGATCTCTGGCTTCAACGATGACGCATGCGCAAGCTGAGGATAAAGAATAGCCGGACGCAGATTACCGAACAGCTGCAGGTTAGAACGAATACCTAACAAACCTTTCTCTGGACGGATCTGAAAATCAGGAATCGCATCCCATTTCGGCCCGCCCACGGCACCTAACAGAATGGCATCCGCCGCTTTAGCCGCTGCTAAGGTTGCTTCCGGCAAAGGAACGCCGTCAGCATCAATTGCCGCACCGCCGACCAAGGCTTCAGAGAACACTAGATCTAAAGCATCTTGCTGATTAACAAGCTCCAACACGCGCTTTGCTTCAGTGACGATTTCAGGCCCGATACCATCACCCGGTAAAACCAGTACATTTTTAGCCATATCTATTTCCAAATCTCGTTTATCGTTAAATCAGTAAGGCTTAATTGCATCAAACAACCAAGGCGTTTCTTGGCGACGACGAGCCTCATAGACTTGAATATCGTCAGCTTGCTGCAACGTTAAACCGATATCATCTAAGCCGTTTAACAAACAGTGTTTACGGAAGCCATCCACATCGAAAGCCATTTCCTGACCCGACGGAGTAACAACCACCTGTTTTTCTAAATCAACAGTCAGCTGATAACCTTCAGCCGCCTCTATTTCATCAAACAACTGGTCGACTTGCGCTTCAGACAGAACGATAGGCAACAAACCATTTTTAAAACAATTATTGTAAAATATATCAGCAAAGCTTGGCGCAATAACGCTGCGGATACCGAAATCCTCTAACGCCCACGGCGCATGCTCACGACTGGATCCACAGCCAAAATTCTCCCGCGCCAACAAGACTGACGCTCCCGCATAACGCGGCTTATTTAGCACGAAGTCAGCATTAACAGGGCGCCCGGCACAATCCTGATCAGGCTGACCTTCATCCAAATAACGTAATTCATCAAATAAATTAGGCCCAAACCCCGAACGCTTAATCGATTTCAAAAACTGCTTAGGGATTATCATATCCGTGTCAACATTTGCGCGATCTAAAGGCGCAGCGATACCTGTATGCAAAACAAACTTATTCATCGTTATCTCCGCTGCTTACGCGCCCATTAATTCACGAACATCAATAAAGTGGCCTGTAACAGCCGCCGCCGCCGCCATTGAGGGACTCACTAAGTGAGTACGGCCACCAAAACCTTGGCGACCTTCAAAATTACGGTTACTTGTTGATGCACAGTGCTCACCATTACCCAACTTATCCGGGTTCATGGCCAAGCACATCGAACAACCAGGCTCACGCCACTCTAAGCCAGCCTCGATAAAAACCTTATCAAGCCCTTCCTTCTCAGCCTGTAATTTAACCAAACCAGAACCCGGAACGACCAATGCCTGCTTAATTGTACTCGCCACTTTACGGCCTTTTACAACAGCGGCAGCAGCACGCAAATCTTCGATACGTGAATTGGTACAAGAACCAATAAAGACACGGTCTAATTTTATGTCAGTGATTTTTTGGTCAGCAGCCAACCCCATATAAGCCAAAGCACGACGAATACCATCGGCTTTAGCCTCATCGGATTCATTAGCCGGGTTTGGCACCGTCGCTTTAACGTCAACTACCATTTCAGGCGAAGTACCCCAAGTAACCTGAGGGATAATATCCTCCGCCTGAATAACAACAACTTTATCAAAGACCGCGTCATCGTCAGAGACTAAGGTTTTCCAGTTCTCGCAAGCAGCATCCCACATATCACCTTTCGGAGAGAAAGGACGACCTTTAAAATAGTCAATCGTCTGTTGATCGACAGAAACCATCCCTACACGAGCACCCGCTTCAATTGCCATATTACAGATCGTCATACGACCTTCCATAGAAATACTATGGATAGCGTCACCACCAAACTCAATCGCGCAGCCATTACCGCCCGCCGTACCAATGACACCGATAATATGCAAGATCACATCTTTAGCCGTCACACCGAAACCTAACTCACCATCAACACGCACCAACATGTTTTTCATCTTTTTAGCGATCAAACACTGAGTCGCTAACACATGCTCCACTTCAGATGTACCAATACCGTGAGCTAATGCACCAAACGCACCGTGCGTAGACGTATGAGAATCACCACATACCACCGTTGTTCCTGGCAATGTCATACCCTGTTCAGGCCCAATCACATGAACAATACCCTGGCGAGCATCATTCATTTTAAATTCGAAGATACCGAAGTCGTCACAATTTGCATCTAATGTCTTGACCTGAATACGCGAAACCGAGTCTACAATTTCATCAACTCCGCCCGCGCGCGGGGTGGTTGGCACGTTATGATCTGGCGTTGCCAAATTGGCATCTATTCGCCACGGCTTACGCTTAGCAATACGAAGCCCTTCAAAGGCTTGAGGTGAAGTCACTTCATGAAGAATGTGTCGATCAATATAAATTAGCGCGCTACCGTCATCACTCTGACGAACTAAGTGCTGATCCCACAATTTGTCATATAAAGTCTTGCCAGCCATAGGAGCACTCCCCTGTTAGGCACTATTATTCTAATCAAGCGGCAAAACAAAGCCACTTACGTTGTAGGGGTATATTATCGAAGCGATTTAAATTAAACAAATTCATTATTTTTATAGAAGCGATTCCAAACAGGAATTCGAAAACCCAATCATAATCACCGCAACCAACTTAACCACTTACACCCTGATTCCACTCAATACATTGCTCCAACGTGATACCAGAACCACCAAAAATATTAAGCGCACTACCAATCGTTAGATCAACCTTTCCCGACGACAACTCATTAACAAGCACTAAATCATCCAACGAACGAGCCCCTCCCGCATATGTCACCGGAATGTCGCACCACTCACCCAACCGAGTAACCAATCGCTCATCAATACCACCTTGCAACCCTTCAACATCGGCAGCATGAACCAAAAATTCTGCACAATGCTTCTCAAGCTCAACCAACGTCGATTGATCAATAACGGTATCAGTAACGGTCTGCCAGCGATTTGTGGCAATCTGCCAACCCTTATCAGTTTGCCGACAGCTCAGATCAAGCACTAGACGCTCAAGCCCTACTTCCTGCTTGATTTTATCTAAACGCTCCCACGAAAACTGACCTCCCTCAAACAAATAAGACGTCACGATGACATGCGATGCACCAGCCTCTAGATAGCTTGCCGCATTAGTATCATTAACTCCTCCTCCAAACTGTAAGCCGCCAGGCCAAGCACCAATCGCTTTCAATACCTGATCCTCATTACCCGGGCCCAAAGCAATAACATGCCCGCCCGTTAAACCATGCTGATGATACAAACCAGCATAATATTCAGCATCATATGAACTAACAAAATTGGTTTGAGCGCCTTCATCATTCAAGCTCCCGCCCACAATTTGTTTAACTTGGCCTTGGTGAAGATCAATACAGGGTCTAAAGAGTGTCACAACAGCTCCTAACATCAGCGCTTAAATAGAATGCCCTCAATTATAAACGCTTTGGATGTGTGCGAGCTATGTAATCAGAGAAATTGAAGTCGTTTTTGGCACATGGAAAATTAATCCAAAAAAGTACTCATACAGAGCGCAAGTAATGCGACCAGAAATAATTCATAAAAACGACAAAAATAAAATATCCAACCAGAAACTTATAATCAGAAAATTAAATTGATAAAACTGAAAGCAATGAACACTTACTTTTTAGAATAGCCTTTCGAATGAAAGACCGTGTTAGAAATTGGTGCCCGGAGCCGGAATCGAACCGGCACGACCGTTAAGTCGCAAGATTTTAAGTCTTGTGTGTCTACCAATTTCACCATCCGGGCAAAATTTCTTTTTTCCAGTTTAAGCAGGCTTAAACATGGAGGCGCGGGTCGGAATCGAACCGGCGTACACGGAGTTGCAGTCCGCTGCATGACCACTCTGCCACCGCGCCTTACGTTTTGATTGGAGCGGGAAACGAGATTCGAACTCGCGACCCCGACCTTGGCAAGGTCGTGCTCTACCAACTGAGCTATTCCCGCATCACTCAAAACGTGGGGC
>Ga0115007_10000593_pt1 | contig 23949 bp, 19 predicted proteins | sample ArcOceMetagenome_2_FD_87166 | JGI IMG/M metagenome (GOLD analysis project Ga0115007, IMG submission 87166) | Marine eukaryotic phytoplankton communities from Arctic Ocean - Arctic Ocean ARC135M Metagenome | ecosystem: Environmental > Aquatic > Marine > Oceanic | place: Arctic Ocean | collected...
CCATCACGGCATCCGGCACAAATCCACGGAGCCGGGTCGGTCACACGTTTCAGACCCGCCGTACGACGCGCGAAGGGCGGCCAGTTATTTCGCGACGATGGCAAAGTACAAAGCCGCGGGGCTCGACGGTTTGGGCGGCAGGACGGTTCGAACGGGCGATTCGCGGGTACGCCGCACGAAAGCCCTGCCGTCGGGCAAATTAGCGTTCATGTTCCTCACGGACAAGGTGATGCCTGGGTGGGAGGCGTGGGGAACTTTCTTCGCAACCGCGAGTGACGACGAGTACAACGTGTACGTCAACGCGAACCCGGGCGTCGCGAATGCGCAAAAAGGTATCTTCGCGAATAAAGTCATAAAACACTCAATCGCGACGACCTGGGGAACGTTTTCCATCGTCGAAGCCACGATAGGGTTGTTGAGGCACGCGCTGGCGCAGGACATGGAAAATGAGCGGTTCATTTTAGTGAGTGACAACACGTTGCCGGTGGCGAGCTTTCAGAGCGTGCGTTGTACTTTACTCGCGGAGCGCCGGAGTTTAATCAACGCGTGCGACCTTACGAAGCACGACCGCGAGGCGAAGGTACGTATTGGGCCTTTCCCGAATCCCGCCTCCCTGTTTACTGCCCCTCTGTGACTATTTACTTTTTACTACTGGTAACTCTTACCAGTCCTGGTAACAGTTACGAAGTCACACTACGGTACCCTGTCCAATCCCTCATACAAGTTACGAACATCACGAAAGACTGACGCTTTCTTTTATTCGTCTCAGAGCACTTCCGGGCACGATTCCCTGATTCGCATGCCGCACGACTTCCCGCCCTGGCTCAACTCCACGGTGTGGCGAAAGTCCTCGCAGTGGTTCGTTTTGAACCGGAAGCACGCGCACGTTGTGTCCACCGGCGAGCTCTCGATGAAAGTTCGTGACGAGTTTCAGGGAAAGTGCGTCGCGCCCGTCTCGCCCGGGGTGCGTATTTCCCACTCACCACGCACCGCCTCTGCGACGGCCCGTACAAGACTGACATTTCTTTTTTTACAATCAGGTCAAGCAAACGCACCCAAACGCGCGTTCGTGTTACGGCGACGAGCACTACTTCGCCACCGTGTTGGCGACGCACGGTTTAGATTACGAAACAACCTGTTCCGAGGGGGTGACGTTCGTGAACTGGGAAACGTACGAAAGCGGGCACCCGAAAGATTTCAACTCCGTTTCTCAATTCTTAAGCGAGCGCGATACGCGGCCGCGGGTCGCGCTGATGAGCTGCGGAGGAAGGCTCGACCCGCCCGCCGGGAGCTTGGAGTTGGGTTATTTGGAAACCACCGGCTGTGCTGCTGCTGCGGAGGGCGAGACAATAGAGGAACAGGAAGAAGGAATAGAAGGAATAGACGGAATAGAAGGACGGATAGAAGGAACCAAAGGAAAAAATGACGCCTTCGACGACGAGTCGGACGAACAAAAAATAATTCCAAACTTCGGCGAGTGTCTCTTCGCCCGGAAGTTCGCGGACGCCGCGTTTGCCGATTTCGGTACCCACTGGGGGAAAACAATAGGCGCGTAGGGTTTAGAGGGTTGGACGTGTCCGGGTGTTATTTATAACAAAAATCCCTTGGATACAAAACCTTTCCACACTGCTGCCTTTATCCCACAAGAGTTGGCCCGATATTTGCGAGCCAGCATCCACGTTACTTCATTTCTTAATACCCTCTCGTACCTTCCCTCTACTTCTTCCTAGCGTCTCGTTCTGCGACTAGGTTCAGAACCTCGTTGACCAGCTTTTCGTTCTCCATCGCGGCCATTCCCTGTCGCTTGGCTTGCCCGACCACGTACCCGTTGAGGGAGTCGGTTTCAAGCGCCCGCCCCGCGTCGAAATCCATCTTCGTACTCGGGAAGTGCTGGCCGTAGGAGGCGAGGCCGTCGAAGACCACGGCGTGAAAGTCGTCCGGCACCAACGCAAACGCATCGGCGTGCGGATGTTTAAGAACCTCAATAAACTCAGAATATAAAACCTCCATCCGGCCCCGGTGCTTCGCGAGCAACCCGTCGCAGTCGCAGTCGCCCACGATTGACAAAAGGTTCGCCACGCCGTTGATGAAGAACTTCCGGATCAGCCCGTAGGGGAAGGTAGGGTCGGCTTTGCCTTTAATTCCGGATGCTTCCAAAAGAAGTTCCACTTTCCTCGCGTCCCCCGTGTCAGGCATGACCCACGGCTTTTCTTCGTTTTTGACGTGGATTTTCGTGACTTTTTTGGTCGCGTCGCGCGGATCGTCTTCCTCCACGAAGTCGTACGACTGCGGAATCACGACGCGCACCGAGTTTTCGAAAAGTGGCGCGACGATACCGTTGTGCACCAGAATCGTGATTCCGCTCGTAATGTTGTGCGCATCCAGCTCGGCCCTAACGTTCGCCAGGTCGTACGTCTTGACGGATACAAAGGTAAAGTCGAAAACGCGATTGGCAAACCGCTCGTAACCTCGCACGAAGGTCACCCCCGCGTCGCGACACATCGCATCAACGAAGGGCTGCATCTTGGAAACCCCGCGATCCGCAGGGCTGCCTTTCAACACAACCTCCCCCGTCGTCCCCGCGCCCTTGAACTTACACGCAACGTAAGTCCCGACCCTACCGCCGCCCACCACGAGCACGGATGGTAATTCGGCACGCATCTTTTGTCTTTTTTGTGGCTTCGATCGCGGATGAAGATGACACCGCGGACGGAACGACCACGCGCTTTTCGGGTTTCGCTGGGTAAGAACAGCTTTCGCGGTTTCTGCTCTGCAAGCGCGGGACGACGGGAAGACTGTCGGGCAGGTGCGAACACGACGCCTGTGCGCGTGACAGTGATGGCCCTTCAAACCAAAAAGGGAAGACACGAGACAAGACACGTGTAAACTGACCGAAAATGACGAGCGGCTGAGAGAAATGCAGTTCTGCGCAGGTGCTGACACTTTTTGACGTTGGCGGCTCCACTCTAAACATGTGGTATCGACGCGAGGCATTCACGGTACCCTGACCGATACAAGTACGAAGAGACTAGGATACCGCTCGTAACAATACGGTATTGTGGCTAAATGCGCATACGACGCGCAAACCCACTTATTACGCGCCTCCCTTCGCGACCCGTCGGTCGGTTTCGCGCTCCAGGGTTCGCCGCAGAAACGCCTCGCCCAGCATATCCTTCGCTGACGTTCCCCACTCCAGCGAGCATTTCGTGACGTCCTCAATCGCGTTTGGGTGAATCCCTAGGAACAGCTTAGCGAGCGCGCGCACGGCGTTGGCGACGCGTCCGATGCGTTGTCGGTGTTCCGCGCATATCACGCGACGGCCTTTTTTGGCGTCCATCTCGTCGTCGTCGTCGTCCGCGTTTCGTTTTCGTTTTCCGTCAGATTCGGTTTCATTCTCCTCGCCCTCCTTCGCGCTCGTCGCTTTTGAAGGCGCGCCAACCCACACGAACCCGTTGCATCCGAGAAGCACCTCCACTTCGTAGTGTGACCCTTCACTCGAACTCTTTTCGGTACCATCATCACCTTTCGTGTCACCGGTGGCATCCCCGAAAACGGCACCCGCGTCGACTTGGTGGAAGTGCCGCTTCACGCGTTTCACGAGCGTGGGCGGCGCCCTGACGAGCTGCCCGTTCACCAGCCGGCCGTACTTCAAACTCCTGGTATGCAGCGCCACCGCGCCGTCCGCGTAGAAGGACTGCACTTCCGCTGACACTAGGTCGTTTTCCGCGTACAAAGCGCGCATGTTGAGCTCATCCAAATTGTTCCGCCGGCGCTGCGCTCCGCCTGGCAGGTGCACGGCGCCGAGCTGCAGAATCGCGTGTTGCCGTCCCCCAATCTCGAGTTTCCACCGCTTGCCCGCGATGTCCACCACCCGCCCCAAAACGACGTCGCCGGTTTCAGGGACGTACCTGGTGCGCAGTGGCCGGACGGACACTAGCTTGTTCACGCGTTCCACGGTGCCGCACACCGTGGCCAGCAACCGGCCGTCCGCCACCCGCGTCCCATGGCCGCGCAGGAAACCATCCTCCACATCAACGCCCTCGATGGTATCACCGGGAGTCACGAAGATGGCGTCGCCGGAGGCGCCTGTTTTGGGTTGGGTGGGTGGGTGGAGGGGGGGGGGGTGGGGGGTTAGTTGTGTGTCCGTAAGCGCGCGTCCGGTACCCGCGGTACGAGCGACTGCAGGTACACGAGTACCTGTGTTACCTGAGGTACGACCGTGGTACATGAGGGACGACGACCGCTGGTGGAAAGCGCTTTAGCGGCGGTGGGCGGCGGGCGGGTAATGGATGCTCGCGTGTGCCGGCCGGGTTCGGGGAACACAAACACGCACCAGGCGCGTTTCTCAGGGTAGCGCTCGCGCGGCGAAGTCCGCTCGGGACCTCGCCGCCGGTTATGTCGATCGAACCCATGCGTGCCGTACACAGGGGGTTGGTCGCGGCGCGCGAGTCCAAAGTGAAGTTTTGGTGCGAAGGACGACGAGAAAAAGGTGAAAACAGAGAATAAACAGAGCAGCAGTCAGTCCCGAACGCGTTATCCAGCCTTTTAGAGATCCTTTTTCCACCGATGGTGGATGGATGGCTTCGATCGCGTCTTCACATCCATTCGCGCGACGTCGTCGGCGATAGGTAGGCCCTCTTCACCGAAACTCGGGAGACGCAGTCTTGTTAGCTCACGCAGATGTCGGCCATCGCGCGCTTCGCGCCGCTCACGGCGTCCAGCCTCGGCGCTAGGCGCGCGGATGGGCGTACGCAATTCAGCAGGGTTTCGCCGAGGCGCGCGGCGCCGGCGCGTGTAGTGACGGTCGCGAGCATTCCCCAGCAGCGCGGCGGTGAGACGAAAGGTACGCGTCTGCGCACGATCGCGCTTGACGGTTTTTGACAAGCTCCAAACGACGCAACGCAACACGCCTCGTCACCTCACGCACCCCCTGGTGCTTACCCCCGCGCGGTGCTGACCGTCCCGTCGTCCCCGTCCCTCCGACACCATCCAATTTCCGATCGCCCCGTCTCGCCAACAGTCGTTCGCCAACCCATCGAGTCCCGCGACGCCATTCGCATGGGCATCCCTTCCAAAGGCCGCATGGCGGAGGACACCATGGACCTCCTCGCGGATTGCCAGCTCAAAGTCCGGAAGATCAACCCGCGGCAGTACGCCGCGGAGATCCCCAACGTGCCTGGGATGGAGGTGTGGTTCCAAAGAGCTACGGACGTGGTGCGCAAACTGATCAGCGGCGACGTGGACATTGGGATCGTGGGGTATGACATGTTGCGAGAAATAGGCAACGAGGACCCGGATTTGGTGGTGGTGCACGACGCTTTGGGGTTCGGCGGGTGCCACCTCGCCGTGGCGGTGCCGAACGCGTGGGAAGACGTGAACTCGCTGCGTGATTTGATGAACGACAAGCGCTTCACGAAGGAACGACCGCTGCGCGTGGTCACTGCGTACATGAACCTCGCGGAGCAGTTCTTCCGGGAACAAGGCATGACGCACGTGGTGCTAAGCACCGCGGACGGCGCGTTGGAAGCCGCGCCCGCGATGGGCGCGGCGGACTGCATCTTGGATTTAGTATCCTCAGGTACCACGCTCAGGGAGAACAACTTGAAGCAAATCGAGGGTGGCCGTGTTTTGGAGTCGCAAGGGTGTTTGGTGGCGTCGCGAACCGCGTTGTTGGAACGCCCCGGGACCCTGGAAATCATCCACGAAATGCTAGAAAGGCTTGAGGCGCACCTACGAGCGGAAGGGCTGTTCATGGTCACCGCGAACGTCCGGGGAAGCAGCGCGGAGGAGGTGGCGACGAAGCTGGCGACGAACGGCGGACAGCTGCTGAAGGGTCTACAGGGCCCCACGATCTCGTCCATCTACACCCCGTCCACGGACGGCACCGCATCGAAGGAAGGCTCGTTCTACGCCGTGTCACTGGCGGTGCCGAAAACTCGCATCTACGAAACCGTGAAAGAGCTGCGCAAGAACGGCGGAAGCGGCGTGCTGACCTTCCCCCTGACCTACGTCTTCGACGAAGAACCGCCGCGGTGGAGCGCCCTGATCAACAACCTCGGCTTGGACGCGAAGGATTACGAACACTTGAAGATCCAGTAGACGGGTGAGTTATAAGCCCGTGAGACAGGTGTGGTGCTTGGCGAATTCGGTGTAGGGTACGCAAAGCATGAATGCGAGTCCCGGTAAATCATAAATGCATCGAGGTTTCATCAATCTTGTTCCTTCTCAAGGAAAAGGTCCGGTCCTATGTAGTCGTTCTGTCCTCATCACGCGCTCCACGCGTTCTTGGCGGGCGTTTTCGTCCTCGCGCTTCGCCGGGTGGGGGACGTGAGGTCCGTCGCGTTTGTCGCTGCTTTGGGCGTCTTTGAGGATTTCGGGGTCTTTCCGGTTGTTTTCTTGGGCTTCGTGGGAGTGACGTGTCCGTCAAGCCTCGTGCTCACGCGTCGCGCGCGCCCCGATTTCCTCACGCCCGACGAATCGGACTTGAGCAAAGTGGCGAACAAAAACACGAGCTGCACGCACATCCCGAGGCCGAGCACGCCGATGGCGACCACGGCGATGACCGTGGCGGGGTCGGACATGTCGAGCTTGTCGAGTTGCATGGTGACTGCGAGTGGGTTACGCAGAGATGGGGCCGGTGCAGGTGAGCGGGGCGAATACGCATGTAGTCAAACTCTTCAGAAATAGTGAAGGTCACGTGCTTTCGGTGGTGTTCGAAGACGCACGAGAACGGAACGTGCGGTGTGACAATCGGCCGGCCGTTGAAACGACGCGAATGCGAATGTGGAAAATGCAGACGCAAAGGGGAGCCGGCTACGCCACGAACGCGTGTGGGGTCGCACCTAAACGCGATTGGCGCGAAGTAACCTGGTGACGTGTGGCGAACGTCGCGTCGCGTGTGGCGTCGCGCGTATTGACGCGTGGGGACGGGGAGCGCGGGCCCAAGAGGAAGGATGTAGCCTGGCGTTTTTTGCAACGGCTATGGTCTGAAACTTTTCGCAACCACGCGTTGAAAAAGAAAGGCACCTCCAAGAAAACACCGGTGGAATCAATCGCTCGTCTCATCACTCCACCGGTGCGCACTCCCGACGCGATGCGCGCGTCCGTGGTCCGCGGCGCGTTTCTCGTGGCATGTCTCGCGCTCACGGGGACGCCCATGCCGGTTGGGGCGTTGCACCGCGACCAAAGTAACGGCGGCATCGACATGAGCGCGTTGCAGATTTCGGAAACCGCCGGGTGCAAAGTGGGCACTGCGGGTTGTGAAGTCGTGTCCCCCCTGCTCACGGTGGAGGTCTCTTCTGGTTTGGTGGACGCAAACGGCACGCCAACCCCCCCGACCGTGATACACGACGTGACCGGCGGTGCCGCACGAAACCACGAGGACGCGTTTTTCGTGTGGCTCGTCCACCCCCCGTCCTCGTTCTGGGTGAACCTGGCGCCGACCGAAGCAACCCGAGTCGTGGACAAAGGTTTGGGCGCGACTGACGTGGGGAAGGTGTTACTCGAAGCGGATTTGCTTTTAAAGAAAACCGCGGCGGAGCTGCTGCACCCCGATCACACGCTTGGCGGTGCGTTCTGGAACCAGTTATACGGCTGGGTCGGGACGCGACCGGCGAAGCTGTGCCACTCCTTCAGGCAGTGGATCGTGCCGGGGGTCGCGCGGTTGCAGCAAACGGAGGAGGAATTTGACGACGAAGAAACCTCGCAATCGGACGCCTCGCACGTCGAGACGCTGAAAACGGATGGCGAACCCAACCACCCCGAGCGACGCAAGGTAAGAAAACTGAGAAAGAAACTCCTACACGTCCTGCGCGCGCCCCTTGTCGTGCGCCAGGAGTCCGCCTACGCAACCGCCGAGTTATCCGAGTTCGCCTCAATCGCGGCGGGCGCGGACGGCGCCGCGCGCGAGATGTGCGCGGGCGCCGACGAAAACGCGCGCCACGAAGCGAGCCGTTTGTTCGAGTTAATAATTCTCCCCGAGCTTGAGAGACGGGTAAACCACTCGCCCGAGTACGAGACGTTGCGCGCGGTGTACCTGTGGAGGGTGGTTGGCGAGTTCTTTAGGAGCGGGGGGATGGATTTGTTGGAGGAGGAGGAGGGTGAAGCGAATGAGAAAAAGAGTGAATCGAAAAAACAATCCTGCGACGCGCGGTCGGGTGCGGACGAAAAAGACGAGACCTCCGACGACGCGTGCGAAGACGCCGCGGTAAAAAAACGCGCAAAGAACAAGAAGCGCATAGAGCAATTAGTCAACACGTTACGCCCTGACGCTTTTTCCAAGCAGTGGCAAAGGGACACGAAAAGCGATTCATGGACCCCCCAGGGCGTGTGGGATCGGTACGTCGCGAGCGCGCGAATCGGGGAGTTTTCGGTATCGCGCAACGTCGAACACGAAACCGGCGACGTTTTCCGCCGGACCTACTTCCACGGAGGTATCGACCTGAGACGCGTGTCGTTTTGCGAGATCGCGCACGATGGGCCCGGTGTGCCGCTTTGGTGCGACTTAAATTTGGAGCGAGACATGTTGGAAACCGGGTCCGTATCCCTCGTCGCGTCGAGTGCAATCAAAGCCGGGTGAAATTAAAAAAACAGGTTCGTCAACCCGCGATCCATCGTGTGTCTTCGAATCTGCGCGGTATCAAGTCCCCGAACGCGGTTTTCGGGCCTGCGCACGTATCTCCCGTGTGGTGCGAACCTTGTTTGAAATCGAGGCCGGCAGTGGCATCGTCGGTGCCGTGCTTTTCGATATCCGCATCGCGCTTCATCGCGCGCATCGTGTTTTTGGCCTTGAAGTCGCAGTTGAAATAACTCACGCCTTTGCCGTCGCCCGGTATGACCACGGACCGGAACCGGCCACCCTCATTTGTGTCCAACTTGAAGATGTTGTCGTGGTGCGCCTTGATCGGAGCACAGAACCTGTCGTGGTTCGTACCACTCATGCCGTACCCCACTGCGCTCCAGAAATCCTTCAAACAAATGCACGCGGACACCGCGGCTGGTTCTGTCCAGAAGTCAACATACACCACGAAGTCCCAGAGCCGGAGGCTTTGTACCGAGCCTCGCCGCGCCCCCCTGGACCGAAACCGGCACCCTGCCAACTGCCACCGCGTGTTGCGCGCACTGCCACATCCTGCGGCACAACAGGTCCATGCGTTGCGAAAGGATTTCCATGGAGCGGTCCCTCCAATACGCCTCGCTCGATCCATCCGGTGCCTTTTCGCCGAGTCGCCGGTCGATTCGCGTTTCCATGTCCCCCCCCGCGCAGCATTTCTTGTACTTCTTCGCGCTGCCGCACGGGCACGGGTCGTTGCGCGCGGGAGGCATCGCGGATGTAATCACGTGGGACGAAATGTGAAGGCTAATAACAACACAAAAACGAACGTAGTGCGAAAAGTTCTGTGACCAAATGCGCGGCGGAGACCATCGTACGCGAGTGTACTCGTACCCTTATGTACAAATAGCTACTGAACAGCTACTTACCGCTACGTGTACTGACGTGTCTCTTTTTCGGTTCGGTTGTGCACACACGGCCGTTCGTCCTGTTAAACAGGCACCGCGGTGTCCACCCCGGCGGGCCGTCCCCCAGGTGACACCAACACCGACGGCTTCGGTAGGTCCGCCGAAGGCCGGAACGAGTACCGGCTGCTCGTTCCCAGCCGCCCGAGCTGCGCTTCGTTGACCTGGCCGTTGAGCCAGGTGATCATCTGCTGGTTTGACGCTAACAGGGCTTGGGATTCCTCAAGCTTTCTTCGCTGGTCATCGACTCGGTTGGTTAACGACCGGATTTCACCGTTCGCGGCGTCCGTGGTCCGCGCCGCCTCCGCCCGTTGCCGGACCGCCACGTCAAGCGCGCCCTGGCGTTCGCTTAGCAGCGTTTCTTGCTGCGCGATAACCGCCGCTTTCAGCTTCGCCTTCGCTTTCGCGCTTCGCAGCTCCGCTTGAAGTCGCTCGATGATCTGGTTGCCTTTTCTGATTTCCCCCGCGGACGCGCTGACCCGGTCCTCAGCTCGCACCGCGGACGACCGCGACTCTTCAAGCGCCTTTTCGTCACTCGCCTTCGCCGTCTCCGCCGCCACCACCCTCGCTTTCAATGATTTCATCAACTCTTCCTTATCCACCAGCTGCGCCTCCAGCCACTCCACGCGCATCCCATTGGACTGGCTGCTCTTGTCTTTTTCGTTCAAACCCTTGTCCAGGTCCTTGTTCGCCGCTCGCAGCGACTTGAGCTCTGCCCGCGCCTGCTCAAGCGCGGCCTCCGCGCTCTGCGCGCGGCTCGACGCGTCGCTGAGTTTGCTATCAAGGTTGTACTTCAGTTCCATCAGCTCGCGCGCGCGCGCGTCCAGTTCGTTGTTCCGGCTCGTCAGCGAGTCAATCGAGGTTTTGAAGCCAAACTCACTCGCACTCCGCTCACCATCCATGCGCGTCTTCGTGTTCTCAAGCTCATCAAGCGCGTGCCGCTTGAGTTTCGCGGCGAGCTCGTCCAGCCGCGCTTGCGCTGTTTTCTCAGCGTCCTTTGCGGCTTCTTTTTGCGTAAGCGCTGAGATAAAGAAAAGAAAGTGTCAGTCTTGTATTGGCAACCACTGTGTAAGGATTTGGGAAATGCAAGACGTACCTTCCCCGGACGCGGCCGCCACCTCCGCTCGTGCGTCCTTCAGTTCCTCGGAAGCGTCTCCGTGAGACCTGCGCCACACGTCCCGTTCACCTTTCACGTCCATCAAGCGCGCGGCGAGGTACTTTTTGATACTCGCGTCGTCGCCCGGGGCGAACCGCAGCGAGATGTGCGACAAGTGTTTGAACTTGTTCGTCTCCACCACCCCGAGCGCGCTTTCGTCCTCCGCCTCGGCGCCCAGGCGTAACACCGCCAGGAACTTGGGGTTCAGCTCACCTTTGCTCGCCACGCACTCCTCCAACAGCTCGATGAACTGGTCAGGGAACTGGTGGAAATCAACCAGAATCGACTGCTCCACCTTTAGCGACGCGAAATCCTCCTCCGAAACCTCCATGTGGTGGAAAAAAAATGGGTCCGAATCGCTGGTTACTTGGACGCGGAGCATCTGTGTGGTGTGTGGGTGTGTGCGCAGCACGAGGAGCGGGAGAGGTACAGGGTCAGTGGATTGCGACATCGCGACACGTGCGTTGACGAAGCGCGACGAACACGCGTTCCGTACGACGGCGCGGAGGTCAACCTACCTTGCTTTGCTTCGTCGGGTTGAGCCCCAACAAGATTCGAACCGTGAGATTCTCCATTTTATCGGATGCGCCATCGGGGCCGCCCTTGACGCAAACGGGGACCTCCTTGTTGAACAAGTTCGTGGCGTTCTCCACGAACGACGTCTTCCACGACGAGGGGTCACCCTCGATGACGTGGGAAGACGTGGGCTGGTGCGTCATCGCGCCGCACGACAATGCGTGGGCGGACCGCCGGACGAGAACAAAGGAGAATGTGGAGTTTGAATTTTCTCTCGACTCGGCTCGAGTCGGTGGTTTAACTCAAGAGAATTAACTCGTCAAATTTCCCTTTCCTCGTGTCCACCTTTTACCATCAGTGTCGCCGGCGCTTGTCGGCGGTGCTCCTCCCTCCCAAGGGTCCGTCGGGAAGGGTCTCGATGGACCCTTCCACGCTTCTGGAGACCTTCCGGCGCGACGGCATCGTCGTTCTGGATGGTGTATTGACCGGTGCGGCGCTGGAGAGCTTCCGGGAACAAGTCAGCCGCGAGTTGACAACGCCGTGCATCCCTCCCGAAAGCGGCACGCCCGAGGGTGTGCGTTTATCGGACGCCACGACCTGGCCGAGTGGGTCGCAGCGGCGGGTAATCGAGGTTGTGCCTCCCGGGGTGGGTGCGCACTGGGGGGCGTTGAGCACGTCGTCCGCGTTAACCAAAACCCTGGACGTGTTGCTCGGGTCAAATGCGTGGGACCTGCCGAACAACCAACCGCACGGGGGCAAATGCGAAACGAGACACTGGTACTGCCCGGTCGTGTTCCCCGAGGGCAGTGGAAGTGATACTAAAACTAATAAAAATAGCGCCGACTGGCGCCGAGGCGACGTGGGCAAGAATGATAACCAGTGGTCCCCGCAGGAGGATGCGAAGTTGCACGCCGCGAAAGCAGCCGGTTTATCCTGGGAGTTGGTCGCGCACGAGGTCGGCGGCGGCCGAACGCCGAAGCACTGCCGCGAACGGTACGCGCCGCCGTGGACGGCAGAACAAGACTGTTTGCTAACCGAGCTGTGCAACGCGCACCACTTGTCGTGGCAGGTCATCACGCACAAAATGCAACATGCGCGCGCGTGTACCAAGCGGCAGGTGCGCGAGCGGTGCGGAGCGCTGCAAAAGGCAAAAGCGTCAAAAGTGCGTGACGGCGAACAAGACGCGGATACGGCTTCCACGACCACAAAAAACGACCCCGCAGAAACCACCAAACCTGATGCATCCACTTTGTGGCACCCCGTGAACCGACGACGCGTGCGTAACAAGGGGTGGCACGTGGACATCGGGCCCGGGTTTCCCGTCGACGCGCCGCGAGTTTTAACGGGCGACCCGAAACAAGGTCCGTTTTTTTGCGTTTCCCAAATCCGTCCGACTGTTTGCCGATTGTCCGCCCGTAATTACTGTTTACTACATACATCACAAGTAGACTGTTTGCCCATACATTCTACTTGTACACTCAAGACTGACACTTTTCTTTTTTATCTCGGAAGGCGTCGTCGCGCTGGTGCTTCTTTCCGATTGGGAACCGGGCGGCGGCGGCACCGCGTTTGTTAAAGGGTCGCACGTCTGGGTTTCTGAATTTTTGAAGAGTAAACACCCAGCCGGCGTGACGCACCAGGAACTGAACCAGTGGGCGATCAAAACTGTGGCGGACGGGGTGAAGGACGGTTTGTTACCTCTGGAGTACGAGGTGGCCGCTCGGGAAGACGCTTTGAATTATTCAAAGAACGATTCAAACGATTCTGAAAAAAACAAAAACAATCGTTTGGGCGTCATCTCCCAAATCACAGGCCGTTCCGGGTCCGTCGCGCTTTTGCACCCGTGGCTCGTGCACTGCGGCACGACGAACGTTTTGGCGACGCCGCGGCTGATGGCGAATGGGATGGTTTGCGTGAAACAGGACGCTTTCGAAAAACAAGGCGGCGTGAGGGTTTTGTTTGGTTTACCGAAACTGGACCCGGACCCGTTTTGGGAGGGCAAGGAGGTTAAGGAGAAATCAGAAACTGAAGAAGGCGCTTCGCCGCCTGCGGAACACGACCCGAAACGCGCGCGCGTCGGCGACTCTCCGGAAAGAAACGCCAAAGAAAGTGAAGAAACACCCGAAACACTGTCTTCTGGTCTTTCCTTTGAAGACGCGCTTGGTGTCGCGTCCCGTGCCGCGAAAGCCTGCACGCACGCGAACCGTTTACAAAAACCAGACCCGAGTCTTCCGGTGGTCTCCATAATCGTCCCCGCGCACGACGCCGCGCCGTGGCTGGACGAGTGCTTCGCTTCCGTGTTGGCGCAAACATACTGTGGTGCGATACAAGTCAGCGCGTACGACGACGCGTCCGGGGACGACACGCCGGTTGTTCTGAAAGCCTGGGCCGAGGTACTTTCAAATGTCGGAATAGACGTCAAGATGTCGGGCAGTCGGTGGGGAGGTTTTCGTGTCGGCGTTGCTTCCAGGGGGGAAAACACGTCTCGTGGTATTTCTGCAGGCGCAAATCCTTTCGAGGTTCCTTCTACGGAGACAACGCATGGCAACGAACCACGTACAATAAAACCGGGGGGGATCGGCCACGGCAAGAACAAAGCGGTTTCGCAAAGCACCGGTCCGGTTTTGGTGTTCCTTGATGCGGACGACATCATGACCCCGACCCGCGTCGCGGCGCAAGTCGCGGTCCTCCAGAAAAACGAAAACGCAATCGTCGGCGGAACCTGGTACGTATTGGGCCTTTCCCAATTCCAGGCACACTGTTTGATGACCTGTGTGGAGTGCAGTCCTCAAGTCTTACCACTACACTACGTGCATCAGAGTTAAAGACTGTTTGCCCACTGTATATTAATCCCCAAGACAAGACTCGGGACTGACCCTTTTCTTTTTTACAAAAAGGGTGCGGCACCCGCGCGGCTCCACGGAGCACTACGAGCGTTGGGCGAACACTTTAGCCGACCCAACCGGTTTGTGGCTGGAGCAGTTCCGAGAAACAACCGTGCAGATGCCCACGTGGTGCATGGGCCGTTTGACGTACGATTCCGTGGGCGGGTTCGACGAAGTCGACCCGCGCCTCGGCGAGGGCGAGGATTTGGTTTTTTTTCACAAACACATCGACAGGTTTGTGGAAAAAAAACACAACGGCGCGGTTCCTAAAGTCAATCAACTCACGGAACAAAATACCCCGCTGCGACGTGCCGGTGCGTGTCACGAAACGCCCTTGCTGCTGTACCGCTGGTCCCCTGAGTCCGGCACCAGCCGAGTCTCACGGCAACGGCTTTTGGAAATCAGAAGCGGCGCGTTTCAAAGGCGCGTGCTCGCGCAAAAAAGCTGGCGCCAATTTATCGTCTGGGGCGCCGGACGCGACGCCAAGGCGTTTGTGAACTCGCTAACCCCGCAGAATCGAGGGAAAGTTGTCGCGATGCTCGACGTGGACGAAAATAAGTGCGGCAGGAGTTACTCAAACCACCGGTGGAATGATTCGAGTCAGGGCAAAGACTCTGCGGTACCTGCTTTGTCTATACCCGTCGTGTTCTTCTCGACGCACGCGGCTTCTGAAAAAAAACGAATGGAAAGTGCAAATGAATTTCCCCCGATTCCAATCGTGGTGTGCGTCGCGAAGCGCCGGAAAGGACCGGGGGAGGAGGGGGACTTGGAGCGGAACGTGGGGACGATTCCGGGGCTGGAAGAGGGGGAAAGCGTTTGGTACTTCATGTAGGTAGGTAGGGGGTGGGGTGAGTAGTAGTGATATGTAGTGTTGTGTTAACCGAGAAAAAATGCACAGTTCGTTCGAGTGCAGCTCGCTCATCTGCTCGTCCTTTTCGCAGTGGAGTGGGCGGTGGCGAACGGCGTACCCGAATAGTCAGAACAACTCACGCGGTGATTTGAAAAGCCCTAGACTATCATCACCACAAAATTTACGGTTTTAGTATTCCCTTCTCCACCAGCGTTTTCAACACGTCCGCGCAGTTTTTCCGGATGTACGTCTCGAGCTTTCCGCCGGTGGCTCCTACGTCTTTTAGTCTCAACTTTTCCGCCACTCGCTCCACTAACGAATTCGCCTTTGCGATTTCAGCCACTGAGCCGCAAATCACCTCGACTTCCACCACACAGTGTCCGAACGACGCGGCGTCGATATCGATTGACGCGCCGTCCAATTTCAGCTTAACGCGGTTCGTGGTGAACGTCGCGAAGGACGTTATGCCGAGGTTTTGCATCGACGCTTCCAGTTTTAATAAGTCATCATCTTCCGTCTTCTCACTGCTCTTGACATCTTCGATCTCGTCGTCACTACTACTGTCTCTTGGTTCTAGTTTAAGTACCTTTTCTATCTCGACCAAGCACCCTTTCGGCCCTTCCACTTCCCGGAACACGCTTCGCTCGCCTCCGCTGCGTTTGTCGTCCCCGGGAATTGGTACTTTTATTTCCCAAATCGCATCTCGTCGTCGCAGCCACACGTCGTGTGCGGTGAGGTCACACGTTTCCGTGTCGAAGTACGTGTCCGTGAACGTTACAACTGCTAGCTCGGTGCCTCCCAGACCTAGGACGCGGGCTCGGAGCAAATCGACGCCGTCATCCGCGGCGTACTTGCGCTCCACTTCGATCTGATCGGGGGTCGTCGAAACCATCACCGTGTTTCGGGAAGACACGCTTCGCCACGTTTGCCCACGCGAAACACCGCGCTTGTGCGAGGACGTTAATCGTGAGTGTACCGGGATTCTGGGTGACGCAGACGCCATCGCGGCGTGCGGCATCGCGCGAGCGCGCCAAGGAGTGAGTGATACGGGAGTGTCGGAAGACTCTGGTGTCCAGGTAAGCGGGACCGAAACGTCTTGCAGTTCCGTGATTTCGGGACTTCTTTTCTAGATTTAGCGGACGTCACCTCAAAGCACGACTTCGTTTGTTCGCCCTCGAGGGAGGGCAGTCGTAAGCGAGCGCGGACGTGCATAATGCCAGGACAACATAAGCGGTGCTTCCACGGAAGGCGGAAAGACAAGTGCAAGGAGTGTACCCCGTATCCCCACGGGAGGGTGAAATACCACTGCGCGGAGTGCAACCCCTGCCCTCACGGGAAGCGGAAAGACGTGTGCGCGGCCTGCAACCCCTGCCCTCACGGCAAGCTGAAGCACAGCTGCACAGTATGCAGCCCCTGCCCTCACGGCAAGCTGAAAAGCAGCTGCTCGGTGTGCAACTCCTGCCCTCACGGCAAGCTGAAAAGCAGCTGCTCGGTGTGCAACTCCTGCCCGCACGGCAAGCGGAAGGACGACTGTAAAGAGTGCAAAACGGCACGCGCGGCTCCGCCGAGTGCGAAGCGGATCAAACGCGAGCCGGCGAGTTCGCCCGAGATCAAGCAAGAGCCGTTCACGATTCGAGGCTACTGCGGGCTTGACGACGGCCGGTATAACGAGCAGTAGGCTATTCCTTTGATGACATAGAAACAATACACTCCTGTTTCACCACCCGCCGCGCGCCGCCGCCGCGGCGTACCTCTGCACCGCGATTGAGGCTGAGACGTGAACGTTGAGTGACCGAATCATCCCCCGTTGCGGAATCACGACGCACTGATCCAGCATTTGCAAAACCTTCGCGTCCACGCCTTCGCGTTCTCGGCCCAACACCAGAACCGTTTTTTTTCGAAACTCGTGAACCTCCACGCTCACGGCGCCTCGCGTTTGCTCCAGGCCTACCAGGTGGTACCCTTCCTTTCGAAGTCGTTTTAGGTACGCAACCATACCACCAATCGGACACGTGCGCACCGGTAACCACCGCTCCGCCGTGACACTCACCGCAGTGAAGTCTTTGTGCTTTGTTATTTGCGAATCCGCCACCACCAACGCCTCCGCGCCCATCACCTCGCAAGTCCTGGCGAGCCCGGCGAGGTTAGGGATCTTCTCCACGAGAGACGCGAGGACGATCAAACCTGGCGGGCGGGCTTTCGGGGGGGGGAAGGCGTCTGGGGTCACCGGGGTATACATCGGTGTTTCTTTTTCGGTGGAATTTGAGAATTCCAATGTCAAACCCGAGAAATCCACCAGCGGCGTCGCGTCCAGCGCGCTGCCCGGTTTGAACGGCGGGCCGAATGGATTTTTTTCTTTCGGCAACGTGCCAGACGTGTCGACAGTGTCACCGCCAACCTCGGACCCGGTGACTTTCTTCTGTAACACGTGTGATGACGCTTTGGCGGCGTCTAATTCGTCGTCGTCGTCGCTGAAGGAAAAAGCGGATTCGAAATCCTCCCCGACCACGCCTGTGACTTTCTGGCGCAAGTCGTGCCCGCACCTGATTGTAAAGAAAAAAGTGTCAGTCTTGTACGGGCAATCAGGGAGGCGGAATGTCGTGGATGGGAAAGGCCCTTACCGCATGGCGTCTCGCCACAGCGTGTTTTCGTGCGTCTCGCGCTCCACCCTGATCTCAGCTCGTGCTCTTTGAAGAAAAAAATCCACGCGGTCGATGGCGGACACCGGCGCGCCTTCGAAGGCGACGGGTTCAGCGGAAAGCGCCGCGTTGTCGGTTTCGCCAAATTCGTGTTCTTCCCCGGTTTCAATTTTCGGCTCGATATCAAGCAAACCCGCGAGCAACGCTTTGGGTGAAGGGTTCAGGTTCTGCGTGAACAAATCCCCACACGCGTCCCGGGTTTTACGCATCTCCTCGTTCGTGGTGATCAGTCTGTACGTCGTGCGTAGCGCGTCTTCGGAGAAGGGGGAGTCCGGGTTCTCCACGGGGGAGATTCTCATTTTTTTATTTTTTTCGGTTCCTTCGGTCGTCCCGAACGCAACCGAAAACGTTTTCGGTCCAAACTGCTCCAGCATCTCCCTTACGGCGGCTTGCGCGAACACGCGCAAGGTGTGGTTGTGCGCCATGGACCAGGGAAATATCGATGCGAATACTTTGCGGGCATCGGAAAGTAGCTCCGGAGAATAGGGGTTTTCTTGCACAAGCACGCCCTTTGAATTCTTTTTCTCAGAAAGTTTCGCGTCCTCTTCCTTTTTCCGCCGCAGCGCCGCGCCGCACGCCACGACGATCCACGAAGCGGCGACGAAGGTTTTCTGTGTGTGGTCGAGTAACGCTGGGAGCGCGACGCTTTGCAGCAGGGATGGTACGTGCTTGTTGGCGAGGCACATGAACGCCTCGGAGTAGTACCGCACACCGGGGAGCTCGCGTCGCGAAATCGCAACCGGCGCGGCGGCGACCAAAACGACCGCGAGCTGACCGTTTTCGGCAACGCTTTTCGGCGATTCCGAATCGCCCAGCGATTCGAGCGCGGGCGACGACGCGCAGAGCATCTGCCACGCTCGGACTTTCCTTCTGTGTGTTGCCGAGCCGCGGCGGTAGGAATCTCGAGTGAGGTCGGGGTCGCCGCCGGAAACGGCGAGTAACGCGACGTGTAGAATCGCGCGGGCGGCGCGGCGCGACGATTGACGGTACGAATCGCGAAACCCAGATTCGGATGTTTCGCGTGTGGTGTCCGTCCCGTCAAGACACGGACTCCAGCCTTTCGGCGGCTCGCCCACCGCGAGCGCGTGCGCCAGGGTCAACACAGCGACCCTGGACGCAACGTGGCCCCGCGCGGACCCGCCGCACCCGCCGGCATCGAGCCACCTCGCGAACGCGGCGCTATCACGACCGGCGGCGATTGCTGCGCGCATCGCGTCGTTTGACTGTTCAGCGGTTTCGTTTTTGTCATTCGCGTGTTCCAATTCCAATTCCCGCTCCGCCCAGTGCTCCGCGATTGCGAGTCGCTCCGCCCTGGTCTGCCCCCCTTCACCCGCGAGCCCCAAATCGAAGATGGAGTGGGCGTATCCCAGCGCAAGTTCCGGTCGGTCGATTAAGCGCGCCGCCAGCGCATGCGAAACCACCCTCGCCACGCGCTGGCCGCCGCTTTTCTTGGCTAGTCCGACGGAGAGTTTGACGAATTGGACGCACGCGCCGGTGTCCACGTGCACCGAATCCGAGTGCTTTTCCTGGAACAGCGCCGGGTGAAGCACCGCGCTAGCGACGGCTTGCCAAACCACCGCGTTTTTGCGAAACTTGGAGGACTTGAACAAGGGCTGAAGAGTCGCGCTTAACAAGTCGGCGGCGAGTTTTGGTAGGTGTTTTTCCAGCTTTGGAAACGAGTCGCAGACCGTTAGTAACTTTCCAATCACGCGCCAGGTTTCCCTGAAAACATCCGCCCCGGAGTCCGCCGCGCGCGGTATGAACCCTATCGCGCGTCGCAACAAACGATGGGGAACCGCGAGCTCGTCTTTTTCCAAAGGAGCCGCGTCTGGATCCAGGGTTCCGATCGATTCGTGCGAAGGCGAGAAAATGCCGAGCGCCGCGCTGGTCGCCGTCCACGCCGCCGCTACTGCTTGTACAACCTCCGCGTCGTACTCCGCGATTTGCTCAACGGTGCGATATTTCAAACTGAACGCCTTATCGCTTTCGCTTTTACTTTCAAACAGATCTTGCGTTAAAAGTGTCTCGACTGCGCCGTCGATGTGGCACAACATTTTGATTACGTTACCGGAGGTCATGCTCGGTAGGTTTAGATCCAAACCAGCCAGCTTTGTAAGGCGTTCGAACCGCGCGGGGGACGGGTACGACCACAGCGCGACGAAGCCTCGCGCGTGCGCGGCGGCGGCGAGGGCGAGGCCCGCGCGACGCGGAGGGCTCAAGCCGTCGTCGTACCCGTTGCCCATCGCTTCGCAGTACATTCCGGAAACACAAAGCGCACGCATCATACTCTCAAACCACTCTTCGTCGGTAAACGCGTCGCTTGACCGGCAGAGCCACCGAAATATCGCCTCCGTGGCGCCCGTCGCGGCGAGCGCGAATCGTTCGGAGAGAACACACGGGTGACGCATGAAGTTAAAAATCGTACCGGAGCATAACTCGCGAGCGTCTTCGTTGATCCAATGCAAACCGTCGTGGACGTGTTCGTGGTACGTGTCTCGCTTCGCGGCGAGAAACGCGACGCACCCGTTGCGCTCCGCGCGGTGGTGATTCTCCGGCGTCTCCGCGAGCGCGCCGGCGAGTCGAAACGACGCGCGCAGTAAAAGCAGGGCGCGTCGTCGCGACGGATCTTTGATTTTTCGCCTTCGCGCGACTTCGGTGTTTTCCCTGTCCGTCCACATCGCGAGCTCCGCGACGCGCTTTGTGATTTCGCCCGCCAATTCTTGGCTCTCCACGAACGACCACGCCAACGCAAGCGCGTTTGCGTTTTTCACAATCGCGTCAGTTTCATCCTCGGTTTCCCTCAAAAGCGCGGTTTCATTCGTCGCGTCGTACGTAAACTCTTGAAGCCCGTCATTTTTCGCGGCGGCGTCCAGCTTCCGCTCGTGCATTGTCCCCCACATCCACGTTTTATCGCGCGGCTAAGCCCCTCGTCGAACCAATCCCCGCCGCCGCGTAACCAAGACGCGGTGGCGTGTCGTGTGCTGTGATTTGGGTTTCTGTTTTCGTGTACCAAACCGTGAGAAACACCAACGCGCGTCGTCTCTTCGAGTTCGCTCGGCAGCGCTTGTAACAAACGCAGTGTGGATATGAAACACAAATTTTGGCGGCGCGCGAACGCCAAACCTTCCGTCGCCGCTGTCGCCGCCGCGCACGATTTCGTGGGCGCCAACACGCGCGCGGCGTACAGCACGGCACACGCGCGACTTGAAAGCGCCAAAGGGTCACTGGTTCGCGATGGCTCGAGAAGAACCGTGGCGCACAAACGCAGCAAATCCAGGGTGCGTCGAATTTCATCCAGCGTTTCTGTTCGTTGACGCCGGCCGTTTTTACGGTCAGAAGGTCTCGAGTCGGTATCAGCGGTTTCGTTATCATCGTTATCCGCGGTTTCAAACGCGCGCGCCACGTGATTCAAAACTGACGAACCGACGTCCAAGCCTTTGGTGTTTGTGTTTGGGGCGTGCGTTGCGACCGCGGCTATTACGACTTCTGCGACTTCCCGCCGCTCCGCCCTCGACGCGCGGGACCGCACGAACGCGGCGAGGAACGGCGCCAGGGCGTTTTCGTTTTCGTGAGCACCACCTCCCGGCGTGTCCATCGCGCACGGAAGTAGCACGTCCGTCACAAACGAGTTTGGTACGTGTTTAGCTGCCGGGCAAGTGGTTTCGCTGCCACTACCAATCCCGGAGCCATCACCACCACCCCAGTTTCTTTCGCAAAACGTTCGCAGCGTCTTGGCTCGAACCGCGGGGTTGGCGTGCCGCAACCCGCGCGTCCACGCGGCGACCACCAACGCGTACGGCACTGCGGGGCGCCAATCACACGACTCCTTAGCAATGCACGACACCGGCGGGTGCAACACGTCGACGTGTTTCCACGCCGCCTCCACGAGGTGCGCGGCGAAATCCTCAAGCGCGTCCACGAGCGCGGCGAACTCGCACCACGGTGACTGGTCGAAAATCCACGCCTCGGCGTTTTCACCGCCCGCCCTTCCCAACGCGTGTTTAATCGCGCCCAGCGCGGAACGCCGGTCGCGGCGATCCTCCAACGCCACGCCGAACGCAAGTGCCCTAAGTAGTGTATTGTTAGTGTTCCCGCCCGTGTCCTCGCTTGGCTCGCTTTGCATACAACCGAGTTTCGCGCCGGGCGCGCCGAGCACCAAAGCGCGCGTGGCGTTTAGACCGAGGGTGTCGAAGAAAAACTGCTGACTTTCACAACCGTCACAACATGGCGTTTCAAGCATGGTGACGGCGCGCGCGAAGGTTTCCTCCGCGAACGGCGCGAGTGCGTCTGCATGCGTCTTCCCGCAAATGGCGGCACCGCCGCCAAGATAATACACGTGCGCCGCGTTTGCCGCCGCAGGCACAACACACGCCAAGAGTAGTCTCCTGCGCGCGGGGGTCAAGCCGCGAGCGTTGACGCGCGCGACGGCGCTGAGAGACGCGACGCAAAGCTGAATCGTGTTGTCCTTGACTAAAGAAAAGGTATCTTCTGGTCTTCGTGTGATGAACGGTCTGCACCACTCCGTCGCAATACCCATGAACGCGGTTGTGAGCTCGACCGCAGTTTCGAAACGCGTGGACGCGAAAACATCTTCGTGGTCGTTTTGCTTTTCGTTTTTGTAAACCAGCCCGAGCCGTTGCAACAATCCCAAAAGCGCCGCCTCCACGATTTCCCAACGCGTTGGACCGCTCATGAACGCCTCTGTGATTTCGTCAATCACCTGTCTCTGCGTGCCGTCGTCCAACACGTGTTCACTCAAAACGGGAAGCCACGCGCGTTTCAGAACGTCGCGTAACTGCGAGTCGCTGATGAAGCTCTCACGCTTTTGCGCAAAAGCTTGTTTCTCTAAAGACACCACGAGCGCTTTTGCGGCGGTGCACAACAGAACAAGCAAGCGCTTGTCTTCGTCCGTGGCATCCGCGAAACGCTCGCCGAGCCGGGCGTGTGTTGTGTCGCACGCCTCGAGCACCTCATTCAGGGTGTTTTCCTCGCGGCCGGAAAGACACAACGCGAGCAGGCCCTCGCGCAGGTGCGAGGATGCGGTCTGCGAAAAAAGGGTACAAAAGTCAGATGAGATGAGGGATTGCGGTGCGGTCGTGCGTCCGGGAACGCGGTGGCGACGGAAAGGAAAGACAACGCGCGGTGCGCACCAGCGTCGGGGCGGCCTTGGCGAAGTGCCGGAGCGCGGGAAAGACGGATCCGGACGACGACATCGGTGTCGTCGTCCGCCGAGCACAGAAGTGTCGGCGGTGCGGCAGCGAGCGACAGTGTTGTTGATTTTAACCGAATGCCAAATAAAACCGAAATCGGCTCCCTTCTACCGTCTCCTACTCCGCCGCTCGCTTCTCCGCCCACGCTGCCTTGTCTCTTCCCTTTTTCGCCTCTTCCATGGAGGCCTCCGCCTTTCCCAGCGCTTCTTGCCATTGCGCTTTCGCAGCCCTCGCCTCGTCCGCCGCGTCCGCGGTTTCCAAGGCAAGCCGTTGCCTCTCCGCCGAGTCCGCCGGCGCCGCTGTTAGTTCTTCCCGGAGTTGTTTCGCCCGCGCCGCCGCCGTTTCCGCCCTGCGCCACGCCTGCTTCGCCGCCGCCAGGCTCGTCTCCGCCGCGCGCGTCGCGAAGGTCTTGCGTCCCGCCGCGCTGGTCTGGCCGAGACTGCGGCGCTCGGCGGGTTTCGGCACCCCGCGATCTGGAGGCGGCGGCTTCGGCGCGTTTTCTTTGGACTTTTCCAGTTTCGCGCGCTGGTCTTTTTCCTGTGTCACCCGCGCCGTCTCCTTCTCCAAGCGTTTCTTTTCCCTCCCAGCGACTCGCGCTTCGTCTTTTTTGCGCGAAGCCTCGTCCGCGTCTTGTTGCGCAACAGCTCTTGCCGCTTCAGTGGCGACGCGCTCCTTTGTTTCCTTCTCACGGCGAACCGCGCTCGCCGCGTCCTCTTCCTCGTGACGTCGCCGCTCGACCTGGCGCGCCTCTTGTAGCTCAGCCTCGCGCCGACGAGACGCCGCTTCTTGTTCGCGTCCCAGGTCCTCACGACGCTTCTTCGCCGCGCTCTCCAACGTGACGCGCTCTGTTTCCGCGTCACTCGCCCGTTTCCGCGACTCCTCACCCAAGCGTTTAGCTTCGTTTTCCGCCTCACTCGCCGCCCTAATTGACTCCTCATCAACGCGCGTCGCTTCCAATGCCGTCTCAGCCGCCACCCGCGCCGCAGCTGTTTCTTGCTCGTTTATTGGCTGATTGGCGTAGTTGCTCGTCGCCGGCTCATCAGCCTCTTGTGTATCACTAGGTCGCTCCAGCGTGACGCGACGCGATTGCTTCCTCGTCGCCGACGCGGACGCGACA
>Ga0115007_10000604_pt1 | contig 23787 bp, 20 predicted proteins | sample ArcOceMetagenome_2_FD_87166 | JGI IMG/M metagenome (GOLD analysis project Ga0115007, IMG submission 87166) | Marine eukaryotic phytoplankton communities from Arctic Ocean - Arctic Ocean ARC135M Metagenome | ecosystem: Environmental > Aquatic > Marine > Oceanic | place: Arctic Ocean | collected...
CGCCGAAGGGTGCACGTTTTTTTCATGAAGAAGCGCCGGGGCGAACCCGGCCGTTCCATCTGTCGCCGGCACGAACGGCGTCGCTATCGTCGCTACCGTCGCGGTCCACGACGGGGTTTCTGGGTTGCTAGACACGGGTTTCGGGGTTTCTTCATCCGTCGCGTCACTAGCCGACCGCGTGTCACTTTCCGTCGCACCAGCCATCAACGGCTCACTCGGGACGAACGCCTCTGCCTCGGACACCGCTGGCGCATTGGAAGACCCCGAAGAAATCTGATGAACAGACCCAGCGTTCTTCGCGGCCGCTTTCGCCGCAGCAGCCTCGGCCTTTTGCCGTTTAAACGCCTCCAGCTTCTGTTTCCCCGCCAAAACCTGCTCCTCCTTGGACTTCTTAGGCGGCATCACGCACGCGACGGCCGCCGCCTGGCCGAATGGAGACCACACGCGACCGACGAACGACCGAACTGATGAACTCTGGAAGAAACGGAAAATTTATTCCCGGCCTCGAATAATTAGAATGCGAGTCTCAGAGTAGTCATCAGTACGCACTCCACGCCGCGCGCGCGGGAGGCGCCATCGAGTGAGTGCGATGCCACACATGGTATCCACGGTTCGCGCGGGAACCGTGGTTCGAGCCACCGTGGGTCTGGCGTTTCTCACCGTGGCCACCACCACGGTTTTGACATTCGTGATGAATGGCGAGTTTCCGGCCGGTGTGTTGGTACCGATGATAAGCGACACGTTCGTTTATCCACCCGCGAGTTACGTAGGGCGAGTCGGAATAGGGTTGGTGGGTTTCCTGTTAGCAATCACGGTGTGCGTGGTGAGAAGTTACTTGAGTCTGTTCGCGTGTGGTGACACACCACCACGGACAAACGTACCCTGGCGCGTAGTCACGACACTGCATTCATTCATTGGTTGCGTCGCGTCTTTTTCATTATGCGTCGTTGCCGCGGTGAACGAACGCGAAAATCTGAAGGTTCACTTTTCCTTCGCGGTGTTTTTTTTAACAGGCACTGCGGTGTGGCACGCCTGCGTCCTGGCACAGCTACGCTACACGCACCCGAGGTGTACCACCTGTGAATCGTTGGCTCTGAAAAGTGTTTGCGTCGGCGCGGAGATCGCGTCGCTGATAAGTTTCTTCACCCTGTGTTTCGTGGATTTGAAAAGGTACTACCAAATAGCCGCCATAAGCGAGTGGCTCGCGGTAGCCTCCATCGGAAGCTTCACGTGGTCACTGGGAACGGAGCTGGATGGGGAGTGTTTCACGGGCGAATTTAAGGCCGGGTTTACGTGCCCGAAAGATACCGTGACTGGGATGGACGGTAACTCGAGCGGATGGATGGACGGCGAAAGTAAAACCACCGGGATGACGCTCGGGAGTTTTTGGTCCGGGCGCGCGCCGGGTCGCGAGATGCTCGACGTGCTGGTGCTGACCAGAACAGACACGGAGGTATAGATGGAGGTCATGTGGTTATTAAATAGAAGTAGCAGTCATGGGTGAAAGTAGTACATCGTTCATCCACCAAACAAATCTCATCAATGTCAATGTGTAATCAGATGCTTTTTTTTTTTGTTTGTCGGTCGAATCTCGGTGAGATCTGACACGGGGCGCACAACGACGCGCGCGGTGCGGCCAAGGCCCGGCCTTGGTGCGGCGCCAGCCACCGCGATGATCTCCGGGGAGGCGCGCGGTGTGGAAACGCGCGCGCGCAAGCGAAGGCGGCATCTGGATGCGCAAGCGGGCGTTGCCATCCCGGGTCTGCCCTTCGATGTGGTTGTCACGCACGTCCTGCGAGAAGAAAGTCTGCGCGACCCCGCGGACCTCGCGGTGCTTCGCGGGGTGAGCCGCGGGATGCGCGACGCGGTGGATGCGACGGGACGACGAATTGGGGAGCTCGCTGAATGGGCCATGGAATGGGGGCAATGGGCCGCCGTCGAACGCGGATGCTTAACCACGCTTCGATGCCTGCAACGGCGAGGTCTTCTCGAGTGTGAAGAACGCCTGTGCTAGGCTGCGGCGAGGAGCGGACAACTCGAGGAGTTGAAGGCTTTGCGCGCGGAGAATGGCCCTTGGGACGAGAAGACGTGCGCCGGGGCGGCATTGGGCGGACACCTCCAGGTGCTACAGTGGGCGCGCGCGAACGACTGCCCGTGGGACAAGAGGACGTGCGCTGGGGCGGCGCTGGGCGGGCATCTCAAGGTGCTGCAGTGGGCGCGCGCGAACGGCTGTCAGTGGGACGAGGAGTCGGTTGCGGCGGCGGCAGAGGGCGGACACCTTGAGGTAATGCTAGCGCTGATAGAGACGGGCTTAGACTTCAACAAAGCGACGGATTTTCGCGACGAGACGCCACTGTACGTTTCCGCTGAAAAGGGCCACGAGGCGGTGGTGTTGGCGCTGATCGAGGCGGGCGCGGATGTCGACAAGGCGTGTAATGCTTGTGCGACGCCGCTGTACATCGGCGCTAAAGAAGGCCACATAGCGGTAGTGCGGATCCTTATCGAAGCGGGCGCGGACGTCAACAAGAAGGCACGGTTTATACATGGCACGACGATGTACATCGCCGCTCAACAGGGTCACGAGGCGGTTGTGCGGGTACTGATCAAGGCGGGCGCGGACGTCAACAAGGCAAATCAATTCGACGTGACACCGTTGTATATCGCAGCTCGAAACGGCCGCGAGGAGATAGTGCGGGCGCTGACTCAGTTGGGTGCGGACGTCTACAAGGCAAGTAATGAAGGCGTGACGCCGCTGTACGTCGCCGCTGGAGAGGGCCACGAGACTGTGGTGCGGGCGCTGATCCAGGCGGGCGCCGACGTCAGCAAGGCGGATGATGATGGCGCGACGCCGCTGTTAGTCGCTGCTCATAAGGGCGTCGAGGTGGTAGTGCGGGCGCTGCTCGACGAGGGCGCGCACGTCAACATGGCGATGGATGGCGACGCGACGGCGCTGTCAATCGCCACTCAAGAGGGTCACGAGACGATAGTGCGGGCGCTGATCGAGGCGGGCGCGGACGTCAACAAGGCGAAAAATGACGGCGAGACGCCACTGTCTTGTGCAGCTCATAAGGGCCACGAGGCGGTGGTACGGGCGCTTATCGAGGCGGGCGCGGATGTCAACAAGACGAAAAATGACGGCGAGACGCCGCTGTACGTCGCCGCTGAAAATGGCCACGAGGCGGTGGTGCGGGCGCTGTTCGAGGCGGGCGCGGACGTCGACAAGGCAAGTAATGAAGGCGTGACGCCGCTGTACGCCGCCGCTGGAGAGGGCCGCGAGGTGGTAGTGCGTGCGCTGATTGAGGCGAGCGCGGACGTCAACATGGCGATGGATGACGGCGCGACGCCGCTGTTGATCGCCGCTGAAATTGGTCATGAGCCTGTGGTTCAGATTCTCAGGGATGCCGGCGCGGTGTGACGACGGAAACGACGCGACGCGCACGTGCGGCGATGATATGATTGAGTAGAGATTAGCGAGACGGGTGCCCGTGGGAAGAGGAAACGTGTTTACACGCGGCGAAGGGCGGGCATCTCGAGGTGCTGCAGTGGGCGCGCGCGAACGGCTGCCCGTGGAGCAAGTGGGATTGCAAAGTTGAAGCGAGTACCAATGAATGCTGGGAAACGCTGGAATGGATCGAGCGGATGAGCGACGATAGTGACGACGACGACACTTAGGCGATAGATGTATTAAAGAACCTCTTCGCTCGAGTACCCTACGCTTTCCCCTAAATCTTCGTCAATCTCGGGCTCGGATTCTGAATCATCTATCGGTACTTTTGGGGACGCGACGAAGGGAGGGTCGTCGTTTCGGTCGTCGCGGACGGATACGACGCCACCCCCGAGGTCGTCGATCGATCTACCAATCGAGATTTCTCGGTGTCGCGTAGACACGCCGCCGTGAACGACGGTTTCTTTTTCGGACGAAGCGTTCCCGAGGCTTTGAAAAAGCCCAACCGGCGGGACGAAAACGGTTTCGTTCGCGAACGGATCCTCCGGCACGATGGAGTCCGAATCCTCCTCGGCGATATCGTCATCAGCGCTGGACTGCTCTTCTGAAAAAACGTTTTCACCTGACGTGTGTGCATACTCCTCGGACTGTTGTGCATACTCACCTGACTGTTCCTCATACGGACCTGACTTATCAACGTACTCCTCAGACTGTTCCACACACAAATCTGTTTTCTCCACAAACTCCTCTGAAACCTCCGCGCGTACGCCTTCAAATCCTCCAACCTCGGTCGGCACCCGGAACCCGAACCGTTTCCCGGTGTCGTCCAGGGCCCCCCACTGTTTTTCCGGGGTCGCCACACTTACCGGCTCTGGGACGTCTTCCTGGACGACATCGAAAAGAAAAGCGCATCGGTCGGTGCCGCCGACGGAGAGTAAACGCGCGCCGTCTTTGTTGAACCGGACGTTCGTGACCCGCCCGGCGTGTCCGCGGTATTGTTTCAACCCGGCGTTCCTCGCCAGCGCTGGGTACGGACGCAGGGTCACGTTTCCGACATCGTCCCCGGTCACACAGAAACGACCGCACGGCGAGACGTCGATCGAGCTGCGGTCGTGTCCACGAAAAGTGTCAGTCTTGTGAGGCCGCGTGTATTGCGTAATCACGGGCGGACAATCGGCAAACGGTCTTTTGGGAAGTATTTGGGAAATACATAAAGGATTTGGGAAGCGCGCAAGGCCGTACCTGACGTTGACCTGCCCGGATTTGTCGCAACCCCAAATGCCCATCACCGGGAACCCGAGCGGGCGCGTCCACGTCGCGAAGCGCGTGTCCCGGTGACACGATTTGTTCGGGCCGTATTTTTTTGTCGGGAGAGACTTTACTTTTTTGGATTGGTCACCGGCTTGGTCACCCTTTGTTGACGTACCACCTACTTGGTCACCCTTTTTTGATGCATCACCTACCCGTGTTTGGTCCCCCGCCGCGACGACGTCCCAAAACAGCGTCTCCCGGTCCCCCCCGCACGTGGCGAGCATCTTACCACAGCTCGACCAGTCAACGTGTTTCGCGGAGGAACCGCCGTGCTCGAAGAACTTGTGCGCCGCGGCGTACACGGTTTCGCCGTTGAGACGTTTCCGTTGAAAAACGCAAACGCTCCCGTCCTTGTGCGTCGTGACCAGCCGCGTTCCGCCGTCCGGGGAGAACTTCACGTCCTCCACCTGGGACTTTTGCGAGTGCGTGGTGTTCCACAGCGTTGAAAAATTGTGCTCGTGTAGCACCACGAGCTCGCCGCGAGAACCCCCGATCGCGACGTGCATTTGCCGCGTTTGCGTTTGCGTCGCGTCGCCCCCACCTCCGCCCATTTGCGTCTGCCCATCATTCGCCTCGTTTCCCAAATGAAACCCGCGCCCACCGACCGCGATGGCGGTGATTGGAAACGGCAGCCCTGTTTTTTTGACAACGCATGTTGTACTCGCGTCGAAGCAAAGCACCACTCCGCCTTCGCATGCCGTGAACGCTTTGTCTGGGTCCGTCGGGTGCCAGCACGCGCAGGTCACCGCGCCGGCGTGCCCCATGGTAACGACCGCGGTCGTTTCCCGTTCAGAGCCCAGGCCGCGCACCTGCCACACTTCGCAGTTCCCAGTGCCCGCGAAAACAACACCGGAGTCTAGCGCAGAGTCCAGGGACGCGATCGCGTTTGTGTTTTGAGGAAAGGTTTTTTTAAAGGAAACGGCTTGCGCGCTGTTAGTGTTGCGTAACTTGAAACCACCGGACTGACTCGTTCCAGCCGACTCAGCCTCGGCCAACGCCACCGGGTCCGTGATCGCGTCCCCAATCGTGTGAAACTCGTGGGGCACCCCGTCCGTATCACCGCGTATCATGTGACGTACAACGGACCAACGTTTCACGAACCCGTCCGACCCTCCCGACGTCAGGGTGCACTTTTCGTGATCGTTTTCGTCGCGCGTCACGTGAAGCGCGCTTACGCCGCCGCCGATGGAAACGCGGCCGTCCCGGTTACTTCCCCTCCCCCCTTCACGTGCGCGTCGTTGACCTGGCGAACCGCGACGCCTCTAACCCACACGAGCAGGGACCCGTCGTCGTGCCCGGTGACGATTGAGGAAAAGCAGTTTTTGTGCGTTACTTTTTTGTCGCAGCCGTCACCGGGCACGTCTTTGTTTTCCGCGACGACGGGTGGCAAAAACGCGACGTCCATCACGCCAAACTTCCCGAAACGCATTTGCCTCGAAACCCACGGTCCGTTTTCCGAGTAACGGGTCCAGACCTTGACGTGCTTCTTGCCCCACGTCACGAACCGCGTCACCTTGGTCGCGGTGTTTGGATCGAACCGCAGCCCGAAAACGCTTCCGGGCGAGCCGTTTTCGTGAACGCCTTTTGGCTTTTTTTTGAGGATTGGCTTTTCGAGGTCGCCCAGTTTCGTTTTTTTGACAGATCCCACGTTTGATACTCGGTCCACGTCATCAACTCTCCAGTCCCAAACCTGCACGGTGTGGTGCGCGTCGTTCCCCACGGTGGTGAGCAAATTGCCGTCGGTTGAAAACGCGACCGCGGCGACGGATTGAGTGTCGCGCGCGAGCGGAACGCGGGTAATTTCTTGGAGCGTCCGGACGTCCCAGACGGCGACGAAAGGACATTGAGATTGAGTGTTGCCACTTGCATTTTCCTTACCCTCCCAGCTTGTATCCCCACCCTGCCCTTGATTGCGGGCAATAGTCTGCCCGGTCGCGCACAACGTGCGCGGCGGGTACGTGACGCCTTTGTACGTAACGGAAGAGTCGCACATTGTGAGGCAAGTGATCGTACCCGTGTGTCCCAAAAAGTGGCGTTGCTTTTTGCTAACCGTGTCGTGCACCACCCCGACCGCGGCCGCGACAAACACCACCACGGTTTGGTCACCCGTGACGAACAGGTTCTGGGAGGTGCACTTCGAGCCGCCGTCGTACCCAAACACGTGTCGCAGCACCAAATTCGCGTCTGGCGGGAACATGGAGGCGTCGACGGCGTTAACGTCAAAATTCGTGGGCGCTCGTACCAACGACCGAGACTTCGGGTAGGCGATCTTTCCACCGATGAACTCGTCGTCTTTGACCGGGTACCCACGGAGTGTTGGTATTTTTTTGACACAGTTGTCAGCCCTTGACGCCCCACACGTAATCCGGGCCACGAACTTACCGATCTCCACGGTGTCTCCCTTGCCGTTTGCGTCGGCGACAACGCACAGCGCGCGCGCTTGTTTTTTTGAAATTTGTATCCCGGTCAGTTGACTCAACGCTTGTGTAAACTGGTCACGCGATAAAACACCTACTCCGAAGGAATCCACGTCAGTCAATGCGTTTGTCAACCACGTTTTGCCGCTCGTTTGAACGCTGTGGAGCTTTTTAACCGCTAAGCGGAGGTTTCCTTCCAAGGACGCGAGCGACTCAGCGGTTGATTCGTGTTGCGAGTCGTTTTTGTTTTTATTTTTATTTTTATTTTTATTTTGCGCATCGTCGTCGTCGCCGCCGTCGTTTCCAATGAAAGGCGTCGGCGTCAACGTCGAGAGTTTCGGATCCACAACAGGACGCAGTAACGGCAACGGCCTTACCCGCGTGTTTCTCGCCGCCTTTTCCTCAGCGTCGTCGATGATCGCGTCACTCCCCGCGCCGCGTTTGAGTTTCTCGGGAATCGACAGTAACTTCCCAATTGGCACTTTGAGTTGTTTGCGTTTCGAGTCCAAGCCTGTCTTCGGCCGTGTACCTTGCGTGGTGCGGCTCTTAGTACCGTGCGTGGTGGTACTCGTTATGCTACTCGTGAAGACCTTTTTAGTGGAGCCGAGAAGCGTGGATACCTTGGTCTTGTTCATGGTGTCCGACCCGTTGCGTAGGGAAGACTCCATCGTAGCGAACCTTCCGAGAGCCGAGACAGCACCCGGTCTCGGTCAAGGAAAGAAACGCGAACTCTCCGCGCACCACGTGTACCACGGGCGCGACCACGAGATACGTCGTGCGACGGTACTCCAGGGGTCCACTCCCGTTCGCGCGGAACTGTGCCGCGCAAAAGTCCGCGCGACCGAAACTCGCGCGCGTTGCGGTCTAAGCCGGGAGTCTCGGAAGTTCCTTTTCAACGGCTTCAAAAGCAACACTTCAAACCGCCACGATTTTTGCCAGATCTCTCGAGTTCTTGAAAATTCGTCCAGATCCCGCGGCGCGGCGGGGCGGCGTGCGCCATGGAGCGGAAGAAGTGTCCGCACGACAAGCTTAAGTATGCTTGCGCGATATGCACCCCGTGTCCGCACGGCAAGCAAAAGCGCGAGTGCGTAGAGTGCAACGGGTGCCCGCATGGGAAGTTGAAGAAGAACTGCACCGTGTGCAATCCGTGCCCGCACGGCAAGCTCCGGCGCAACTGCACGCAGTGCGTCGGGTGTCCGCACGGTAAGGTGAAGTACGAGTGCCAGGCGTGCAAAACCGTCGCCGCGCTGATGGGCATGACCCAGAAACAAAACCCCGAGTCCAAGCGGTGCGCACACGGAAAAGTAAAGCGAGACTGCGCGGACTGCAACCCGTGCCCGCATGGCCGGCTCAAGCGCCTCTGTTCGATCTGCAACCCGTGCCCGCACGGCAAACGCAAAGCCAACTGCAGCAAGTGCAACGGGTGCGTACACGGCAAGGTCAAGTACAGCTGCGGCGAGTGCAACCCGTGCCCGCACGGCAAGCTCAAGAGGCATTGCGGGCCGTGCAAAGCGGACAAAAAACGCGAGGACAAGGCCAAGGCGCTGCCTGCGTGGAAAAACAAAAAGCGTAGGAAAAAGGAAGGGAACCCCGCGTTCGTGGATTGATTTCGATTTCTTGCTGGTACGGGGTGGGGATATGTTTTGAGTTGTTTTGTGGTGTTTGAAAGAGAAGCGGTACCGGGGTACGGTAACACGTAGCGAGCGAATGGGGAAGGAGGGCTTGGCCCTTGTCTGTGTGAGCGAAACGATGAAAAGAAATACCTTCAAAAAAAGAAGGCAATGTATTCAAAAGTTTACGGGGCACGCCGCGTGTTTCACGGCGCCCCCCGGTTTCCGATTGAGTCACGAAGCTACCTAGCGCTATCTTTAGGGACGCTGTTTTTCGTCGTCGCCGCTTCGTCTCTGTAGTTTGTGAATAATTCGTCCCAGCAGTAAGCGAACGGCGCGACGCGAAAGCCGCGACGCGAAAGCCGCTCTCGGTCAATAAAAAAATCATTCTCCGTTGACCAAAAATACCCAAAAAGGCAAGTGCGAAGACGCGGCCTTTTCATCGGCAACCGTCGGTCGACGTGCACGATGAACCCAATTTGATTCCAGCCGATTGATCGAGAACACGAAGAAACGAAACGTCCACCGGGGTCAAGCTTCGCCTACGTTTTACAGCCAATCAATGATTGGAGAGAGAAGTTTGGATGTCAAATGGATCAGCTTTTTGGGAGGCCAAGAGTTGTTCGCGAGCCGCTTTTTCCGATCTCGTCTTCCCATCGCCCGCGGCCTGCGACACGACGCCACTTGTGCACGCGCTTCGTCACGCCCACCGCGCGACAACGCCTTAACGCCCACGTCCTTTGTTTCGCGCGCGAAGCGAAGATCCAAACCGTTCGTCGTCGCGCGTCACGGCTGAACCTTACAGTCACCAAACGATCGTCGAACAGTCATCACAGTCATCATGTCCGCCATAGCGCGATCCGCGTCCCTGGCCGCGACGCGCAGCTCGTTCTCGGGGTCGCGCAAGCAGCTCGCCACCAAAAAGGTTGCGCGCACTACGCGATCGGTGACCGCTCGCGCGGAAGTCCAGGAGATCCACATGCCCGCGCTGTCGTCGACCATGACCGAGGGCAAGATCGTGAGCTGGCTCAAGGGCGAGGGGGACGCCATCAGCAAGGGCGACGCCGTGGTGGTGGTGGAGAGCGACAAGGCGGATATGGACGTGGAGTCGTTTTTCGACGGCTACCTCGCCGTTATCGCGGTGGAGGACGGGGAGATGGCCACCGTTGGGGCGCCCATCGCGTACGTCGCGACCACGGAAGCGGAGTTTGAGCAAGCAAAGGCCATGGCCGCCGCCGCTAGCGGCGCCGCGCCCGCCGCGCCCGCGCCCGCGCCCGTCGCGGAGGCTCCCGCCGCCCCCGCCCCTGTAGCGGCTGCCCCTGTGGCTGCTCCCGCGCCTGTCCCCGCCGCGCCCGCCCCTGCCGCCCCTGTTGCGGGCCGCGCGGACGGCCGAATAATCGCCACGCCTTACGCCAAGAAGCTGGCGAAGAAGCTGAAGATTGATTTGGCCACCGTCGCCGGTTCTGGCATGAATGGCAGGGTCACCGCGGGGGACGTGGAAGCCAAAGCGGGGGTGCCTTCCAGCACCGCGCCTAAGACCGCGGCTGCGGGTGCGCCCTTGTCTGCGCCCGCGGGTGGCCCGTCCGTCGCGAGCTCGCCCCCCGCCAAACTCCCCGCCGCGCCCGGCGTGGGCGTCCCCCTCAGCGGCATGCAAGCCGCCGTGGCGAAGAACATGCTCCCGAGCCTCGCCGTCCCGGTGTCGAGAATCGCCATGACCATGTGCACAGACGACCTGGATTCGCTTTACAAAAAAGTGAAACCCAAGGGCGTCACTATGACCGCGCTGCTCGCGAAGGTACGTATTGCATTTCCCAAATCCAGGCACACTGTTTCACCGAAGCTGGTGAGTGTTTGTCCATACATCGCCCAATACATGACTGACACTTTTCTTTTGCAATCAAAGGCGGTTGGCGTGGCGCTGGCGCAGCACCCCATCATGTTCAGCGCGCTCAGCCCTGACGCGAAGGTACGTCTTCATCCTTTCCCAAATCCCGCCTCCACGTTTTCCCACACGGCCGACTGACACTTTGTTTTACCCATCGCAAGTCGATCGTGTACAACGAAAAGGTGAACATCGCCATCGCGGTTGCGCTGGACAGTGGGTTAATAACGCCGGTGCTTGTTGACACCGCGGGCACGGATGTGTACGAACTCGGCCGGGTGTGGTCCGGCCTGGTCAAGAAAGCCCGCGGGCCCGGCCTGGCCCCCGCGGACTACGCCAACGGCAACTTCACCATCTCCAACATGGGCATGTTCGGCGTGGACGTGTTCGACGCGATTCTCCCCCCAGGGCAGTCCTGTATTCTCGCCGTGGGGGGAAGCAAACCAACCGTCGTACCTATCGACGGCGGAATCGGCGTGAAAACCATGATGACCGTGAACCTCACCGCGGACCACAGGCACATCAACGGCGACGTCGCCGCGACGTTTCTGAAAACCCTGAAAGCCGTGATCGAAGACCCGAAGGACTTGGTGTACTAAACGGAGACGTGATTGGAACGAGTACGCCAAGTGATTGGATTGACGACGAGAAACGGGATCGCCGATGCGGATCTGACGTGAACGACGTGACTGAGTAGACTAGTAAGTAATTGGAGGGTAAAGTTTCTTTGACAAGATTCGCCTCGGGGGCTATTTTCATCCAGTCCCGGTCCCCGCTACGCCGGCGCCAGTCGCGTTCGAATTTGCGAACGCGCGTTTCAGTCGCCTTGTGCGAATGTTTTTGGTTTTCGTTTTCCGTATCGCTCTCGGAGCGATACACGCAACACGCAACCAATGCCACCGCTGTTTGTGTTTCCGCAACTACCACCACACGCAAACACGTCCAACCACGTCACAGCTGCGACGAGCTCCACGACTTGGACACCGCGTCCATGAGCCGCGCGTGCAGTGTTTTCGACGTGGCGATGATTCCCCGGTCCAGAGTGTCGAGGTACCTTCCTCCCGCCCAGTTCAGCGGCGCGCCCCCCGCGTCGGTTACCACCCCCCCGGCCTCCTCCACGATAATCACCCCCGCCGCGTGGTCCCAAATTTTCTCCGTGTACCCCGCTTTCGGGAACTTCATGAACACGTCCGCGTCCGCTCGCGCTACTGATCCGTACTTGACCTGCGAGTACACCCTTAGTGGCTTGCTCGTCATCGCCAGGTTATCAGCCACGCTCGCCGTGAAACCCTGGCTGCTGTTGGCTTTCATCACGGGTTCGCAGAACTTGGCGGTTTTCGGTTCGAACGTTTCACTAACCCGTACCGCGATGGGTTCCACGTTTAACTTCGTATCCGTCGGGGACATGAAACACCCCTGGCCTTGTACTGCGGTGAAAAGACACCCCCGGAACCACCCCAAGGATTCACCCGCCAGCATCTTGCTCACCAGCCGCGGCGAAAACCCGTACGTGTAGGAAGAGTCGTACTCCAGGACTGAGACCAAACAAAGAAAGGGTCAGTCTTCACGTCTTGAGTACGCGTGTACTGTATTGGGCGATGTATTGGACGATGTATGGACAACAGTCACCGTAATCGGTCTGAACAGTCACCAGCGTTAGAGGTAAAACAGTGCACTTGTGCTGTATGTAGTACTCCTTTTAATGACGGCCGTGGACGTCACGTAGGGTCCGTAAACAGTCGTCCGGGATTTGGGAAACGCGCAACACGAACCTTCGCCCATCTTGGGCATGTTCGGGCACCCCATGGCGCCGACTTTCAAAACCCCGTCCTCCATCAGCGCCAGCGCGATGGCGTACTGGTCGCCTCGGACGAACCCGAGGGTTCCGTCTACTGGGTCGAGGACCCAGTGCCGGCCGTTGCCGCCCCTGCCTTTGCCTTTGGAGTTTTGCCAGAAAAGTGTCAGAGCCTTGTACGGGCAAACAGGGAGGCGGAATTTGGGAAATGCGGGGACGTACCTTTGTCGATAAGAGTGACCAAGTCCCCACTCGTCAACGTGGGCGCGGCGTCGCCTTTGTGGTGCCGCAAGGTTTTGTTCACCAGCGCGGTGATTTTATCAAGCGTCTGGGTGCCACCCGCACCGCCCTCCACAAGCGCCTCCGCGTCCTCCTCGCCGACCATCGTGAAATCAGGCCACTCCTGTTGGATGCGCCAGGAGATTATTGCCTGCGCCGCGTAATCGGCAAGGGTCACGAGCGATTTGTCATCCTTCGTCACTGCCTGTTCGTCCTGCCGCATCAGCTGGCCTTGCACTTCCTGGCAAAGCGTACTCGCCATGCGCACCGCATCCGTGGCGACTTCCAGTTCCTTGGCGTATTCCGCGCCGGTTGATCCGTTTGGAACAGATTGCGCGTTCGGAGTGACCGCGGTCGCGGAGATGGCGCGGCTGGTGACTGTGTTGTGATTGGGAAACGGGAAGGGCAGTGAATTTGAAAGGGGATGGGGGGTGAGTTTTACGGTGACTTCATGGGGCGAGGCACGTGCGAGTCACACAGCGGTCGCTAAACACGTTCGTAAAGAAAGGTTACACAAGCAGCCCGTGGGGTTTGTGGGTTCGTCTCGCGACCGGACCCCTCGGAAGGATCGATCGACGATTGAAGGCGCCGATTCCGGGAACGCAAAAATGCGTGTGGCTACATCATCCATCGTATCCGAGTGCCTCCTCACGCTGTGGGGAAGCACGTACCGTTACGCCGCCTGGTTTTGGAACCCGCGGTCCTGGCGACGACCGAGGACACGGAGAACTGCGCCAAAGCAGCCATGTTTGGGTGGCTGGTGGGAACGGGGAAGGCGCGAAGGCGTCTCGCGGAATGGCGGCTCACCCGGTGGGCTTTTCGGGCAGGAGCTCTCGATGGGTTTTCTCGAATCCCGATGAAAACTGAAACTCAGATTCCGTGACTTGCACAAGTGGGCACCATCACAATCGTCCGCCAGATCTGCGGCGCCGCGCCGTGGCGGGAGGCACGCCATGGCCAGTGACGTGGACGCGATATGGGCGTCGCTCAAGGCGACGTCCGCGCCGTCGCAGCACGCGGCGAGGGCGAAGGCGCTGCTGCGAGACGCGACACTGGGGGTGTCGTCAGATTCGAAGAAGTCAACGCATTCTGATCGTGCTGCTGCGGGCAAAGCCGAGGGGTGTCGCGCGCTGCTTTCGCGCGTGTCTGTCACCAAATCAAGCACAGGCGACACCCACACCGAATCGACCGCCAAAACAGTCGAGGGCGGCGAGGCCGGTGGTCCGAAACAACCCAAAGACGCGGTACAAGCCACGACGGCGACGGGTGATGCGAGGGGCGACGAATTGCCGAATGCGTCCTCGTCCAACGAAAACGCCGACGACGAAAAACAGCTCGCAATCGACTCCGCGGTACCCGCAATCGAGTCCGCTGATTCGCTCAAAAAAAAAGTAGCCCGCGATGTGAACGTGCTATCTGACCTGCAGTCTCCACCGACGTCGCGCGTGCTCGCGCTTCGCAGGATACAAAACGTGGCTACCCAAGTCGACCCACGGTTTCTAACCCAAGTCGCGGTCGATTGCTTCGCCAAGCCGGCGCTGCGGCGGCTGGAGGACAAAAGCGAGCGGGTCCGGGAAGGGGCCATCGATTTGTTCGTGGTGGTCGTACAGCAGTGCCAACGGGACGAAGGTGGGTGCGGTGTTGTTGAAATACTCCCGTACGCGGTGCCCGCGCTGCGACACCGCTTGGGGCCGGTCGGGGGCGATACCGACGACGACGAAAACGAAAACCGCCAGCGCCCTGCCCGGGAAAAAGAAAAAGTAACTCGTCTCGACCCGACCGAGCCCTCGGAGGAAATAAGGCTGAAGTTACTAACTGCGTTTATAAACACCTTACGCGCTGCGTCAACAAGCGGAAGCGAAAACGCAATCGCCGCGTACGCGTCGGATTTGGTGTCAGGTACGTATTGGGCCTTTCACCAAATCCCAACACTGTTTGCCCATACAGTACTGACACTTTTCTTTTACAATCGTAGCGCTTACGTACGCGGCGGACGATTCGATTTCCGAGGTGGTTTGCGAGGCTTGTGTTGGTTTGGGTTTCCTGACGCAGACGTTAGGGCGCAGGCTAGCCCCAGTGGCGAAGAAACTAGCCTGGACGTTCGCCCCCAACTTGACGCACAAAAAAAGCAAAGTCCGCGTCGCGACGCTTGACGCGCTTCGCCAGCTCATGCACTGCGGCGCGCACGAAACGATTTTGGATCTGTGCGCGTTTAAGCACCCCAACTTGGTGCCTATTAAAGGTACGGCCTCTGTCCTTTCACCAAATCCCGCCTCCCTGTTTGCGTATACAGCCCTGACACTTTTCGTTCACAATCAAAGCGTTTTACGGCGAAGACTTGAAGGTTAACTATTTCGGAAAGCTAGTTTTAGACACGGTGCCTCAGGTGCGGTTCGCGTTTATTCAAACCTTGGGGGATTGGATGACGAGTTTGGTGGAACGCGTAGACCACGAACCCCGGTTACTGCCGTACGTCGTGAGCGCGGTGGCGGACGGCGATACCAAAGTGTCTACGTACGCCCTCGAGTTGATTGAAAAGCTGGGCGCACAGTACGAGATGGAACACGAAAAGGATTTGAAGCCGGTGATGACGTACATGCCGGAATTTCTCGAAGGGGTTTCGCTTCACAATACCCACGTAAAATCGTTGTACCCGGCGCCGTTCCTTGAGAGGCCTCGGTTGGGGGCGCGGGTTCTGGTGAAAAACAATTTCCCGGCGGTGGTGAATCCCATTCTGGCGGAAATCGGGGGGTGGCAAGCGGAGGCGCGTAAGTATTTCCCATTGTACCCATTCCGCCGACTGATTGCCCATACAAGACTGACATTTCTTTTTTACAATCTCAGGCGTCCGCGCGGCGAAGCTTTTACGCGCGAATCTCGTGTTTCTTGAAGAAAACGCCACGCAGCACTGCCAGCAGCTTTGCGTTGCTTTTGTTAAGGTCATGAGCGCGGTGAGTGGTGATACTCACCACCAAACAAACGCAAACGCAAACGCAAACTCGCAAAACGACTCCGCGCGGCAAAGAGCGAGCGACGTGGTGCCCGTGATCGGCGAGTGTTGTCGATTGATTGGCGCGTTTGTTACCCCGAACGAGTGGCTTGAGGTGGCCCTCGGGATGTGCGGTGATGAAACCGAATCGCCATCAAAAGCGGGGGCGCTCGTGGTGATAGCAGAGTTGTGCGGCGGCGCGTCGATTGACGCGATGGAGAAAACGCCCGAAACCGGCGCGTCGCCGATTGACAAAATTTTATCCCTCCTGCAAAGCCCAGCTATTTACGACTCATCAGACACGTCGGTGCGGGTCGCCGTGTGTCGTGTCGTGGAGATCTTGCTGCGTGCAAGGCCGGAAACCTGGGGGAGAAAAGACAGAGTGGCGCGCTTAGTGGGCGCGGCGCTGCGAGCAGCGCGGGGTGACTCTCCGAAAAATGATTCAAGCGAAGCGCGCGCGTTCGGCGCGGCGCTGGCCGCGGCGGCGACCGCGCTTCGGTGCACACCACCCGATGTCGTGTCAACTGTTCGTTCCGAGCTGTTAAATCCTCTCGCCGTGCTTCCACCTAAAGCGTGGCGCGTTTCAGACGCGTCCGCGCTGGCGCAAATCGTCTCCGCGCGCGGTGTTTTTTCCAAAGACCAAACAAGCGTTTCGATTCGCCTGTGTTCGCTCGTCGCGTTTTCGCGCGTTTTCGGAAACAAAACAGCCGACGCCACTGACTCGGGTAACGTGGATACGAACCGCCATGTGCGTTCCATTCACCAAACCCTGGTGTCGTTTCCGTTCGTACGGACGACAAATATCGCCGAACGGCTGAGCGACGAAGACGTCGTTTTGCTGGTACGCACGGCGTTACAGGCGGTGAGCGACGAAACGCGCGCTGACAAACCGACAAAAGAAACCGAAAAGTCTTCCTCATCATCAGCGCTCGCCGCGATCACCGAGGCGCTGGACGGTAACATTTCCAGCACCGCCGCCGTGTTCCATGTCACCGGTGAAATAACAGCCAGGGTCGTGTCCGTTTTGGAAAACTGCGGGGAAACGCCCGCGGACGTACGCGCGCGGGTTGTTGATTTAGCGCGAGCGTTAGCCGTGAGGGTCACAGAGAGGACTACGAGTACGGATGCTACGAGTACGGATGCGACGAGTACGGATGCTACGAGTACGGATGCTACGAGTACGGATTCCGACAAAGGAAATACCAATGCGAACGACGGAAATACCAATAAAGAGTCCTCCGTTCTCGCCGCGCCCGCCGTGCTGGCGCGCTTGATACACGCGGTCGCGCAGAGGCTGGACGACGCGGATGGAGGGGCGCGTTTGGCGGCGGTGGCGGCACTCGCGGCAATTGCGGCGTTATCGCCGCTCGCGGCGTACCACTGCGTCAAGGCTGCGACGGCGACGCATTTGGTGGATGCGTGCGCAGAGGCGGACACTCGCGCCGGCGCGGTCGCGGTGCTCGTCGCTGCGCACGCATTCTTCCCGGGCGCAACGAGGGCGGCGGTGGAGAGAACTGGTGACGGGTTTTCGGGAAGAGACGCCCGAGCTTTGGCCGCGGCGCGGGCGGGCGCGACTGGAACCTTTTCGGAAAAAGAAACCGCCCTGGAATTTGGATTGCCGGAGACGGGGACGGGAGTGCCGGATACGGGGACGTCGATTACACAAACGAACATCGTCGCCGACGACGAAACGAACGAAACGAAGCAAGAAACCTCTCAGGGGATGTTCGCGTTGGAGTGACGTGGCCCTGCCCATCGTCAGTGTTAATGCAGATTGTCATACCCAGGCGCGTATCGGGTGGCTCGTTGTTTGTTAAAAAAAGAAAACATAACCAGTCCTACAACTCAAGCGCTCGGCCTTTTCCCCAAATCCCCCGCGTTCATGATTTTGAAGCTATACGCATCCGCGTCCAACTCCACCACGACTTTGTACTCCGCTTCCTCCACCGTGGTCAGCCCCGTTGCGGACCGCACCCAACCCTCCACCGCGTCCGCGGTTTCGTCCCCGAGGAACTTCACGACGACGCGTTCGAGCCAGCTCGGGTTGTTCGCCGCGTCCCGCGCCGAGCTGTTTTTGGAAAAGAAAAGGGTCAGTCTTGAGTGTACAAGTGCCATGTATGGGCAAACAGTCGTGATTTTGATGTATGTAGTAAACAGTAATTACGGGCGGACAATCGGCAAACGGCCGGTGCCTGGATTTGGGAAACGCGCAACACGTACCCGGCTCGCGACCCTTTGGTCCCGTCGAAATCCTTGCTCCCGTCCACGCACGTGTCCGGAATGGAATCGGGGTCCCGCGGAGGCCACACGCACGAAAGCGCCCCGGAACCCGAAACGTTTTCCTCGTCCCCGGTCATATTACTCGCCCACCCGTCCCCGCTGTCGTCCACGCTGTAGTCCTTGTCGTTGAGCTCGATTACGCCCCAGGTGTACTGCGGGAGGAGGGGAAATACGTGTCAGTCGCGAGCGCGCGCGCGTGGGTTCATACGTACAGTTACCTAAACGAAACAGTCTTGTGGTGGGATTGGAAAGGGAAGTAGTGGGTCTTGTCACAGTTTCAAGTGCTGATAAATATTACCCGCCGTGGCGCGGAATCTACGCACCGTGTCGTCGTTCCTCGGCACGGCGCAGTACTCCCCGACCCGGAACCGGTTGGCGCGGTTGAACTGAAATAAATAAAAGAAAGTGTCAGTCTCGTATGGGCAACCGCAGAGGCGGAACGTGTTCAGTGGGAAACACGCACCTGAAAGTTACACCCGATGGTCCCTCCGATCCACCGATTTCCGTCCTTTGTCCCCTCAATCACGTCCCCGATCACAATGCGCGTATCCCCGGCCCAGACCCCGGCCGATTGCGCGTTCACGGCGTTGCCGGTTCCGTTCTTCGAGGTTGTTACGTACCCGTTCCCGTCCGTAAGGGGTATCGGCGACGCGTATTGTCTGGTAATCGCCTCCATCAGCGTCCGGCTTGCGGTGTTCGGCAGATCTGAAAGCCGTCGTTGTAGCACACCCGCTTCCCGTAAACTCGTCTCAAGCACCGACGACGTGGTGCTGCTCATCTTCCCCACGTCCTCCAACACGAAATCCGCCTTGATCAACGTCCGCTCAAGCGCCAAACACGCGGCGTCGATGGACACCGCGCACCGCGTCACGCTCCGGCTCGCGATGGTGGCTTCTCGGCACGCCCTAACCATCTCCCGCACCGCCACCAGGAACCCGGCGACGCACGCGGCGACAAGTGCGAGCGCGGCGGCGCCTAGCGCGGGGACCAACAAGGAGGTAAAAAATGTGGTCCCCAACCCAGTCGACTTCGCGGCGACGTTTCCCAGAAACTGAGGCGAGCCAATCGGGTCGGTGCCCATCACTTTGTTCGTTTCGGGGGTTGGTTTCGGACCAAGCGCGTCGTGCACAGAGTTTGGCGTGCATAAAGCGGTGGTACGCGACGCGAAACGGGCGGAGACGCCACGCACTGCGCGCGCGCGGAAAACGCCAACCCCCGATTCTCCATTTTTGAGAAATGACATCCCTCGGGTTCCACGACGACATGACATCGGCGATTCTCTGACCCGCGTGTTGTTTCGCCCTCCATGTGGAACCCTCGAGGTCGGCGCAAGCGACCCTAGCAACGACACACGGGTCGCCATCGCAACCGCCAACGTCGCCGTGGAGCTGTGGAGGACACCGCACGGCGAGTGCGCGGTGCCGAGTGCGGGTGGGCGCAAATGGAGGAGAGGAGTTCGTGCTCGAAGATTTTTTTTTGTGCCCATCGTGCATGGGAGTGTACCGGGGCTGCGCATCTGCTTCGTCTCACAGTTGGACAGTCTCCCAAAAGCGTGGCGGAGCCTGGGCCCAGAGAGTCACACATCAGCGACCTCTTTTTGCGCACACGTGGCGCTCCTCTTGGCGCACTCTTTCTCGCGCCAGCCGTTCGCGATGGCCGCTGGAACCGTCGCGATGGCGACTGCCGCGCCCGTGTCGCTGTTTCGTTCCGGCCAACGAGGGCCGCGCGTCACCTCCCGCCGCGTGTCTTGCTGCCGCCCCTCTCGTGGCGTCGTCACCGCTGCCGCCTCGGTGGAGGCTGTTCCAGGGAACAGCGCCGCGCTCGTCGCGTTGAAAGGCGTCACCCTGCGACGCGCCAGCGACGGCACCTCTGTTGATGCGTGCGCCATCGTCCCCACCACGGGAAGAGTCGTGGTTCCGTTCCTGACCCAGTTCGCGGACTTCGACTCGTGGGAGCTGGCGCAGCGGCTTGTGGATGACCTGCCTGCCTTGGCGGAAGCGGGGGTGACGGTCGTGGCGGTGGGCATCGGGTCCGTGGAGGCGGCCCGACTTTTTTGCGAGAAAACAAACTTCCCGGTTGACAAACTCTTCGCCGACGCCACGGGCGACGCGTACGCGGCGCTCAAGTTCGAACCCGGGTTCGGCAGGCAGGGTGGCGAGTTCGGGTGGCTAGACACGAAGCCTTTTTCTTTCGTAAACGGGTATGCCAAGTTATTAATAATGTGCGCCGGAATCGGGTCACCCGGAACCCTGGGCGCCGTTTTCGGCGGGTACGTGGTGAGTATTTCCCACTCACCACATTCCGCCTCCCTGATTGCCCATACGAGACTGACACTTTTTCTTTTACAATCAGGGGGGCAAAAACAAAAAACCCATCTTCAAGGCGGGCAGCAACTACGACAACCCCGCGATTCGCGGTGCAATGGACGCGACCCTGGGTAAGGACTACCAAAGGCCTTTTGAATTAGCCACGCTTCGGCTTACGAACATGGCCGCCATTCTTGGCGACTGGGAAGCCTTAGCGCCGGCCGACGATTCTTTGTTGACGCAAAGAGGCGGCTGTTTTATTTTTCAAAACGGCGAGGAAAAAGTACGTCGTGCACCTGCCAAATCCCGCCGACTGTCATGACTGTTTGCCCATACAACACTGACACTCTTCTGGCAAAACTCCAAGTTTCGGCACGTCGACCTCGGAATTTTGGGGTACTGTCCCGTGGCGCGTTTGGTGGAAAAAGCGCTTTCCGATGACCCGGCCGCTTCTCCCGACCCGGTCAAAACAATCAGGCAAGCCGCGGCAGACAAAACCACGTTCGTGGATGACGTGTTTCAATCCATCGCGGCGCTGGAGAAGAAGAAAGTTGAAAAAGGCGAACTGAAGGTGCGTATTGGGCCTTTCCCAAATCCAGGCACACTGTTTTACTGAAGCTGGTGACTGTTGTCCATACATCGCGATATACACGACTGACACTTTCTTTCACTCATCGTAAGGTAAACGGCGCCGACTTGAACGGCAAGTGGCGGTTGATATACACCAGCGGCACGAAAAAAGTCGCGGCGAACTTAAACAAAGCCGGTTTCGGCGGGTCCTACTTCCCAATTCCAGCGATACAGAGCTTCGACATGCAAAACGGGCGCATCAGGAACGGGATTTATTTGGGGCCGGTTTCGTTTTTCTTCGACGGCCCGTTTCTGTGGCGCGAAAAACTGGGCATGCTGGAGTTCACGTTTACAAAAGTTAGTCTGCAACTCGGCAGCCTGGGCCCGGTGAGCTTCGACATCGACGACGGAAAGTGGGACGCGGTGAAGCTCGCGGAGCAAACCGCGAGCGAGGGGGGGGGGCTTATCGAGAAAGACAGCGCTGGCGCTAAAAAGGAAAAAGACAAAACGCCAAAGCCTGGTTCTAACCCGTTTTTCAAATTCGTCTTCGCCGACGACGCCGTCATCGCGGCGCGCGGCCGAGGCGGCGGGCTCGCGCTGTGGAAAAAGGAGGGGGACCCGGAAACGGATGCGAACGAGTTGGCGTGAGGCGTGAGACTTGAGACGTGAGACTTGAGACGTGAGACGTGAGACGTGAGACGTGAGAATGATAAAATGTGCGAGGAAAGACGCCTCGCCTTTGTGAATTCAACTGAAGTCTGGGGAAACTCGTCGAAACTTTTCTCTTCGTCGTCTCCTTTTTCTGTTTGCTCGGTGCACCTGAACCGCGTGTCCCGGTGGTGTTCGCGGCCAGACAGCGGGGCGCGAGGCGGGTTGGTGGACGGCGTGCGATCCGCTCGCGGGACGATCCTCCCATGGCCCCCACTGCGTTCTCGCCAATCCTCACCGCGGACGGAGACGGCGCTGGTGAGCGTGTGGATCTCGGAATGGCAGGTCCTTCCCTTACCGACCCCGCGAAGAACGAGCTCGAGTGTCGCCGCGAAACCGTCGTGGTGTGCAGAGTGTGCCATCGCGCGTACGCCAAGTACACGTGTCCTCGATGCCACACCAAGTACTGCGATTTGGCGTGCTACAAGACGCACGACCCGCGGTGCGTGGAGTCCTTCCACGGGGACAACCTGGGAAACGCGATGAAAGGCTTGAGGGTGGAGGATGAGGAAAAGCGACGCGTGACGGTTTTGCTCGCCAAGTACGCCCCGGGGGGAGACTCGTCGCGCGGGGGGGTACCTGGCGAGTCATCCGGCGGGTCCAGTGAGACCTCGAGCTCGGAATCGGACGAGTCGGAGGAAGAGGACTGGGATGGCGACGGGTTGGGCGACGGGTTCGAGACGAAAAGCGGCGAGACAAAAAAAAACAAAAAAAACAACAAACGCAAAAACAACGCGCGGTGCGTTTTGTCCGCCGCGAATCTGCGCAAACTCGCGGCTGGCGAAACCTTGGTCCTTGCCGATTTTACCCCCGATACGCTGTCCAAATTCGAACGCGCCGCACGAACAGGCGAGCTGAGTCACATGATCCACGCCTGGGTGCCGTGGTGGACGTCGTGTTCGGCGAGGGACGTCGCGTTGGCGAGAAACGGGTCGGCGATGGTGGAGGTGCGTTCGGTGAAATCGTATGGGCATTCAGTCAGAACAAACCAAGATGGAGACGGAAATGAAGACGGTGTAGTCGGTGACGAAACCGACAAGAGTAATGACGACGAACCGCAAATCCCAGCGCCTCCGGACGAACCCTTGCCTCCGCTGGCCTCGTTGCTCCCACCGAACGTCGCGCCGAGCGCCGCACTGCGGTGGCACGTACTGGACGTCCTCGCCGCGTACGCTTGCGTCGCGCGCGTTTGCGACGGGGAGTGGCGCGAAAACCCGCTGAGTGCGGCGCGTGACTTGCTCGCGTTCTCGCCGACGCTCGCGGAAAGCGCAAAGGGGCGAGGTGTTGGTGATGTTGGTGATGACGCCATTGACGACCGCGACCATCTGGCGCACGGCCGTGCGCCCGCCACCGCGTCTGGCGCGATGGCGGGCGTCGCGGAGGCGGTGACCGCCGCGGGGGCGACGCGCGCGGTGGCGGCGGCGGCGGCGGCGGCGGCGGCGAGGTACGTATCGGGGCTTTCCCAAATACAGGTACACTGTTTACTGCCCCTCTTTGACTGTTCGAGTGTACCGCTATAACAACTGTTTACAAGTTACGAACGTTACGAAAGACTGACACTTTCTTTTATTTATCGTAAGCGGCTTGACGCGTTTGGACGTTTTGGACATTCTTCGGTGCGGCAGAGGGTGCGTTGTGTTGGCGCTTTGCGACGCGAGGCGAATGGTGTTGGCTGGGATTGGTGAAATGCGCTGTGGCGAGGTGGACGATGAGTTCGGCGAGGCCACGGCGAAAACGGCGGCGACGCGACGCGCGCGAAAAAACAAACGCAACGAGCTGAAACGCGTGGAGCGCAAGCTTTTTTTCCTGGCGTGCTTCGCCGCGGAAACCAACCCCGGGGACGGGGTGTTGGAGTTTATCTTGTCGTGGTGCGAAAAAGCGGCGCAGAAAATGCAAGGCCAGACGCGAAGCGAAGCGCCGCGGGGGGAGGGAAAAGGGGGGCCGAGGCAAAACAAAATTGTCGAGCTGTCGTGATTTTATATTGATTTTATGAGAATGCAAAGTGGATACCGTAGGTCGCATCTCCATTTCGTAGGCTGGTGAATTTGTCATGTCGTACTACCCCAATCAAGCCGTGAATTAACGTGATTTAGCGTGAGGATTGATAGGAACAACCTTCGGTCGTTTTCACCTATCAACGCTCGCTATATGTCGTAAATTGACGGTTTGATTGGGGTAGTCCATCTCAAACCCTA
>Ga0115007_10000605_pt1 | contig 23774 bp, 27 predicted proteins | sample ArcOceMetagenome_2_FD_87166 | JGI IMG/M metagenome (GOLD analysis project Ga0115007, IMG submission 87166) | Marine eukaryotic phytoplankton communities from Arctic Ocean - Arctic Ocean ARC135M Metagenome | ecosystem: Environmental > Aquatic > Marine > Oceanic | place: Arctic Ocean | collected...
GAAGGTTTCTTCCATTATTTGGAATGGGGTAAAAACTTGATAGGGGTTAATCATGGTAACAAAATCAAGGCTCAGAAACTTGTTAGTGTAATGGCCAGAGATATGCCCACTGCTTGGGGAAGATGTACTTACAGAATGTGGGCGTTAGGTCATTGGCATCACCAGAACACTTTAGAGTTGGATGGTTGTATCGTTCAGAAATTTGGAACATTGGCACCCTCAGATTCTTACCACGCCGAACATGGCTATGGGTCCAGTGCTGTCATGGAAATGATTACTTTTAGAAAGTCAGGGGGTAGGCATTCAACGTTAATTTATGAGATTGAAAAACCCGGAAATGAACCCGATATGAGGATAGAGTAATGGATGTAAAATCACAACAAGTAGGTGGGGACCACTACTTAAAAAATAACATTCAGCCTTGGGATATTGTTGACGAGTGGGATTTATGCTTTTATAGTGGTAATGCAATCAAGTATATCTTGAGAGACAAAGGAAATAAAAAAGAGGATTTGCTAAAAGCAATTCATTACTTAGAAAAGATGGTCAATGATTTGGAGGGTATAAAATGAACACGTCATATTCTAAATATAATATGTCTATTAAAATTAATTCAGAGTTATCACGCAATGAAACAATAATGGTTTATTGGTCGATTAGTGATGAGAACTTTGACGTAAGGGAGGAAGGAGATTGGGATGATATTACTGAAGACAATCTAATCGGTATCTATACTAGCTGGATAACGACGGCAGAAGTTCTAGCAGACTGCGATGACTTTCTTATCGAGTTAGACTCGCATGATGTTGACTGGCCAGACGTAGACCAAACGAGATTAGCAGCAATCGGCCAGAACGGTAACGATGGATTGGTCTACGAAAATGAGTAAGGGTTCAAAACGTAGGATTGAAAATAGGAAGAAGGTGGAAGATAATTACGATAAAATTGATTGGACTAAAAAATCTAATCAACCAAAATCAAGCGATAACCAACCACCATCGTTTAAGCAAAAGCTATAAGTTTTTATGGCACCAGCGTTTATTAATGTGTCTATTATTTTATGTATATCTGCTTCTAAGTTATAGAAATCTGACTTGTCCACAAAATGTAGGGCTAAGTCAGCGGCTGTTACAGCTGGTCCAGCTTTATTTATCACGTCTATCGCACCATTGACTAAATAAACACCCGCCAAAAATATATCTATGGTTCTAGCAACTTCACGTTCTGCTTCTATGCTAAGTCTGTCAAATAAATCAGCACGAAGTGAGTCATCATGAAGACGTATTATTGTCAGAGTAAAGTGCTTTATCATTCTCTGTCTATTTTGACTAGATATTTTCATTTTTGTATACCTCTCTTTTAAAAGTTAATCTTTTCAACTCATGCTTATGATAGTCATAGATTTGATGGTCGTAAGCATCCCAAGCATCCAGTGCCTCTAAATTTCTCATTAATTTCTCAACTTTGAGTATCTGTTCTTCTGTTGTTTTCATTTTATTATCCTTATGTTCTTCTGCCTCATTGCTGAAGCAGAAGAAGTTAGTTGTTTAAAAGTTGAAGTCATAAAAAGCGTAAGGACTTTCTTTAAGCATGAACTTCATGCCTTTGTGGACCCACCAGTCTTTGCTGTTCTTTTTCTTTCTGATCCTAATAACATCTGCTTCGGGGTTGCTTTCGTAAGTAACTGTTTGAGCATGTTGGTTGGCAACGTGACCAGAAAATCCACCAACGTATGTTGTTAAGCCTTTAATGTTGTGGTCAGTTTTCATCCTGCGAATCTCGATGGTTTTATCGCTGATCACTTTGACTATCTCAAATGCATCAACATCAGTGTACATATAATGAGACGCATGAGTGTAGTTGACTGCTATCTCATTTATTTTGAAAGTATGTTTCTTTCTTACTTCTTCCATATGAGCAGCATCACCCCAAGTTCCATCATCTAGAATTCTTTTGAAACTAGCCTCATTTTCAGCTGCGTCCTCTTCAGCTTCTTTTAAAGAATGAAACGTCTGGCTACCTTCACACCATCCCCAAATTCCTAAGCCTTTGGGTGAGTTAAATTCATATGTGCTTACAGTGTAGTGTGTTGTGTTGATCATTTTATTTTCCTTATCTTCTTTGTTAAGTTAGTTAAATTACTAACTTAAGTACTATCATACACTATGTAGTATTAATGTCAAATTTATTTTTAAAGTAATATTGCAAAGAGGGCTAAGAGCTAACCCTCTTCACGATATTACTTCTAAGCAAACTTTTCTTGGTGATCTTTAATGTATGTTTCGCAAGCATCTATCGCCGCCATAAGACTATCGCAGCTGTGACCATCAACTCGTGGATCATCTTCAGATTCTTTATCCGTCATGTAGTGTTTTGACCATACTTCAAATTCAGGATTTCTGTGCATATATCTATCACCCCATTCATTTTCTTTTACGTCAATATCTAAAAAGTCGTGTTCCTTTGCCATCTTTTGTATTTTAGAAACGCGCTCAATGTCTTCATTGAGAGATTTCTTTCTGATTTTAAGGTGCTTATCTATTGCCGCTAAAGTTGTCTTTGCATCTTTGATTTGTGCTTCCCAGTATTTGATCCGTTCCGCAATGGGTTTACGTTGATCTTGCAGCGGCTTAATCTTATCTTCAGTAACAACTTTAGTCATTAAGCTTTTAACGCGCCCTAGTTCGTGTTGAATTGTCATGTTATAAGTACCTCCGTCGTGAAGAATGCTCGTTGTCATGTTCTTGTTTTTTGTCTTTTAAAATGTTAACCGCATCTCGTCTGCACTCTTCTTTAGTATCATATTCTCCGTCTATTATTAAATCTCCCTGATGTTTGTGATCTGCGCTAATAAATCCTTCACTATCCACGGTGAGTGTTATGCCTGTTGCTGACCATAAGTTTCTCATTATCAATATTCCTTTGTTAAGTTAGTTAAATTACTAACTTAAGTACTATCATACACTATGTAGTATTAATGTCAACTTTATTTTTGATTCAATTGATATGTGTAAGCAATCGGTGCTACCATGTTTGTAGGAACATATATGAGAGGTAGGAATTGATGGCTTATAAGAACTCTGAACGCAAAGCTATAGCTGATAAGGTTTGCGCTCTAATGCAGACAGGTATTCCGTGCGGTAAGGCTTGCGCTAAGGTGGGTATTCCTAAGACAACTTTCCTCGGTTGGACTAAAGGAACAGGGGGTATCCCCGACCAGTATGCGCACGCGCAGGAAGCAATGATACATAGTATCGCTGAACAAATCATGGCTATAAGCGATGAAACGCCTGTAACCATCGTTGACCAGAACGGTATCTCTCGCTATGACTCTGCGGCTGTTCAGCATCAGAGATTACAGGTTGACAGCCGCAAATGGCTGCTCAGTAAGATGATGCCCAAGGTGTACGGCGATAAAAACGTGCAGGAGATAACTGGACCGAACGGTGGACCAATTACATTGGCGGCGTTGGACCTGAAGAACTTATCAGATGAGGAATTAGAAAGCATGGACTATCTCATCGGCAAGAGTACAGATATTGATGGGACTGTCATCGAATGATTAAATTTGACATTGTTTGTACTTCCTGTATAATAATAACTATTAAATACTTAATAAAATGAGTGCAAAACATACGCCAGCAGCTGTAGCATTAGCGATTAAAAATGAGAAGGATAGACGGGCCGCCAGCGCATCGCTGTACGAATTTGTTAGGCAATGTTGGCATGTTGTAGAGCCGGGAGTGCCATTTGTGCACGGTTGGCATATACAAGAGATATGCGAGCATTTAGAAGCTATTTCTGCGGGAGAAATGCGTAAATTATTGATAAATATACCTCCAAGGCACTCTAAGTCTACGATTGTATCAGTTATTTGGCCAATGTGGGAGTGGTTGACAGATCCAAGTCAAAAATTCCTCTGCGCGTCTTATTCTGGCTCACTTTCTATCCGTGACAACTTAAAAGCGCGTAGATTGATACTTTCTCCATGGTATCAGGAAAGATGGGGCCATATGTTCAAGTTAAGCGGCGATCAGAACGCTAAACAGCGGTTTGAGAACAGCGCAACAGGCTATCGTATAGCTACATCTGTAGGAGGTACTGCAACAGGTGAAGGTGGCTCTAGACTCCTATTAGATGACCCTCATGCAGCACAAGAAGCTCAATCGGATGCTATACGTGAGTCTGCGTTAGATTGGTTCGACCAAGTGTGGTCTACACGATTAAATGACCCTAAACGTGACGCAATGGTCACAGTTATGCAGAGATTGCATGAAAGAGATATATCTGGCCATATATTAGAAGAGATAGGTGGCTGGGAACATTTAATGATACCAGCAGAGTATGACGGACGTAGACGTACAACTTCGTTGGGTGAGTACGACCCACGAAAAGAAAAAGGTGAGCTAATATGTCCAGAGAGATTCGGAGAGAAAGAAGTAGCCGACCTGAAGAAATTATTAGGTGTCTACGGTACAGCTGGACAGCTACAACAGGAGCCTAGCCCAGCAGAAGGCGGTATACTTAAGACAGGATATATTGAAATGTGGCCAAGCAAAAAAGGCTTACCACCCTTTGAATATATTTTACAAAGTTACGATTGTGCCTTCACGGAGAAATCCACCGGAGACCCAACTGCGTGCACTGTTTGGGCAATATTTACCCATGCAGGTCAACGAAACGTAATGTTAATTGACGCATGGGATGAACATTTAAGTTATCCTGATTTAAGAGCTAGAGCCATAAAAGATTGGACAACAGAATATGGTGGCATGAGTAAAGACAGTCAATTTTCTAGAGCACGCCGACCTGATAGAATATTAGTAGAAGCTAAGGCAAGTGGGCAGTCATTACTCCAAGATTTACGCCTTGCCAATGTACCAGCAATAGGGTATAATCCCGGTAACGCGGATAAAGTTTCTAGAGCACATCAGGCTGCGCCAACATTAGAACTTGGTATGGTGTGGATACCTGAGTCAAAACAAAATCCCGGTCATTATGTAAGCTGGGCAAATGACTTTGTAAAGGAGTTAGCTAAATTTCCTGTGGCATCTCATGATGATTATGTTGACACATTTACCCAAGCAATAATTTACTTTAAGAATGATAGATGGTTTGAGCTACCGCAAGCAATAGATCCAGATGAGCGTAAAGCCTTACCGTTTAAAGCAGTTAACCCATACGCAGCTTAGGAAAGTACAAATGGCTTTAAAAGATGATTTAGAATTAAACAAGCCAATGCGAACCCCATCGCACTCCAAGAAATCTCATGTTGTTAAAACGACAGTAGACGGTAAACCAAAAATAATTAGATTTGGTGAACAGGGGGCTAAGACATCTGGAAAACCTAGCCCTAACGATTCAGCAAAAACAAAAGCAAAGCGTAAATCATTTAAAGCAAGGCACGCTAAAAATATAGCAAAAGGTCCAGCATCAGCGGCATACTGGTCAGATAAGGTCAAATGGCGCGATGGTGGTTATGTAGACGGTTACCCTACAGACGGAGAGATCGCAGACATAGGCGCTGATTTTTTATCTGGTGTTGCAGGACCTATTGCAGCTGCTGGCGTATCTTTAGCAGAACAAACATTTACCGATAACAACATAGAAACATTAAAAGCAAATAACGAAAAGTACAATAGGGCATTAAACTATACCCCAAGAACTGAGACTGGTTACAACGTCAATCAGGCCGCGATGAAAACATTGGGAGAAGGCGTTACCGCAGTAACGGACGCATACACCGAAAACAAAGATAACTTGGGCTATGTCCCAGACGTAATTGACGCGGGCGTTGATTATTACAATACCATGGACCCACGCAACCAGTTTTTAGCTGGCAATGTTTTAACTGTGGGCGAGGTTTTGCCCCTAGGTAAAGCCGCTTCTATGGCAAAAAGAGCGAGTAAAAACAAAGCTGATACAAATGCTATAGCAGGAGCAGCAGCTAACGTTTTACCAGAAGAAGCCAACATTCCACTACAGACTAGATTAGAGGAGATGGGCGGCAAGTACAACATGGATGCTTACCATGGTTCCCCTAAGTCTTTTGATAAGTTTGACCCTAATTATGTAGGAACGGGAGAAGGCGCGCAGCAATATGGTCATGGCGCTGCTTATCTCAGCGAAAGCAGTGACTTCGCTAAAACTTTCACTCCGCGTGATATGGAGTATGAAAGAGCGCTTGGCTTGAAATATTCAGCCCTTGAAAAGGCTGGCGATTATGAGGGGGCGCAGATTTATGAATATGCCATGCAACATTACACTCCATCAGAAATAAGAGCAATGGCTATAGACCCTGATAGTGTTCTTTATGATATGCGAGAAAGGGCTATGGATATAGCCGATGAGATTGACGAGATACCAGTCAAGGATTTCTCTTTATATAAAGTGCAGGTAGACGATTATAAAGTAGATAGAATGCTTGACTTGGACAAACAAGTAATTGACCAAGATATTATACTTGGATTACTAGAGCCAGCAATACCCGGAATAGCCGCAGCAGCTAAAAGATATAAAGACATAGATATAGATTTAAAGAAACGTAAAAACATGAAAGCGCCGGGAGCAAAAAAACTTCAAGCCGAGGCAAATAGAATAGCCAAAAAATTCCCGCAGCTAAACCAAACAGGGATGAGTTTTTATCGCGCAACAGCTTTTAATAAAACAGCTGGAGACAGTAGAGGTCAAGCGGCGGCTTCTTTACTTCTTAACGACTTAGGGATTGCTGGGAATAAATATATTGACCCATATTTTGAGAATGGAAAGACTAGAAACTTTGTAGTATTTGACGAGGTTGACGCAAAGATACTTAGTCGTAACGGTAAGGACATTAAACGTGAGTACACAGATGTAGAGGTCCGTGGTTCTTTTGATGACGGTAAAATTACACCAACAGGAGTTACAGCTGCACGAGATGTTGCTGAACTGAAACTAGCGCAAGAGCTTACTGAAGACAAGAAACTTTCAGAAATGTTAGGCGACGCTAATGTAGTAGGTAAAGGCAATAGGATTGTTACTACTCAAGCCGACAGGACGAGGATCAGAGACGGCGCTGGTCCGGGATACCCTATAATTGGCCAAGAGTACTATGAGATGGCAGAAAAGTACTATGCCATGACGGGTAAAATAATACCAAGACTAAACATAGGCAGTAATGATTATCCTGTATGGGCGGTTGATGATAGTGGAGTCGCTACTGCTCTTATGAATAATCTTAAGAAGCAAGGCGATATGCTTATACCGATGATTGGAGGCCCTGAGCAACTTATAACAAACTCTATAGTTTTTGGCAGACTAAAGGGAGCTTTCTTCGACGCTGTTGACAACGGTAAGTTGAAAAAAGATTTAGCAAAAAAGATGAACATTAATCTAAAAGCCGCTACAGGAAAAGATTTAGATATTAGAGACCCAGCATCGTGGGCCGAGCTTGAGACTACCTTTGATGGCCGAGCCATATTAGGCGGTATGATGAGTGGTACAAAAACTAGATTAGGTAAGAAAGACCTTAAGGCACTTCGCACCTCAATAAATACACAGCGTAAACTAGACGGATTAAAACCACTTGCAATGAAACCTCCTACGGTACCTTTAGGTGGTAAAAACAGTCAAATATTTAAATTTGACGATATGTTAGAAGAAGCAACAGAGTCTTCACTAAGGGGAGCTGATACTTTTTCGGTAGGTCCGAATGTAGTGGTACCAAACAGAAAACTTGAACAAGTTTCAGCTAGTGATATGCACTCTGGCTTTGAATATCAAATAATGGGAGAAAGATTGCCCGGCTCTGTAATACAAACTCCATTGGAAATTTCACATCCAGCCTTTATGGAGTTTGTAAAATATAAAGAGAGGGTAACAGGGAAGCCTTTTCCATATGGAATGAATGCTAGGATGGGAATAGCAGAAGATAACAAAGGTGGATTTCCTTCTGGTTTACCCAGCCAAGAAATAACAGAAGAATATTTAAAGTGGTTACAAGCTAACGGTTACGCTGAAGGCGGAGCTGTAGACGCTGAAGAGTATAATAAAGAAAAAATAGACATGCTGGCTAACCAGTTAATTGAGGGTTTTGCTGAAGGCGGCTATGTAGAGGATATGGCTAATTATGCCCTTGGTCCAGTTGACGTGGTAGCTGATGCGGTTTCTGGAATTGTTGGTCCTCCTATATCGGCAGCGATGTCTGGGGCAGAGCAACTGTTTACTGATAACACTCTAGCTGAAATGCAAGCGACAAAAGAGATAAGAGATGATGCTCTTAATTACAATGCTAGAACACCAAAAGGCATAGCAATTAATCGTCAGTTCAATGAGGACATGTCACAGGGAATTGAAACGTTAGCAAGAACGTATAACGAAAATACAGATAGATTAGGTCCGATACCTGACATGATTGATTATGGTGTTACTGAATATCAAAAGCTACAACCTGAAACACAATTTGCTTTAGGCAACGCACTAGGAACGGCTGAATTGGCGGCAATGGGTGTGGCTGGTCAGCAAGTTCGTAGGGGAATGCAACAACGAGCTGATTCCGAAAAAATTAATAGAGCAGCTGATAACGTACCGACAGACGATGCCTATTCTAATGTACGCGAGACATTAGAAGAGATGGGCGCAAGACAGCTAATGGTTAAGGATAAAGGCGGCAATTGGGCTAAAGATAATTTGGACTACCAGCTTGAACCATTAAAAATTGGAAAATCAAAAGCGTTAAGCAAATGGGTAGATCAAAAAATCGTACCCTACATTAGAAACAATATGGGTACGGGTAGAAACGATCCATTAGTTGCGTCTGCGCTTGAAGAACAACCATCTTACTTTAATCCAGATATTCGCCGTGCGGAAAGAAATCCATCAGAAGGGCCACTCAATAACGCTGAACTCTTAAGGTCTAGCCTGATAATCGAATACCCACAAAGTGTTGGGTTGTCTGGTGGATTGACTCCGACTGCTGCTAACAGGATAGAGAGGACCGGTGATGATTTAATAGGAGTGTACACAGTTGATAGTCTTCTTAATCCTAAAAATATTATTGAACCTTCATTCCAGACTTCAACAAATCGGCCTACGGGACCTAATTCATTATTTGAACAAACTAGAAAAGAGCTTCAATTTGACATGTGGATAGCTAATGCACCCGATGATTTATTGAGGGAGGCTCCATTATCTGATCAAATTTTTGACGAATATCGCGTAGAACTGGATGATATTACAGATGAAATGGTCAAGCAGAAGCTAATAAAAGACAATCCTTGGCTTGCAAACGCCGACCCATCGACTAAAATTAATGTATTAGATGACTTTTATGATGGGTCCTCCGTAGCAAGCGATTTACAGCTCAATGCATTAATGGATGGACTACAAGAGCTAACCTATACAGATAATAACCTTCCGAGTAAGTTAGCTCTTACTGATGAACAGTTAAGTAAATTAACTATTGAGCAAGCATCAAAAAGGGTAGGCGAACTTAATATTTACAAAGAGAAAGATGCTTTCAAGAGCAATCTTAAAGATAAACCTGTACGCTTCAATGACCCAGAATTACAGCTAACTAATTTTAGTCAAGACAAAGGGATGAAGTGGGTAGACCTTAATGAAACAGATAGCGCTGCTGGAATGGGAGCTTGCACCGCCATTGGCAAAGCTGGCGGTTGGTGTACGATGGCCAAGCCAGAGGCTCAGGCTTACACTTCCGATGACAGTCAACTCATTGTCGGACTAGATGGGGATGGGAGACCTCACATACAAATAGGAGCCCAAGTTATACCTGAAGATTTTTTATTCAAAGGCTCTCCTAGCCAGATAAATATAAATCAGATAATGCCCGTCGAGAATACTTTTGGTGGCAGTAAAGCTCAAAGTTATATAAAGCGCGACCCAGATTATGAAATTAAAATTAATAAATCATTGGCATCTTTATTAAACGATATGGATAAAACCAACGAAATTGAGATAGGTCGTAGGGCGTCTCGCAACGCTGCAATAAAAGGCTTCGACATATACGATACTAAATATAGCGGGTTCGTTAGATCGTTCTTTTTTGATCAAAGAAATCCATCAGAAGCAGACAAGGCCATTGCGCGACAAGGGCTTGATTTTTTTAATGGAGTGGGAACGAACGCTTATGAAGACGCTGCAGCGCTTGTCGTTGGCACTAAAAAACTTTTAAAAGGAAACAATAAAAGATTTTTAACCCACAAGGAATTACAACCTTACATATTAAAAGCATTAGAGAAAGTTGCTCCATCAAAATCTGTAGACGGCTTTGCTGAAGGCGGAGCTGTAGAATATGATAAAGAAAAAATAGATATGTTGGTTAAAGAACTTCAAAACTTTGCCGAAGGTGGTATAGTTGAAGAAGAATATGATCCAATCCGTATAAACCATAGCGCCAACTTATTATTGCAGGAGATTTAATGTGGCTGAAGAAGTAGAAGTAGAAGTAGAAGAAACAACAATGATAGAACTTCCGATAGAAGAACTGGAAGTTGAAGATACCGAAGACGGTGGGGCGTTCATTCGCATGGAAAGTGTTTCTATACGCGAAGGCTCTAGTCACTTTGATAACATTGTGGAAGAGGTTGACCAAAGCCTTTTGACATCATCTATCGCTGACTTAATGACTAAGATAGAGCGCGACAAAGAAGCGCGTCAAAAAAGAGACCAGCAGTATGAAGAAGGTTTAAGAAGGACAGGTCTTGGTGACGATGCACCGGGCGGAGCGCAGTTTAGCGGTGCCAACAAAGTTGTTCACCCTATGCTAGTTGAAGCCTGTGTTGATTTTTCTGCAAGATTTATTAAAGAAGTATTCCCGCCAACTGGCCCAGTAAAAAGTAAAATTATTGGAGAAGCAGATAAGGGTAAAGTAAGCAAAGCTCAACGTAAGACTGAGTTTATGAATTGGCAGACAACTGAACAGATGGTCGAGTTCCGTTCTGAGCTTGAACAGCTTAGTACACAGCTTCCATTGGGTGGCGGTCAGTACATGAAGTTTATGTGGAACTCACGTTTCATGCGTCCAACTTCTGAGTTCGTTCCTATTGATGATATCTACCTTCCTTTTTCGGCTACTAACTTTTATACAGCTGAACGTAAAACTCATGTTCAGTATGTTACGCAAATGGAATATGACAAACGTGTTGAAGCTGGAATGTATTCGGATGTGGACCTACCATCTCCAACAGACCCAGAATATAGTTTAGCTGAACAGGCTAACGAAAAAATTGAAGGTAAGCAGAACACGTCTTACAATGAAGATGGCCTACGAACTATATTTGAAATCTACACCTACATGGACTTTGATGACGGTGAAGGTTTAGCTCCTTATATTCTTTCTGTTGATAAATCTTCAGATAAACCTTTATGTCTTTACCGTAACTGGGAAGAAGACGACAAGAAACAAAAAGAACTGCATTGGATTGTAGAGTTCCCGTTCGTACCTTGGCGCGGTGCTTATCCGATTGGTTTAACACACATGATTGGCGGATTGAGTGGCGCTGCAACAGGTGCGCTAAGAGCGTTACTTGACTCAGCTTACATTCAAAACGTACCCACGTTGTTGAAATTAAAAGGTGGTCCAAACGGACAAACTTTAAATGTTCAACCTACAGAAATTGTTGAGATGGAAGGCGGCGCGCTTATTGATGACGTGCGCAAATTAGCTATGCCTTTACCGTTTGCTGGACCAAGCCCGACATTATTTCAACTCTTAGGATTTTTAGTAGACGCTGGTAAGGGTGTTGTTCAAACATCTTTTGAAAAATTTAATGACCAAAATCCTAATGCTCCTGTTGGAACAACGATGGCTATTATTGAGCAAGGGATGGTTGTTTTTAGCTCAATTCATTCTCGCTTGCATTCATCTATGGCTAGAAGTTTTGGTATTCTTCATCGTATTAATAGCATGTACTACACCCAAGAAGAACTTGATGCTTTAGATGCTGGGTTAGATATATCGGTAGAAGACTTCGATGGTCCTTCTGATGTTGTACCTGTTAGTAATCCTGCTATATTTAGTGAAGCTCAACGTTTTGCGCAGATACAAGCTATCATGCAACGTGCTCAAACTAATCCGCAAATGTACGATGCTTATGCTATTGAGGAAATGTTCCTTAGAACTTTAAAAGTTCCGCCTCAAGAAGTATTGAACCCATTACCCGGATCTGAAGATAGAGACCCTGTTAGTGAAAACGTAGCCGCTGCATTAGGTCAGCCTGTCTATGTTCTTCCTAATCAAGACCATATGGCTCACTTACAAGTCCATCTACCATTTTTAAAATCACCTATGTTTGGTTCAAGCCCAGCTATAGCCAATACATATATGTATCCAATGGCTCTACATTTAAGAGACCATCTGTTAAATTATTATTTATCAGAAGCACATAACGCTATAGATAAAGCTCAATCACAAGAACTCATACCAGAAGAAGCTGAAGAACAAGTAGGCGTTATATTAAAAGTTCAACAATTTATAGAACAACAGCTTGGTGAATTTGGTCAAGAGCTTGCTCAAATAACTGAAATGGCGCAACAATTTAAACCATCACGCCTTGTAGAAAAAGAAAGCGATGCAATGCAAATTGCGCAGCTTAGTGCTCAACTTAAACAAGGAGAACTTGCACAGCGTGCAGAACTTGAAGCGGCTAAACTTCAACTAGACCAAGTTAAACTAGAACAAAGTAATCAGATGGAGCAGTTTAAAATGCAACAAACTGCGGAACTTGAACGGGCTAAGTTTGCAGTTAAAGAGGAAGAACGTAAAGAGAAGGCTGAGTTAGCTGGAATGAGAGAAGTTTCACAGACACAAAGAAATAATATAAATGAAATGTCTGATAGTGACCGTCAACAAAATCATGAGCTAAACGAGAACGCACGCTTAACAGAAGATTTGGCAGCTAGAGAACGAATGAATACTCAAGATAACCAAACAGCTAGAGATATAGCGTTGCTTAAAGAACTAAACGACAAGTCTGGATTTTAGGAGGAACAAATGAAAACATATATGATACCTAGTAGAAATGTAATGAAAGGCGCTACTCGTGGTCCAACTCGCATGGCCAAGGGTGGCGATGTTAATATGGACTCGCCTGATGTACCTCAACACAAACGCATGGCAGCGGGTTGTTCATGCAAACAAGGTTCGGGTAGAAAATAATCATGAAAAATGTAAATCACTACGAGAAGAACGGGAAGCTGTTTACGGGTAAAACCCACAAGCATCCCGATGGTACTTTAATGAGTGGGGCTAAAATGGGAAAAACTTCCAAGACTATACTTCATTTTGGTGAGCTTAATGAAACCGCTAAAAAGAAAGCAAGAACTCAGTGGTAAGGGAGATGTTTTAATGGCAGCTAAGAAAGCTAAATGAATACAGACTTAAAACTTTTGAATCTTATCAAAGCTAATCAAGCGGAGTTTGCGCTTGAAGCATTGAAAAGACCTCAGAAACGCGATACTTTTGAGTATGGGTATCGCGTGGGTATGGTTGCTGGACATGAAGCAGCTATAGACATACTTTTAAACTTGATAGATGAGGATAGGAATGGAAACGATGACTTATGAGGATGCACTTGTAGAGGCTTTTCCAGCGGCAGACGCTGGTATTCGGCCTTTCGGTAGCCGCGTTCTGGTTCAAATACGAACAGCTAAGACACAAACAGCTGGCGGTATTATATTAACAACAGACACAACAGACACTGAAAAGTGGAACACTCAAGTAGCTAAGGTCATTTCACTTGGTCCGTTAGCTTTCAAAAATCGTAATACGATGGAAAGTTGGCCAGAAGGTGATTGGTGCAAAGAAGGTGATTTTGTACGTGTAGCTAAGTACGGAGGCGATAGATGGGAAATTCCTCTTCCTGAGTCTTCTACTGGTGAGACTGCGATGTTTGTTATTTTTAACGACCTTGACATTATGGGTAGCGTTGCTAACCCACTTAAAGTCAAGGCTTTCATCTGATAAAGGAGATGAGTAATGGCTGAACAAGAAATAGTTGATGAGATTTTAGTTGACGATGTTCTAAGCGAACAAGACGACAATGAAGAAATTGTAATCACAGAAGAAGCACCTGTTGAAGAAGAAGCGGAAGATGATAGTATTAAAGCTGAAGCTGAAATAGAAGAAGATAACGCTGACGAAGAACGTAATGCTATTCGTCAACGTAGACGTAAAGAAAAAGCTGAACGTAAAGAACGTCAACAGACAGCAATTAAACGTGATAAGACAGAGTTAGATTTTCTAAGAGGTCGTAACGATGACTTAGAAAGACGTATCAGTACACAAGAACAAAGAGCGCATAAACAAGAACTTTCAAGCATTGACCAAGCGATTGCTCAAGCTAATAAAGAAGTTGATATGGCAGAGCGCGTTATTGCTAAAGCGGTTGAACAGAACAATGGCAATGATGTTACCAAAGCGATGAAGTATCGTGACGAAGCCATGAACAAGGCTCAACACCTTACTTATAATAAACAGCAAGCATCTCAGCAAGCGGTGTCGGCACCTCCAACTCTTGATGACCGTACTATGCATCTAGCTAAACAGTTTATGGATGATAACCCGTGGTATGACTCAAATGGTCAGGATGAAGATTCAGCTATTGTAATGGCTATTGACCAGTCTCTTAGTCGAGATGGTTATAATCCTCAGACGGATGAGTATTGGGATGAGTTAACAGCTAGAGCTGCGCGCAGATTACCTGAAAGATTTGAAGATGAAGTGTCTCCAAGTAAAGGAACGCGCAAAGCAAGGGGTGGTCCAGCAGTTGGATCGGGCAAAGAACATGCTCCATCTTCGACTAGGAAAGAAGTTTACATTAGTCCAGAACGTAAATCAGCCTTAGTAGAGGCGGGTGTTTGGGACGACCCAGTACTAAGAATGCGTTACGTAAAAAGATACGCAGCTTATGACAAAACGAACAACTAACACACTACTTGCTTTTTTAGCAAATATAAATGATAATAAACCCATCGCTGTATAGGAGCGACTAAATATGAGTAAAACAGACGAACGAGTAAAGAAATCCGTAGATGAAGGACGTGCAAACCGTGCGATGGTAGATCGTGCGCATACCGAAAGTCGGGAAGTCACCGAAAACGAACGGGTAGAAATGTTCCGTCAACAATTATTTCAATCTTCATTACCAGATTTACCAGAAATCAACGGCTGGCATACGTGCTGGCTTACAACGACTAATCCTCGTGATTCAATCCAAGGTCGTATCCGTTTAGGTTACGAGCCTGTAAAGCCTGAAGATGTACCGGGCTGGGAATATGCAGCACTCAAAACGGGTGACTGGCAGGGATTCATTGGGGTTAACGAAATGCTGGCTTTTAAATTGCCAATGTCGCTATATGAGAAGTATATGATGGAAGCCCATCACGATGCTCCTTTACGCGAAGAAAGCAAGTTAACAGACACGGCTGATTTCCTTAAGCAACAGGCTGAAGGGGACGGTAGTAGCATTGCAGAAGGTGATGGTAACAAGAGTTTTGGAGAGAAGCGGCAAGGTCGATTTGATCTTGTCTGACGAACAATCTATTAACCAAGGAGTTCAGTATGTCTAGTACATCTGCACCATTTGGCTTTCGTGCTTCTTACCACAATAGTGGACGAATTACAGCGAAAGCGTACGTTATAGCTTCGGGATATGCGCAAAACATCTTCCAAGGCGATCCAGTAAAACTAGTTGATGGTGGAACTATCCAACTAGCGACATCAGACGGAACAAGATCAGGTACAACTGATGGCATTAACATGTTGGGCATTTTTGCAGGCGTTGAGTACTACGATTCTACGGGTCGTCCATCTCTATCACCTTTCTGGCCAGCAAGCACAACAGGAACAGAAGTAGTCGCATTTGTCTACGATGATCCAGAAACTATTTTCGATGTTGAGTATCCTAACCCATCAGCTGGAACTACGGTTCAAACAGCTGTAGGTGAAGAATGTGATTGGGTTGTAGCAAGTCCGGGTGGTAACACTTCTATCGGTCTTTCTTCAACAAAATTAACAGCAATCCAAAGCACCAGTGGTCAATTTCAAATCACAGGTATTGCGGGCGGCGCTGACAATTCATTAACAGACGCTCATGTAGTGGTATCAGTTCGTATTAACGAACACCAGTACAAAGCTGCTGTAAACTCAGTATAAGGGGGGAATAGACTATGGCTACTCCAATGCGTAGTACAGACTTCCGATCAGTCGTTGAGCCAATCCTCAACGAAGTTTTTGACGGAGTTTACGATCAACGAGCTGATGAGTGGAAGCAGGTCTTCCGTGAGCAGAAAGGTATTCCACGCAACTACCATGAAGAACCAGTTCTTTACGGTTTCGGCGCGGCACCTGAGCTTCCAGATGGCATGGCTGTCACTTATGAGTCAGGTGGTATTTTATTTGTGCAACGTTACCTTTACCATGTCTACGGTCTTGCATTTGCATTGACTAAAGTATTGGTTGAAGATGGCGATCACATTCGTATCGGTCAAACATACGCTAAACATTTAGCGCAATCTTTGATCGAAACTAAAGAAACTTTAACTGCTAACATTATGAACCGAGCTTTTAACGGTGCATTTACAGGCGGTGACGGTGTTTCTTTGAGCAGCAATGCTCATCCAATTGTTAACGGTACGTTCAGTAATGTTCTTACCACTTCTGCTGCGTTGTCTCAGACTTCACTTGAGCAAATGCTTATTCAGATCCGTAACGCTGTTGATAACAACGGTAAACGAATCAGATTGGCCCCAACTCAAATCGTTACTGGTCCAAGTAATGTTTTCCAAGCGGAAACATTGTTAAAATCAGTACTGAAAGCTGGAACAGCTGACAACGACATTAACCCCATTAAATCAATGGGTCTTTTGTCAGACGGTCAAGCAAACCTTTCTCGCATTACTTCAAGTACTGCTTGGTGGGTTCAAACTGATGCGCCAGAAGGTTTAAAACTTCTAATGCGCCGTGGTTTGGAAAAATCAATGGAAGGCGATTTTGCAACTGACTCTATGCGTTATAAAGCGACAGAGCGTTACACAGTCGGCTGGACAGATCCTCGTGGTGTCTTCGGAACTCCGGGAACCTAGAGAAGTAATCTCCCTGACTTTATTTTTAAAGTCAGGGAGACTTTTTTAAAAGAATTTCTTTTTTTGCTGACAGCTTCGGCTGACTACATGCAGACAGCAAAAAATATTTTAACTCGCATGTGAGGAATTTATCATGAGCTCTACTACTTTTTCAGGTCCAGTGACATCTACCAATGGTTTTGTTGGTACAATTTCAGGCGCATTTAAGGGTGATGTACAAACAGTCACTACTTCTACAGCGGCTAATCTTACAACTCTGTCTACAGTTATGGCACCTCCCGGTGGTGGCAACTTGGCGGTCACACTAGCTGATGGTTATGCTGGGCAATTAAAAATTCTTACCGTATCTTCTACAGGTGGCGGTTCAGCAGTAGTCACTCCAACCACATTTGCTAACGGTTCGACATTGACGTTTAATGCCGCCGCTGACACTTGTATGTTACTGTTTGTTGCAACTGTTGGGTGGACTCTTGTATCTGATCGTAGTGTGACTGTAGCGTAAGGAGTAAATCATGAGACCAGTAAAAATAGGACCTTTGACTCCTAGTGATACCAGCACTGTTTGGTTTAATCCTGCGTCACTGACAAGTACGGGAGCAGCAGTTGCTCCTTTGCAGACCAGTACGTTAGATAATCTAGCTCATAGAATCACCTTAACCGCACCCGTCCAAGCATCATTGGCGGCGATTGCGTTCACTGTGGTTGGCACTGATGCAGCTGGTAATCCTCAGACTGAAGTTATTGCAGCTGGACCAGTCAGCGGAGCAACGGTAAATAGTACTAAGTTCTTCCTAAGCGTTTTGACAATACAACCTAGCGCAACTATGGGTACTGGTGCTGGCGCAAAAGTATTAGCGGTAGGTTTATTGGCTGAAGCTATTGGTTACTGGGTTAATTTAGAAAATACCATGTCTGCTCCTATGGTAATGGTTAACGTAACTGGGACAATTAACTACACTGTTCTTCAAACACCAGCCAACATCTTTGATGAAGTAGGAACTGCTTATACCGCTCTGGGAATAGCTATTCCCAATATGAGCGCGGTAACAACTCAAGTTCTAGCAAATGGTGGCGAAAGCTGCCGAGCAATTATGCTTAGAGTTAATTCATTCACAGCTGGAGCCACGATAACCGCACACATAAATAATTCAGGTGGCGGTTACTAATAACTATTAAATACTAGGAATACTATTATGAAACAAGGTTACAATGACCGTTTAGATGATTCAATGGGTGCTAGAAATGGCAAGAAAAAACAATCAATGACATCTCGACGTAACGAAAGTAAAGGCACTGAAAAGTCAATGGGCAAAGGCGCTTACTCTGGTGATACTAGAATGATGAAGAGTGGCGGTAAAGTTGAGGGCTACGCTAAAGGTGGCGCTAGTAAGTTGGAGCTGTTGAAGAGCAAGCCGGGTGGAATGCTTTCAGATTATGAACGGGAAGCTCCCGCTCGTGCTGAACGTGCTGCTCGTAAAGCTCGTAGTGATAAGAAAGATGCTCGTACTAAAAAATCAACGTTTGGCGGAATTGTTTCAGATGCGGAAAAGACAATTTCAAAACGTATTAAGGCTGGCGCTGCGGCCGGTGCAATGTCTGGGTTTAAACAGATGGGATCTATGAAATCAACGTTTGGCGGAAATGTTTCAGAAAGAAAAACGACTGGTGTTCGGCGTAAGGCTAAGAAACCTATGAAAAACTACTAGGACGAGAAGTATTTCTTCAACATTTATAGGGCTTGCTGTATCAGCGACCATAACAGCTAAAAACATATGGGAAAGGTATGGCTTATTCTGGCAACATTGGGATCAAAACATTTAATGCCCTGAAAGTGATTGACCATGCTTTCAGAAGGTGTCGCTTGCCCGCACAAGCAATAACGTCAGAGATGCAAGAGTACGCTCTTGATTCTCTGACGTTTATGCTTGATGAGCTTGCTAACATCAAAACTCCATCGTGGTGCATAGAAAAACAAATCCTACCTTTATATCAAAACAATCAAATTGTTACTCTACCAAAGGGAACAATAGATGTTTTAAATCTAGGATTAAACATACCTCAAGTGCTTAGTGGAACTGTTACGGCTGTCAATACGTCTTATAAAGTTAATTTTACAACAGCAACAATAGTTAACTTTATTGGAATAAAATGGTCTGCCACAGCCGTTCCTGTTACTTTTCAAACCAGCGCTGATAATGCCGCGTGGACTGATGTAGGTACCTCAACCAGTAAAAACTTAGCCACTAATGCTATAGCAGGAGCTGGCGATATAGTGTGGTCCGAGATAAACGGTGCGTTAGCTAAACAGTATTTTAGGATTGTACCAACAGATGGTGCGTCTACAATATCTTATACTTCCATTACTTTAGGAAATACACCACAGTCTATTCCTTTAGGTATCTTAAGTAGAGATAACTATGTTAATCAGAGTAATTTAGTTTTTACAGGTCGTCCTAGTAGTTTTTACTACCAAAGAGACCTTCCAGAACCCGTTGTTAATTTATGGCCAGCGCCTGACGCGGCATCAGAAAATCACGTATTAATTTTATGGCGGCATCGTCAAATAATGGATACTGATAATTTACAACAACAAGTAGAGATACCTAGTCGTTGGTTAGAAGCCATAATAAACGGTTTAGCTGCTAGAGTTTGTGCAGAAACACCTAGCTCCGACATAGCACTTGTTGCTTCTCTTGAAGCAAAAGCAGTTGTTAGTTTTCAACGCGCATGGGACGGAGACAACGATGGTTCTGTAATTCAAATTAATCCGGGCATTGGGGTTTATACAGCGTGAGTATATATCTTGATCCAACGGGTCAACCGACACTTGGAATTGCCTTGTGTGCGCGCTGCTCACGTAAATTTGTATTAGCTGATTTATTTCCAGATCCAAATTTCCCCGGACTTATGGTATGTCAAGAAGATAGGGATGAATTAGACCCTTATTTATTAGCGCCAAGAAGACCCGACCAAATTGTTTTGCCTTTTAATAGGCCAGACACAAATATTGACACACACCCTTCAGGAGTTATCCAAGAAGCAGGTGACGAATTTATTATCGCTGAAGATGGCGAAGAATATCTGGAGATGGATTAATGGCGAACGTTCCTAGCAATTTAATACCAAGTAGGGTTACACAACTCCCTATAGCACCTGTTGCTTCTCCCGATGGATTACTCCTATTTACTTATCAGGGAGTTAGTTACCAAGTTAGAGCAGGAGACTTATTACAAGTATCTGGTGTTCCAACAACAAGACAAGTTATTGCTGGAACGGGCATGACTGGAGGTGGTCCACTTAGCTCTGATGTTACTCTAAGTATCGCTAATGGCGGAGTAGGAACAACTCAACTTTCTGATACAGGAGCTACTGCTGGAACTTACGGTGATTCTACAAATATACCCGTTTTAACAGTTGACGCTAAAGGGCGAATTACAGCTGTCACTTCTGTTACTGCAACATTAACTGGTTATGTACCAGTAACTAGACAAATTATTGCAGGGGCAGGTTTAGAAGGCGGTGGCAATCTTAATAGTAATGTTACTTTAACAGCAGACTTTGAAGATACAGCACCGTTAACTTCAACTACTGGTGGCGCTGCTGGAACTCTAAATGAACTTTCACGAGGAGACCATCAACATCCTCCTGTAGATTTAAGTGACCAAAATCAAATTGACGGTACGTTGCCAATTGACCAAGGTGGTACAGGTAAATCAAATACAAGCACGCCGGGCGGAATAGCTTATGGTGGCGGTAATGATATTAGCTTAGGCGTAGTAGGTATTTCGGGCCAAGTTTTAGTTTCAGGTGGTACTGGAGCATATACTTGGGGTTCCGCGATTATTCAAACGGACCAACCAGCGAATGTATTTTATGGTGGTCCAGCTTCTGGTGGAGCAGCTCAAACAGGTTACAGGGAATTAGTTAACGCTGATTTACCAGTTTCTGGAGTTACCGCTGCAACTTACGGCGCTGCTAATGCTATACCAATAATTACCGTAAATGCTGAAGGTGTTGTTACTAACGTAACAACAACAGGCTTTTCAAGTGGACTAAGTTTTCAAGGTACATGGAACGCGGCAACGAATACGCCAACATTAGCATCAGGCACTGGTGTAAATGGTCAGTATTACATAACAAATGTCGCTGGAACAACAAACTTAGACGGTATAACAGACTGGCAAGTTGGCGATTGGGCTATATTTAATGGGACTGTTTGGCAGAAATTAGACCAATCAAACACTGTTATATCGGTAAATGGTCAGACGGGGGCTGTTAACTTAACAGAGATAGCAAACGTTGCTGGAGGCGCTGCAAACAGAATAGTTTATAATACAGGTGCTGGAGCTACTAACTTCTTAGATGCCCCAACGGTAACTGATACATTTCTAAAGTGGAACGGTTCCGCCTTTGTTTGGACATCAGCTATAACATCGGCTGTTACTAGTTTTACAGCAGGAAGCACTGGATTAACGCCAAATACGGGTACGACTGGTAATGTTACTTTAGCTGGTACTTTAGTCGCTGCAAACGGTGGTACAGGGATAACAGCAGTTGGGGCAAGCGGAAATATCTTGACCTCTGACGGAACAAATTGGACCTCTGCTACACCAGCAGTTGGTGTAACACTTGATGATGTAGTGGCCTTGGCCGTTGCACTAGGATAGGAAATATAATGGCTAATACATTTACAAGAAAATTATCGACTGGCATTGGTACAGCACTAACTGCTGTTGGTGGATACAGTGTTGGGTCTTCTACACAAACTACTGTTATTGGTTTAACGGTTGCAAATACAAGCGCTGCCACTGTTAATATAGACGTAACAGTTAATGATGGGAGTACTGACTATTATGTAGTCAAAGACGCTCCTGTTCCTGTTGGGGGCGCTCTTGTTCCAATTGGCGGAAATCAAAAAATAGTCTTGATTACTGGTGATTCTATAAAAGTAAACTCAAGTGCGGCATCATCTGTTGATGCGGTGTTATCAATTTTGGAGATCACATAAAATGTCTAATCCTTATATCGGTAATGCGCCTACAGACATACCTTTAACTACTGACCAATTGGCTGATGGCATAGTAACCACAGCTAAATTAGCAGCGCCTATCGCTCCAACCATTGTTGGTGGTACAATTAACAATACTATTATTGGTGGCACAACTAAAGCTGCGGGATCTTTCACAACCGTAACTGCGACGACAGGCATAACGGGCGGAACATTTTAATGCTATTAATAACAAGAGGACATCATCATGGCTGAAACAGGCTATACACCAATCCAACTATATCGCACGGCAACTAGTTCAGCTGTTCCAACTGCTGGTAACTTAGCCGAGGGTGAGCTGGCAATAAATACCAATGACGGTAAATTATTCTTTAAGAACTCTTCAGGAGCAGTTACTGTTCTTGCTGATGTTACTCCAGCACCGGCGGGCGTTTCGTATGTTGCTAAAACTGCCAATTTTACAGTCTCAAACTTGCAGGGTGTTCTTGCAGACACTAGCGGTGGAGCATTTACTGTTACTTTACCTGCTTCACCAACATTGGGTGATCAAGTTATTATTGCTGATTCTGGTGGTGCTTTCGGTACTAACAACTGTATCGCTGGTCGCAATGGATCTACGATTGAAGGCACAGCGGCTGACCTTAATTTAGACATTACTGGTATTTCTGTACAGTTCGTGTACAGCGGTACAACTTGGGAAGTTTATGCTCAAGTGGGTGGTAATGGCGGTGATCTTGTTACTTTAACGGGTACTCAGACGCTAACTAATAAGACGATGACCTCTCCGGTGTTGAACTCTCCGGTGTTGACTACCCCTGCTTTGGGTACTCCTGCTTCTGGCACACTAACCAACACAACGGGTTTACCGCCTTCTGGCGTTGTAGGCACGGCAGCTATTCTTGGAGCTAATTCATTTACGGGTACTCAGAACTTAGCCGATCAGATTGTTCAGCGTCCTGTTCTTAAAGACTACGCTGAAACTAAAGTAGCAATGGCTGCTAATGACGTGGACTTAGCGCTGGGCAACGTGCAAACCAAGACTATTTCAGGGGCGCAAACAATAACATTCTCTAATCCATCAGTTTCTGGTAATGCATGTTCATTTTCGTTAATCCTAACTAACGGTGGTAGTGCAGCAGTAACTTGGCCTACTTCGGTTGATTGGCCAGCCGCTACAGCTCCTACGCTTACAGCTGCTGGTGTTGATGTTCTTGTTTTCATTACGATTGATGCAGGTACTACGTGGTACGGGATCGCCTCTGGAATAGGGATGGCTTAAAGATGACTATTGAAAGTAAGTTATTAGGTGTTAGCCCTAGCGGTGCTGCTGCTAATGTGGCTGATGTGTTTAGCACTTACGTATACACGGGTAATAGCACCACACAAATTAATGCAAATGGGATTGACCTTGCTGGTGAGGGTGGGTTAGTTTGGTTAAAGTGGAGAAGCGGATCTAACGGGTTTGGTCATGCGCTTTACGATTCTGAAAGAGGCGTTACTAAAGAATTAAAAAGCCAAACAGCAGGCGCTGAATCAACAGAAAATAGAATAAGCAGTTTTAATAGTAGCGGTTTTACCCTCACAAGTAACACAGAAACGAATTTATCGGCTAACAAGTACGTCTCATGGACATTCAGAAAAGCCCCTAAATTCTTTGATATTGTGACTTATACGGGGAATGGGA
>Ga0115007_10000606_pt1 | contig 23748 bp, 25 predicted proteins | sample ArcOceMetagenome_2_FD_87166 | JGI IMG/M metagenome (GOLD analysis project Ga0115007, IMG submission 87166) | Marine eukaryotic phytoplankton communities from Arctic Ocean - Arctic Ocean ARC135M Metagenome | ecosystem: Environmental > Aquatic > Marine > Oceanic | place: Arctic Ocean | collected...
CGTTTGCGGGCTCGACACGGGGGAACTTAGGCGGTCCTGGCTTTGGGACGTCAGCAACGTCGGTGTAGTCCACGGCCTTGCGGACGCGAAGGACCATATCGAAGTTGGGGTCCAGCGGGGTATGCTTCCCCTTGGGGTTGCGGCGCTTGACGGGCTTGAAGGAGTTGAGGTTCTTGGACCCGCCGGCGCCCCCCGCGGCGGGCGTCGTGGGCAAGCGGAGTTTCAACCCGAGAGCGGGCAGTCCCAAGCGGAGCATCATCTCATCGTTCCGGGCGATGCGCTCGGCCCGCTGCCGCTCGTACAGGGTCAAACCCTGTGTGTGAGTACATGCGAGGAAGGGGGCGCGGTGGTGGGTCAGTGAGTGTCGCGCGCGCGCTCGTCGTCTTCGCGCGGCGGTTGCCGTTCGAGGAGGAAAAGAACGCAGTCGTGGTCGCGGGGGGTCAGGACGAAGGAAGAAGGAAGCGAGCGCGGGAGGGGGGGGCGTGCGCACATCAGGTCCCACGCCGGTGTCGGAGTCCAATATGGAGGCGGTCGCGCAAATGTGCGGCGACTCGCGTATGTTTTCGGTTCAACGAGGCGTGTGGGTGCAGCAGGTGCACGTGGAAGTGAGAAAGAGGAAGGAACGTTTTCGGATATGAGTAGTAATGACCATTCCATTCCCCAGGTCGCGGCGGATGGGGTCGGTGGAGGTGCTCGGTGTCGGGTCCGTTTGCGCGGCGGCGGCGGCGATGTTTGGGACGACGATGCCGCTAGGGAGGCTCGCGCCGACGACCTCGGCGTCGTCGTCGCCGTTGTGCCGCCGGTCGCGTCTCTCGCTCGGCGCGTCAACAAAGGTGTCGGCGGTGTTTGGGTTTCCAGATGGACACGGACACGTGCGACACGTCCGGTGGAGCGCGCGGCCGTGGACGTTCGGCGATCATGTTTGCCACACGTCTCCGCGCGTTTCCCTCCGCGCCATCACAGACACGTCAACACAATCGTTTTCCGACGCAAACGACGCGGTGATCAACCGCGTCGCGGTGCTTGTTTCCGCCGCGACATCGATTCCGATTCGCGAAACGAAGAACGCGCTTTCCTCGAGACCCGAGTTGGTGGAAAGCCTCACCGCCTCGGTTGATGAGGACGACGAGTCGCGCGACACACATGGCGACGGTGAGACCACACACGGCGTGTACGACACGACACGGACACACCAACAACGCGACAACTCCGGCGGAAGAACCGCGAACGCGGAACGTAGAGTGGTGTCCGTTCTTCGGTTCCTCGTTGATGAGGTTGGATTGTCTTCCACGGACGTCGCCGTGGTGATCAACAAAGCGCCGTGCCTACTCGCCGTGGACGTCGCGGAACGCGCCCGGCCGGTATTCGCGTTCATGCGCTCGCCAATCGCGACTGGGGGCGCCGGGCTTTCCAAGCAAAACGCGGCGAAGTGCGTGTCGCAAGACCCGTTCGTGTTGACAAAAAATGACGTCGCGGAGGTCAAACGCCGGTTCGTCTGGCTCACCGACCACGCGGGCGTGCGCGCATCGGACGCGTTCGCCAGCCGGGACGGGCTCCGGGAACTGCGTAACAGACCAATTCATCCCGGGGTTGTTGGGGATTCGAACCAAACAACACGTGACGACGACGCCGCCGCCGAAAACGGCCTAGGGTGTGTTTTTGATTTCCTCGTCGCCGAAGTGGGCCTTGGGACGGACACTGCGCGAGCCGTGGTCCGGAAATACCCCGCGGTGTTAACGAAGCCGCTTCACAGCACGCTGCGGCCCGCATTCTTGGTCCTACGCACCAACCTTGACGACCAAGAAACCGTGTCAAAACTAGTAAAACGGTACCCGAACGTCTTGACGCTGTCGCCTGGAAATTTGCAAAAGAAGTTTACGTTTTTCTCGCAAACGTGCGTTTTGACGCCGACCGAAATAACGAAAGTCGTCGCGAACTCCCCGTCCGTGCTGACGCTGTCCGTGGAACTCAACTTGAAACCCACCTGGGGCTGGATGGTCCACGATTTGGGGCTAGGCACGAACGGCGCGCGCGCGGTGTTGACGAAAGCGCCGAGCGCGTTTGGGCTGCGGTTGGAAAACCTGGAATCTAAAGTAAACTTTTTAATACACGGAGCCGGGAAAGACGCGGCGGTGGCTATCGTGACGCGCGCGCCCGGCGTGTTAGGCACGAGCCTAGATTTGAACATCACACCAACCGTGGTGTGGATCCTGGAAACGTGCGACGGGTTGGGGTACGGGGATTCTGGGGGTGACGCTAAGGACACCGGGTCGGATGCCGGGAACACGGAAGTTTCGTCTCCGGGGACTTCTGCTGGTGACGAAACCACGTCGTACGGTACCTGGGACCGCCGCGCGGTGGACGTGATACAGCGCCAGCCCAGTTTGCTGGGCATGAGCGTTCCTAACAAACTCGCCCCCACGGTGTCGTTCCTGAAAAATCACTTTCCAACAATCACCGCGAGCACCGCGTTTCGAGCGTGCACGTTCAGCTTAGGCGGGCTCGTCATGCCCCGGGTGTACATTTTGTTAGAACTCGATTTACTGAAAAAGTGGGTCCCGAACACGTTTCTGGCGTGGTCTGTGGACGTGTTCTGCGAAAAAACGGGCACCACGAGGGTTGAGTACGACGCAAAGGTCGTGACGTGTAAGCTGGAGTGGGAACGGGTCGGGGCTCTGGACTCGGAATCGGATTCGGAATCGAATGCAATCCTCGGTGCGGAGAAAACCCCCGCGACGTTGATTCGGTCCGCGATACGAAACGTTTCCACGCCGAGAAACGAAGCGACACCCGCGGAAAGGGCGAGAGCGCGTCGCGCCGAGAAACGGAAAGAGCTCGAGTCGAAAAACGACAAAGGAACCGCGTGAGGTGATGCGACGCGCGCGAGGGTCAAGGTCCGCGGACGATATTTTTAATAAATAAATATTGTCTGGTCTTTTTTTGATTACGGTCGGTCTGTATATCGTCATAATACACATCCATCACCTAAACACCGTTTCGGTGATGCGTTCGCCGTTGTCCGCCGGCGCGCGGGAGTTGGGGAAACTTCTCGCACACGCCCGGCGCGAACCAAAACTCCACGCCATCGCCGTCGCCTCTCGTTCGTTCGCGGGATTTCTGACAGTACTTCCTCGGGTCGTTGTAATCCCTGGATTTCACGCCAGCGTACCCGTCAAGCGTCGTGCCGGCGTCGATGAAACCCCACCCCCTGAAATTGATACGGTCTTGACCTAAAAAAATCGCGCTCTTAGCGGCCATGCCCGCGGTCATAATAACCACCGGGGGATCGTCAAACGCATCGCCTATTTCGAACAGGGTTTTGATCACGCCGTCCGCGACGCCGTCGCCGCCGCCGCCCGCCCCGCTTGCATCAACAAAAGCGTCCTGGCCTATGAAGGGTAGATTTTGGACGTGAGGCGGGCCCAGTAAAATGACCTTGCGCTTCGCCTTGCGGATCGCGTCGACGTACCCGTCGATGCCTGACACGATTAACAAGAAAGTGTCAGTCGGTCGTAATGTGTATGAGAAACAGTCGTGGTAATCGGGCCGAGCAGGGAGGCGGAACGTGTTAAATGGGAAATACGTACCTTTCTTTTTCCACATCGGCCGGTCGTCGTCGCCCGGGTCGCCCATGGGAAGGAAAAAACACGCGTGGCCCACGGTGTCGTTCACGTCCACGTTCGCCATCGCGGCGTTCCAAGCATTTTTCAAAGGTGCGTTGCACAGCCAATGCACGCCAACGTTCAAAACGCAATTAGGCGTCGCGTTTCTGCTCATCAACGCGGTCACCGCCGCGCGCATGGGCGACCCTTCCTTGGCACTCGCCAGCATTTCCGCGTCTCCCCACCGCGCCCACCCAAAACCCACCCGGTCATGGATCCTACGCTCTACTTCCTTAATCGTCGCCACGTCTCTTGACACGAAGTACCCGCGAATCTCGGTTTGTTTCGTACAAGCGCCGCCGTCACCCGCGCCCGCAAATAAAACATCCTTCATGTCTCGATGTTTTGCGTTTTTAGTTGAAGCAACGGATGACGGCTCCGTGTTTGTGGAATCAGGCACTTGCGACGGGGCCCCTGGGTTCCATCTCGGGCTCGAGTTCTGCGTCTTACTCGTCGAGGCGTGGGGTTGTTTTGGCTCAGCACCGTCTAACGGTGAGTTTAAAAAAAGAGACTCAACTGATGGCTCCGCATTTGCTGATTTGGACAATCGCGACGAGGCCTCGTTCGACTGCTCACTGGACGTCTGCATCTCACTCGTCGAAGCATAACGTAACTGTGTCTCAGCGCCATCCAACGCCTCGACGCTGCGCCGCTTTGTCGCGTAGACCCCGCAAAGCAGCACGAGCACCACCGCCGGTATTTGCACGCGCTTTATGACGTTTGGGCGAATCCGACGACGTTTGCGTTGTAGCAGCGCCATGGTGCGCTGCAGTCTGTGGTCTACTTTTCTAGGTGCGCAGGAACACACGCTGCGTATGTCGCACGGTCATGTACATGACGTATCCCGTGACCTTTCACACGTCTTCGTTCGTCGTCGGCGGGGCGCACGCTTCGTTTGATTCGTCCTAGACGAGGCCTCTTAAAATAATAAAGCTCTCACGCTCTTTCGACTCTTCAAAGTTTCCTCGTACCGGTATAAATTCTATTAAAATCCGTACGGCAGAGTCACTCCGAGCTAGCGTATTTTCTATTGCCAGTTATTCAATCACCCGAGCGCAACCAGGGTCTCCACGCTTCCTTTCATGCCTTCCATCTGTCTCCTGACCAGGCCCGCGTATTTCCCGTTTGGTTTTCGTAACAGTTCGTCGTGCGTCCCGGATTCCGCGACGGCGCCGTTTTCGATAAACACGATTCGCGACGCGCTTTGAATCGTGGAGAGTCGGTGCGCGATTATCAGCGCGGTGCGCTTTTTGCTGTTTTGCTTTTCTTGAGTCACAGACAGCCCATCCATCCGCCCCACCTCCACCCCGTTCACCACCCTTTCAAGCGCCTCCTGTACCACGAACTCGCTCTCCGCGTCAAGGGCGCTTGTGGCTTCGTCCAGAAGCAACACCGTGGGGTTCCGAACGAGCGCCCGGGCAATCGCGAGCCGCTGTTTCTGCCCGCCGGAGATCGTGCTCCCGCGTTCGCCAACGTTCGTTTCGTACGTTTCCGGTAACCGGGCGATGAACTCGTGCGCGTTCGCGGAAATAGCCGCGTCGACCACCGCCTGTAAACAAGGCTCGGGCTCGTCCTCGTCGAGTAAGTCAGTCAGGGAACCGTCGAAAACGGTGCCACCGCTTGACGAGCCGTGGTTTTTACGTGTTGCGTGTTTTCCCGTTCGTCTGTCAGCAGTACGTTGACCTCTAGTAGACACCGTGCCGTCCGAGTCACCATTGCAACCGTACCGGGTACCCTTCTCCAGCCCGAACACGATGTTCCGCCGCACCGACCGGTGGAACAAACACGGTTCCTGCGCCACTATTGAGACGTGTTTTTTGTACCAAAGCGGGTCCAGTTTTCCGATTGGCGTCCCGTCCAGGGAAACGACCCCGCTTTGCGGTTCGTAGAACCGCTGAATCAAGTTAACGATGGAGCTCTTGCCCCCCCCCGACGGCCCCACGAACGCCACGGTTTCCCCGGGTTTCACCGTGATGTTTATGTTTTTTAGAATCACCTTATCCAGGCGCGTGGGGTACGCGAAAGTCACGTTCGTTAGGGATATTAGCCCGTCGCATTTTTGCGGACGCAAGACAGGAACGGATACATCGTTTTCATGGCAATCATCACCAGCGGTAAGAAGGAGAGGTTCTTCCACGTCATTTCCAGCACCGACGCTGGTCGCACTGTTCCCGGTGCGTTTCAACCGCGCGTTTTCCCGGTCCTTGGACGACGGCCACGTGTTGAAATCCGGGGGTTGGTCAATCAGCTCCAGCACTTTCTCCGCCGCCCCCAGCGCGGTGGTGATCGCGGTGAACACGTCCGCCACAGCGGAGAAACACGAAGTGAGCTGTTGCTGGTACAGCATGAAGCTCACCAGGGCGCCCGGATTCAACGAGCCGGCCAGCACCAACATCCCACCGTACCAAAGCACCAGCACGGTGACCAGCATCGGTGTGGTGGTTAAGCAAAACGTATACGTCACCACGTAGGACGCTTCTTTCCGGTTTTGCTTTTGGAACTCTTGTAGTTTATCGTAAAAGTCGAACGAGCAAAACGGCTCGCCGGCGAACGCCTTGACCGTGAAGATCTGCGAAAGCGTTTCCTCCGCCACCGCCGTCGCGTCCGCCAGCGCTTTCTGCGTTTTCTTGGAAACCTTTCGGAAGTACTCGCCGTATATTTTCGACACGAGCAGGGTGGGGGGGAGGGAGAAAAGGGTGACCAGGGTGAGCGGCCACGACAGCAGTAGCATGAACACGATCACGCCCAAGGCCTGTGATTGTAAAAAACAAGTGTCAGTGTTTCGCACTGTTCGTAACTTGTATGAGTAAACAGTCGGCCGGATTCGGGCCGAACAGTGTGCCTGGATTTGGGAAATACAACACGCACGTTGACGAAGTTCCTGGACGCGACGTTTATGTTCAGCGATAGCAGGTTCGCGATGGTGGAACAGTCGTTGTTTAGGCGCGAGGATAGGTCGCCGGTTTTGTGTTCGTCGAAGAAGCCCCCGTTTTGCGTGAGCAGGGAGTCGAACAAGCGTTGGCGGACACGCGCGTTGAGTCGCGCCATTTGTACCGTGAAAATAGACCCCCGCGCGCCCGCAAAAACCCCAGAGCAAACCGCGGCGAGGAGCAAGTACTTTGCGTATGCCGAAAACGCGGAACGGTTTCGGTCAATCGCGACGGCGTCGATTAGCAACCCGGTGAAGTGCGGAACCGACGCGGCGCTGATGGCGTACATCACCAGGAACACGAACGCCACCGCGAGTAGCGGGGCGTCGGGAAGCGACAGTTTCAGCAACGACCGCAGGGCGCCTTTGTTTTTTTGTTTTTTTGTACCCCCGTGTTCGCCGTCCTCGACGTCGAGAAGCGAACAGTCCAGCACGGTGTTGGATGAATCCGATCCGCCCGAGCTTCGGTGTCCCGACCCTTGCGTCGAGCTCATTTTCATTTCGTCCGCCCTCGCAAGCGCGTCGTCCACCAAGCGCCATTCCCAGAAAGAACACACGAACGCGACGCACCAGCACGTCCAGAAGATGAAATGCGCCACGGCGCTGTCGCGCAAGTCAGGGAGATGCGCCACCGCCTTCGCGGTGAGGAAAAGAGATTCAAAGGCGCACAACACGAATCGTGTGGTGGTTACCCTCGTTCGGCACGTCTCGGATGTCGTGACCATTAAAAGCACGACCGCAACGAAGACGACGCGAATTAGCGCCAGCGCCGCGACGTCTGCTAACCCGGCGCTGAACCCGTATTCCAAAATGAGCACGCGGAAAACGCGCTTTGGTGTCAACGGGGGGTGCCACGATATCGCGGGTTGTGCCATGCTGACGGGTTGTCCTGTGCTGACGGCTTGTTCCGTGCGACTGTCACTAGCATATGGTTGGTGGCGTGTGCTTGCGGTCCCCTTTGCGCTTCCGGTACCGTCCAATTCCCGGTTCGTCACGGTGTACCCTCGGTCGATGGCGGAGAGCCACAGGATGGCAAACGTGAAGGTGCCGAAAACCAAAAGGTCAAGACGCAGTCTCCGGCCCGCTCCGTTTCTCGCCAAACGACGCGCTTCCAAGTTAACCCGAGTTTCCTCCTCGGAGTCATCCTCGTCCCGCATCGGAATGAGACGAACCAGCCGCCAGCAAAAGGGGGCGTGGAAAGTGTGTGCGTGTGGCTTCCTTCCGAGACTTTTAAGGGACGATTTTTTTCGAAGTCGAGTCGAAGTCTCGGACGAGTGACCGACTCATCCTCAACTCTTCACATTGTTCCGCGCACGCCGCACGTCCCCCTCCCCCCCTCCACGCGCCATGAGCGCCGTCGGATGGCTCGCCCAAGTTTCCATGCAACAAGCGGTGTTGATGGCCCTGATCGCCAGCCTTCCCGGGCTGTTCATCGGGTACACGGTGCGTCGTTGGTTTTGGCACGTTCAGACGTTCAACATCCAGGAATAACATCCATCCATCTACCATCCACGCGTTCAACATCTCGTTTTCGTCTCGCCCGAAGCTCCAAACTAACCTCCCACTAACCTCTCCACCTGAACCGCAGAACTTCACCGAGGACGACTTCACCAACCCCGACAAGCTGGGCAGCGCGCATTTCCTGATTTCCCTGGGTGTGTGTTTGTTCGTCGCCGCGTTGGCGTACCGAGCCCTTCCCTTCGATTTGATTCCCGACTGGATTCCCCTGTTCGGCAAGGCGGACGATTTGTTCGCCGGGATGTTCGCGGGCGTCGGGCTGTGCTTGGTTTACTCGGGTACGTTTTTTTACTGTGTTGCACATCACTACCCAAATCCATGGCGACTGTTTACAGCCCCAGCGTGACTACACGACCGTCAGTAAAACTAAGTAACTACATACAGCACAAGTGCACTGTTTGCTGATACAAGTTACGAACATTACGAAAGACTGACACTTTTCTTTTACAACCAAATCAGGGTGGCACTTCGGCACCGGCGCGAAACCGCCCGAGATTCTCGTCGCCGCTGATTTCGTGAAAAAAGCGCACGTCGCCATTGCACCATTCCAGGTAGTAGCCGTGGAATCCATCAAGGCCGGAATCAAAGCCGCGCGGCCGGTGGCCGCGGTTTTGCGCCCGATGGGGGAAAAAGTTTTCGAAAGCACGATCAAGCCGGTTTTGGTCAACGCGAAAAACGCCGTTCTCGGCGCCGCGTTCGACGAGTACGTAGCGGACCTGGAGAAAGCCAACCCGGCGTTTTCCTTAGTGCGGAAGATGGTGAGAAGTAAAAAGTGAGTGGGCGCGAGCGTCGGGCGAGGACGCGTATAGTGTGTGTTATTTAAACTTATCAACACCTATCAACTTATCAACACATCCATCTCTTTTCATTTGCTATACCAACTGTGATGCGATTCACAATCGATCAGAAGAGTCTCTCCTGCACTCCGCGCAGTGGCCTTTCAGCTTGCCGTGAGGGCAGGGGTTGCACGCCGCGCAGTTGCCTTTCACCTTCCCGTGAGGGCAGGGGTTGCATTCCAAGCCGTCGCTTTTCAACTTGCCGTGGGGGCATGGGTTGCATTCCAAGCAGTTGCGTTTCAGCTTGCCGTGAGGGCAGGGGGTGCACACCGGACAGTTGCTTTTGCGCTTTCCGTGGGGGCAGGGGGTGCATTCCAAGCAGTTGCGTTTCTCCTTGCCGTGGGGGCACCCGTTGCATTCCAAGCAGTTGCCTTTCAGCTTGCCATGGGGGCAGGCGTTGCACTCCGCACATTGGCTTTTCAGCTTGCCGTGGGTGCATGGGGTGCACGCCGCGCAGCGTTTCTTCACCTTGCCGTGCGGGCAGGGGGTGCACGCAGCGCAGTCGCTTTTCAACTTGCCGTGAGGGCAGGGGGTGCACTCCACGCATTGGTCTTTCCTCCTGCCGTGAGGGCAACCGGTGCACACCGCACAGTTGCGCTTCAGCTTGCCGTGAGGGCAGGGGCAGCATACCGTACAGTTGCTCTTCCGCTTGCCGTGGGGGCAGGGGTTGCACTCCGCGCAGTTGCGTTTCAGCCTCCCGTGAGGGTAGGGGTTGCACGCCGCGCAGCTATGTTTCCGCTTGCCGTGGGGGCAGGGGGTGCACTCCACGCAGTGGTCTTTCCTCCTCCCGTGCGAGCATCGTTTCCCTTCCATCGCGTCTCGTGTACGACGGTATCGCAGGTATTCCAAGTGCGGCAGCGTGCGGCTATCGCGTCGTCGCGATCATGTACCGCGGCCGCGACGGTAGTCTCGGAAGCGTCCGGAAGGAGCACTTCAGGAAAGCGCTCGTGCACGAAGTGTGGTGCAGTGGGGTGTACCACAGGTACGACTCCACGACTTGATCCTCGCACGTTTTCGAGTCAGCCTGGCTGCCTTTGTGGCTGCTACTACGCTCGTAACATATCTATGCTACTCTAGGGATGCGGTATACTCGCAATTCCTCCTACTGTATCCCTCCCGCGCCCTTCCCCGTTAAGGTTTGAATCGCCCTGAACTCGCAATACGCGTCGTTGAAGGCGTTTAGGTTCGATTCGTCCACGAAGCTCGCGGCGACGGAAACGCACACGTGTTTTTTTTGCTTTTTTTTCTTTTCGGAATTCCTCGAACGCTCGGACCCGTTGTGAGTACCTTCCCCAGTTTCTTCGTCTGCATTTTCCGTAACCTCCACCGCAATCGCGCAGTGCCACCAGTTAGCGGGGACGATCAGGGTCTCTCCTTCGTGTACGTCGCACACCACCCTTCCTTTCACGGCCCCGAGAAGCGGGTACTCTTTTAACGTTTCAACTGGAATCGCCGGTTCGAACAACGTGCGAATAAATTCTTTCGCGACGGATGACCGGCGCCCACTCGGGCCTGTCGCGTATAAAAGCCCTTGCTCACCAGCCTCCGGGGGAAACAATACCCACCGCTTGGTGCCACACACTTGTGTAGACGCGGCGTGCACACAGCACGCGTCTCGGTGAAGGAACGGGAACCCGGGCGAGGCGGGGTGCGAAACGAAAAGCTCGAACCTTTGATTGTAAAAATAAATGTCAGTCGTGTATGGGCAATCAGTCGGCGGAATGTGATGCTTGGGAAATACTTACCATTGGCGCCAGGTTTTGGGACAGGCCGGGACTTTTTTTTCGTCGCAAAGATGGTTCGGTTGTAACACGTTTGGAAGCGCCACAACTTCTTCGGGGAAAAAATCCCTCACGTGAAGGTTGCGTAGGTATTTACCCCGGAGTTGCGTTGGTGTCAGTGACGTGCCTGGCAGCTCTTTGCTTGTTTCGATACGCGCGCGCGTCGCGTCGTCGCTCGATTGATTTGATTCAGCTTTTTCAGGCAGTAGGTCCTTCTCTTCCACCGCATCTAGGAAATCGCGAAGGCGAACCATCACGCGTTCGTCTCGGTCGGTCACGTCGAGAGGGACGATTTGGTCCCCGTATTTCTCGCGCAACTTGGTTGGGGTTAGGTTGGCGTGGCCCGTGGCAACGCCGTTGGAGGGGTCAAACAAAATCACAGGCCGACGCGGCACGAGGAACTCGGAACGGAATCGGAATGGGTCGATCGCAACCGAAACCACGGGGATGCCGCCGCGCCGCGGTTTCGCGTTGAAACCGTTTCCGCCCGCATCCCCAGGTGCTTCTTCCAACAGCTGCGAAAACTCATCCGGCTCGATACTCATCAGCGCGTCGAACGGGTCGATTTCAGCAGAGTCATCGCCGGACGCCATCCCACCCGCCGCCGCCGCACGCGGCCGGGAACTGAAGCTTTCGGGAACGTGTCGGGACTGACGAGATTATTTTCGGGAGCGAGATGACCGAAGACCTCTCTGACGGTCAGTCGCAGGTGCGCTCGTTTCCGATGGCCACGGCATGGCCTCCCACGGTGGGCGCGCGCGTGCGCCCCGTGGAAATGGCGCTTGAAACCGTGTCCCCTGAAGGTGACCCAATACCTGTTCCCGGAGCAGGGCCGGCGTGGTCGCGACTTCGGTATTGCCCTGCCACAAATGGCAACGACCGATTTGAAGCCATGGTCGCGTACGTCGAGGATGGTGCACCCGGCATCGGTGAAACACACTCGACGACACACGCGCGCGCGAGCGTGGTTTGGAACGACGGCGCCGAACAGGACGGGCTGTTGCTCGCGTTTCTAGGGCCGTGTTTGGATGACGACACAGGGTCGGAGGTGGATGGATGTGGAGGGACGAACGAGGCTGAAACAAAAGGCGTCGCTTTGCAAAGTTCGTCAAGACGTTTTCGAGCCGCCGCCGCCGCCGCCAGCGCGCGAGGAGGGTTTCGTTTCCGAAATGGCGACTTCGCCGCTGCTACTGCTGAGTATACCGAGGCATGCGCTGCGCTTCTGGATGCACTGCCGGCCAGAAATCGAGTGCTTCCAGGTCACGCGAAGGCTTGGCGTATTCCTGGGCGCGTCGCGTACATGAAAAGTGGGGATGAAAAAAAGACTTCCACGTCTTCGAACCGGTTCTTCGCGGTTGGCGCGCGCGTGCGCGTGCTTGACGTTGCGAACGGCACATCACGCCCCGCACTAGTGGCGTGCGTTGATGACGAAACGTATGACGTGATTTTCGACGACGAGAACGACGACGAGGAGGAGGGGGTTCCGTTCGCCGACGTTTTCGGTTTTGCGCACCGCGAGGAGTGCGACAAGGAAACCAATCAAGCGAACTCGGCGGTGACCGAGACGCTCGTCCTAACCCTCGCCGACACCCTGAAAAACGTCGCTCGGTGTCATTTACGCATCGCGAGTAGTTGTGTTGGCGGCGGCGATTTTTCGTCCGCGTTCGCCGCGGAATCAGCCGCGAGCGCGTCCCTGCTACTGAACAGAAGCGCGGCTGCGTATTTCCTGCGAGGCAAGGCGCGGCTCGCGAAAAGCAAATTCGACGACGCGCGCGGGGATTTGCAAAGCGCGCTTCGGAAATGTCGACGCGACGCAGCAGCAATCAATTCCAATTCCAGGAACCCAGAAAAAATCAAAGGCGACATCACAGCAATCACCGCGGCGCTCGCGGAGGTTAAAAAGCAACAGAAACGACGACGGGACGCAGATCGCAAGTTAGCGCGCGCGATTCTCGGGCACGTGCACAAGGAAGGGAAAGATTTAGGCCTGGATCCGAATTCGAGGCTCGCGTTGACTGGGTACGAAAACGAAGGTGACACCTGTTCCGGGAAAGGAGGTGACGTCAATAAAAAGGAAGGGAGCGTCCCGATACGCGAAGTAGCCAAACTCGTGGGCGAAACGCTGGGTGGGAAAGGGAGGTGCGCGCTGTGCTGAGGAATAAACGTTTCGTTAACTAGACTAGTTACTAGTTACATCGTCGTTCAACAATTCGAAGACCAGTTTCATTATGTTACGGGTCGTCGTTCAACCGCGGAACGTCCCCCCCGCCCGTGCCATGTCGCGACCCGGAAAGCAACCCGGCCAGCGCGTTTCCCAACCCCGAATCGTGTCCGCTTACGCGATCCGACTGTTTCTGAAGCTCGGTTGACGCGCGCGTCACACCTCGGCGAATGTTCGCGCCTAGCCTCTGCGCGAAAAGAGAGGAGGCGGAAGCGCCTTGGCCTAACCGAAACGACGTGCTGGGTCGGGTGGGGTCGGCGACGACGTCTTCTGCTGAGCCGGTCGCCGCCGCGTGGTCGTTTGCCCTCTCAGCGTCGCCAGAAACCCGTTTCTCCGAGTCGAACCCCCACCGGTTCATGGCGAGCCACGGGTAGGGATACGCCGCGTACGCTGAAAAGGGATCCGGCTCCGTGCCGATCACGGTGAACATGGACCGGGGGGGTAAACGTTTGTGCAGTAGGAGGGCGGATTTTATCACAGCCTCGACGCCCCACTCCGAAGTATTTTTTTCGGTATCACTCGGCGACGGCGTTGTTGTTGTTTCACCGTCAACGGACAACGCCACCGTGATTGCCGACCGAAACCCGCCATCGGCACCGGCGAGCTCGACTACTCGCAACACAGCACGGACCCACTGATTGTTTTCTGTAGACCGTGACGTCGGCACCCCCCCACCCGACGACGACCTATTACCAACCAGCGCCGGCAACGTGCTCAAACGCGTGTGTAACATCCCCTCCACGATCGGCCAGTCGTTCGCGCGGTGCAACCCTCGTCCACGCGACGTGCCGCTTGCGTCGCCACCTGAACCGTTCATATCCACGATGTTCCCTTGTTCGTCAGTTTCGCCTCGCGCCATCGCCAGAAGCGCGGTTCGGTCCGCCACGATCGCGGCGGCGCCGACGTACAGGGGCATGAGCGGGTCGTTTGACAGAAAAACGTCGAACAACCGGGAGACTTTTTGCAAATCGTTCAGGGAGTGCGCGAACCAGGTCAGGAACCACGGCACCGCGAAGTGACACGTACCAACCGTGTCCATATCCGTGAAGTCCGCGACGGTGAGGAGCACGAAATCGTCCGAGTCGTCCGACGACGCGGTGTCGCTTGTTTTTGTTTCTTCATCGGGAGACGCGCCCGACACGCTACTCGCGTTTTTTAAACTCCCAAACGCCGACCGCGACGTTTGCGGGAACACCGCGGCGTGCAGCTCCGGGTCCGCCACCGCTATGAGGTGCGGCAACAGCTGCAGGGTCTTTAAAACCTGGTCCAATCCGTTTCCCCTCACGGCGTCCCGCAGGTGCCCGACCACGAGCCGGTCCAAAACCGCGCTCGCGCTTTCTCCACACACCAGCACCAGCACCGCGGCGATGTCGTGTAGGCCTTGGTAATAACGGCACTCCCCGGGGTGCGACGCGAGGACGCCCCTTATTACCCGCGAAAGGAGTTCGTTCGCCCCGGCGTCGCGCGAAGGCGGCATCCAGTGCGACCGGCGCACATCAAGCTCCACCTGGTTCCTCTCGCGTTGGTTCAATGCCGTGGCTCTTCCCTGGAACAAGCCCGCGCTGGTGTCCGCTCTTGTCATGTCCAGTGCCAAGAGCTTGGGCCACGCGATTGCGCGTGTCACGGAGTCGCCAAGACCCGCGCGCGCGGCGACGGAGGCGAGCTCGGCGGTAGGCGTGACCTGCATCGCGAGCAGCTTGGAAATCGTGGCCGCGCCTTCACTCACGGGTTCTTCCTCTTCGGTGTCCTCCTGGGAGGTCGGCGAGTCACCACCCATCGCGCGTGGCGGAAGTGGCCCGCGGCCCACTGCAGCACGGGCGACTGCCAAGGTAATCGGCACCGCAAACCCACGGACGCTAGGCACGGAGTGTCCTGACAAAGAGCCCCGTTTCGTCGTTACGTCATGATTGACAAAGTCTTCTCTATTTTCGTCCACTCACTTTTTGGTATTTCCTCCCTCCCCGCGCGAGCGCGAATAACACAAACGCCCCAATCGCGAAGACACCGCACGCCACGGCTTTGTGCAAGGGCGATACTCCTCCTTGTGCTGTTTCCGATGCGCCTGGTGCTTTTCTTTCTTTTTCGTCACCCGAAGACTCGCCGTGTTTCCTCGTTTCCTTCGCGGCCGGCGCCGATTGCGCCGATTCGGTTTCATTCGTTTCGGTTTCGATCGTCGTCTCGTCGCCGATTGACCCTTCCTCAGAAGTTTCAACACTCACCGCGGGGGCGTTTGATTCCACACCAGCACCAACACTGTCTTTGGTATCAACACTGTGTTTCGTCGCCGACGCGGTAAACGCCACTCGCAAACGCACCTCGCCCCCGGTCGTCGCGCCGTCTTTCGTGAACAGCTTGAATGTTTTGTCGATCTCGCCGTGCGTCACGACGTGCCCGACGATGTTCTTCACGTAGATCCCCGCGTTCGCCACGACGGCTTTGCTGTTCAACACGGACGTGTCGCTCTTGCCGAACAGCTGGACTCGGAGCTCACCGGCAAGGTCGTCCGTGACGGAAAAGTCGAAAACGTCGATGAACGCCCACACCCCGTTTTCATCCGCCTTTCGCATGGGGGTCTTGCGTTTCTGCTTCGTATCAACCGACTCCCTCAGCTCGACTTTCACGCACGCAAGTTTCGGGCCTGGCATCTGGCCGGTGCTGGCGCTGACCACTGCGTGTGGGGGAGGTTCGGGTTAGTTGGGGGGTGACGGGTCATCGGTCGTGCGCGAGGTTGGGTTGTTCGCGGCGACGGGTTCGAGGCACGACGGGTTCGAGGCAAGCAGATCTGTCCGCCCTCCACCGGTGGCGTTGGCGTCTGACGGGTGCCCTAGGGCAACGGTTAGGGAAGGCACCGCACGCACCCGTGACGGTCATCTGGCCCGCGGACATGGTGGCGGGAGTTTCACGAGGTCCACCTTGGGCACGACGACGCACGAGACCGACTGACGTGTCGGCGTGGACGAAGGAAGAGACGTTGCATTTGGTTGCAACTGTTTTCTTCGAGGCGCCAGCTGTCATGTGGTTACTGCCGCGCGCCTCAGGCCAACGGGCAACCGCGTCTGTTCCTTTGCCAGGTGTCGTATTTTTCGCCAATCCCGACACCATGTCTCACACACTCTGCGTCGCGCTCCCGCACCTCCCCCGAGACTCCACCCCGGGAACTCCCTCGGCCCGTTTCCGCGCTCCCGCGTCAACACCGAGCAACGAGCTCGTCCCGCCCGGCCGAAAGCACCAACACCAAATCGCGCCATGCCGAATGACGACCCGTACCGGTGGCGCAAGTACGGCCAAAAAGTCATCAAAGGCGCGCCGTTCCCGCGGTCGTACTACCGGTGCACGTCCGCGAACTGCCCCGCGAGGAAACACGTGGAGGGTGACCCGAACGCACCCGCCAGTGTGACCTTCGAAAACCAGCACGACCACGCACCTCCCGTGCCCGGCCAAAGAGGTGCGTTCCCCGTCCATTCGTTGGTTGTTGGTTTTGTTGACATTGCACCCGCGGCCCGCGCAATGTGAAGACGCGCCGCGCGTGACGCGCGTGACCGCGCATGGTCCGCGCGCGTCGCCGCACGCATCGCGCGCCACGCGCGTGCGCACGCGAGTGTATTCGCGCGCGCGCGCGACGTCCACGCAACGCCCCACCCGCCCACCCAACTCCAAGACCACGCGCATTGGCCGTCCCCACGTTTCCCCAATCGTGCCGTCTCTTGCTTGTCCTTTTGAGAATCTGAAGATACGTGAGGAGTCGCAATCGCGTCGCGGACGGATACGCCGCGCCACCTCGGTCAAAACGTTTGAAATAATCACTGACCGCCCACCACCCTCCGTACATACTACCTGACTCGCACCACACACCCACCACAAACCAGGCAAACGCGCGTACGTGGCGAAACCGAAGCCGTCGCAGGTTTCGGTCTCGGTGGATCAGAGTCCGGGCAGCGTGGGTGATTACGCAAACACGGAAAAAAGAAAAGCGAATTCTGGTTTACCCGACGCGGCGCACCCGAGTAAACGGTTGAAGTTCGCGAACTCGGCAGGTGACCTGTCCCAGCGCATCGGAAACGCGGTGACGCCCCGTTTTTGGGACAAAGCCGCGCACCGCGCGGTTGAGACGTTAGGTACGCTATCCCCGGGCAGCCGCCGGCGGTTGAGCGAAATCAAACGAAGCGAATCGATGAAATCCCAATCGCCGCGGCAATCGCCGCGGCAAAAAAGAACCGTGCCCGATCTGCTCATCTCGAGGACCGGCACGCAAGGCTCGTTCGAGAACATGACTACTGCTGGTGGGTACGACAACGGTCCCGTTGGTACCGGTGGCGGGGGCGAATACAACGCGCCCGGCGCGGCGGCCTCGGGCGAGGGCGAATACGACGACGCCGCCGGCGCCACGACGGGCGAAGGTGAGTACGTGCTTGGTGATTTACCAAGCGCCGCCGATGATGGCTCGTCGTTCGCGCCCGTCGCGCCGTGGAAAGGAGGGCCGCACCGAGATCTCATCGCACGGCAGCAGGTCGATTCCCGAATGAAATCCAGCGGCAACCGCGGGCGCGATTTGCAGAGCGCCACCGGCGCGCGACCGCCGGGCATCATGACGCAAAACGCCCTGCCTGTGAAAAAGAAACGCCCTCCTCGTCTTCAAATCATGGGCGACAACGGCGTGCCACTGGACGAAGCAGGGACGCCCCTGCTTGCGATAGCGGGTACCGGCGGCAGGGCGGTTGGCGAGATTCCCGGCCAGCGAGGTCCTGGCGTGGTTAACCAGGGGAACAAAACGTTGCGGAAAGCGGTTTTAGAGCGATGGGGCGGGACTCCGAGAAGCCCGGCCCTCACACCGAACGACCTCAACCTGACCATGTCCCCGACGCAGTTTCTCACCACGCCGAGATGAGTTGGTGGGATGGAAGAGGTGTATTTATTTTAACAAGCAACGAGCCACAAGCAACGAGCCGGTGTATATATGATAGCGATGTAAAAAGGTTCGTCCATGATTTTTCGATTGCGCTCGGTATTGATAAACTCGTCTCATCAGTCTCCCTTTCCCTTTCTTTCCGACCCTGGGGGCTGAGCTGTTTTCCGCTGGGTCGCGTCTTTGTGTGTCACACGCGCCCCGTTCCTCACAACGGGGTCCCACCCCGCCCCCACCGCTAAAGCCGCGACATCCGCCGCTAGGTTCGACTCGACCGCAAATTTCTTCACGCGGCTGAAGAACCCTAAATTCAAACTCCCGCTACTGCCTGTTCCGGCACCTGCGATCCCTTGGACTGCGAGAACGGTCGCCCCCGTGGCTGTTTTAGTGGTGGGAGGGGACATCAATGCCTTGTCCCTGCCATGGAACGACCATATCGACACGCCTCCGTGAGACGTTTTTGGGTCTCGTTGATTTTCGCTCGTCGAGTCGTTCCGTGACGTCTCGTCCAATGGGGACGCCAACAAAGGGCCGCTCCCGACCCGCGTGACTTTGTTCGCAGTTTGTGTACCCCCGGAAAACGCGCGTGTTGATTCCATTTCCGGTCCCGTGCCCGCGGATTTCTCCGGACCGTCTGTCCCCGGCGCGCCAGACGTCGAGGTACCGTAATATTTCCGCATCTCTTCCAGCGCGTTGCTTCCGGTTTTCGGCTTCACCGCCCCGGTCAAGCCCCCGCCTCCAGGCAAAGGCGCGCCCTCCGCCAGCGCCGTGCGCGGTATGCGCACGGACACGCGCGCGTGTAACGTCGCGTCACTGATCACCCCGCCGTTCGCTCGTTTTACGTCCCGAACCGAAACCCCGTACCGCAACGCAAGCGATGCCATGGAATCCGTCTTCGCTAGTCGGTGCGTGTGGAAAAGAGAGTCGTCCGACATCGGACCTCGAACCTCGACTCCGACCCGAACCCTTACCACCCGAATACCGCACACCCCGCAGATGCCCCCGCCGCCGCGCCGCGCGCGTCCCCCAATGACCTGCGACGACGAGAACGGGACACACTTGTCGTCTTGGATGGCACACGACGAACCGGTTGGGACGAGTTTTTGGCCGAAACTTTCATGAATATCGAAAGATGGTATTTCATCACACACGACTCACTAATAAATACGAGTATCACTCACACCAGCGCATCCGGTTTCGGGTCGTCCCGGTCACCGCGACAGCACCGCTCCAGGGCTTTGAGCCACATTTCCACCGAGGCGCCGCCCGGGGGAACGCGAATCAAAATCGCGTCGCTCTCCGCGCCGGGGTCGACTTCGTAAATCTCGATAACGTTTCCGTCGTTTGAGTCGCTCGTGGAATTTTCTGCATCTGTTGGCGTCGACGCGTCCGCCGTTGCTGGACTCTGATTCTTAGAAGCAAACACTCGTTTCACTGCGTATTTAGCCTCCTTCCCGCCGTGCAGCTGGAACTTCTGCGGACGCAGCTCCCCAACCTCCACAGACCGAATCTTCAAACACGTCTCGTGCGCTAAAACGAAACACGTCTCGCGTTTGGACCACCGTTTCGCCTTCTCCAACGCCTCCGCCGCGGCGGCTTTGGCGCGGGGATTTTTGCTCGTCGCGTAAAACGCCCCCCCCCCCATTGCGATGGCGCCTACCGGCCCTGCCGCAGCAAACCCACCGAGCGCGGCGACTAAAGGCGCGCTTTTCGCGAGCGTACCAACATGCGGGTTGACCTCCCTCCACTCCAACGTCCCGACGACTTCCACTTTGGGGAGTTTTTTTGAGCAACCCGCCCGAACCGAAAGCGAATCGAGGGCTTCCGAGTACTCACTCAATCCGTGATCCGCGACTAGTGAGGAGGATAACTCGATGCGCGCCATGGTGCCGGCATCCCGTCGCACAAGCGCGGCGGACGCTCCCGCGCCGTCCGCATCTCGACGCAGGTGGAACACGCGGCCGGGGACGAACAAGTGCGGCGGGGGTGATATTTTTTTCACCAAGAGCGTTTTTTTCATCCCCCGGTTTGTCCGCCGTCGGTCGCCCGAGTCCGAATGACGCCCCGAACTTTGACACGAGCGACCTTCCCGAACTCGCCACAGAGTTCGCGACGTGCATACCCGCCTTGCCAGCCGCGACCGCGGCGTCCACGGCGGCGCCGGCTTTTAGTGAAACCTTGTCGCTCCCGTCGTTCTCCGCCGTTGGTTGTTTCTTCCCGAACAGTTTCGCGGCCGCCGCAGCGGCGAACGTAGCGCCCTTCTCCGCCGCAACGAGTGTTCGCTTCTGCATCTTTTCAAGCGCGTCGCCCATCTTGTCCGACGCGCTGCCCACTGATTCCACCGCGAACTGCAGTTTCGGTGTATCTTTCGCGAATGAACTCCTCCAGTCGATCGCCTGTAACCGCGCGCGCAGGTCCTCCACGTTCGCCAGGGACGCTCGCGACACGACGTCGTCGTGGAGCACAACGGAGGTTAGGAACGGAACGCACGACTCGGCGCCTTCGAAATCGAGACACGGCGGAGTCGCAAACGCGACGCACCGAAGGGTTGGTATGCTGTGGTGCATCATCGCCGTCGCCAGCGCGGCGGTGCCGGCGCCTAAGCTGTGCCCCAACACCGTGATTCTTGGTTTCTTTGCCGAACCCTCGAGAAGCGCGATTTGCGATTTCAGAACCTCGCCGCACTCATCGACGATCCACCGCGCCGCCGCGGCCATCCCGCGGTGCGCCCTGGCGTTGGCCAGTGCACCGTCCGATCCTGCGAAAAGAGCATCCGCGTCGCAATCCGCATCCGTCAGCGCATCCATCAAGCTTGCTGTGCCTCGGACCACCAAGTGCACGTCCCCGGTCTCATCATTTCGGGAAACGAAATACGCCGGCTGTTGGAACTTGCTTTCGGGTTTGCACACCACAACCACGTGGCCCAAGGGTTGAATCGCCGCCGCGACTGCGTGTTTATCTTCCAGGTACGACGCCTCCACGGCGACGCACTATTTGCGCAAATCAGTTAGCTCGGCTGCGTTCGGACCGGGACCGAGCACGCCTTCCGCGTCTATCCTGTGTATCTCATCCGCCCCTTTCGACGCGCGTCGGACGCGCTCCTCTTCCATGAGATAAGTCATGCCGATGACAACGTCCGAGGCTTCGAACGGGCCTAGCGCGGAGTAGTTCTTCTTCAAAGCCGAACCAACGGTGGCGTAATCCGCGAGCCACCCAGGGGCGTACCCTGTGGAGGACATCGCGAAACGTGCCGAGGAGTGTGCGGCGATGTTGAATCTGAAGAACGATGAAAAGTGTCTGCATTTTACAAGAGTGGCCTATTTATTTACGCCTACAACTCCAACGCCTCCCCAGTCTTGATCAACTCCGCTCGCAGCAACAGCCGTATCGGCACAACTCCTGTGTCCCCTTCTCCCGGCGAGAGCACCACGTCGTTGTGTGATATAAAAAAAGGAACCCCCTCGCGAACGCCGCGCGCGACGTCGACCCACACCGCAACGGTTGCGTCTCCGCGGAAACCGCTTGCTTGATTTTTACAAACGCCGCCGTCGCCGCTCGAAACGGTTTCCGAAACGGTTTCCCTCCCCTTTACCGGTACGCTTCTGGACAGGTGTACGTGTCTCCTGCGCATTACGGAGAGGCCTTGGTTTTTTATTGCCTCAAAAGCAGACAGAGTCGTTCCGTGCGCCGCTTCGCGAATCAAGAAAGTGCCAACCGATTCCTCATCCAGACGCGTCAGCATCGCTTCGTCGTCCAACACCGGGTGGCGCATGGTGTGGCCTTGCGTTGCGCGGATTTTTTTACCACCAATTTTGCAAACGGTATTGGCAGCTTCCGTTTCGTTGCCCGTCTCGACCGTAGTAGCCTTTGTTTTACGCATTTCATTACACGTGCCGGCGCGCGTCTCGTCATCTGCCGCGTTGCCAAACGAATCATCCTTCAACTCGAATCGTCCTTTCGGGCAGTTCGCCACGAGCGTGTTGATATCGGCTTCGGTGATGCCTGCGAAACGCGGAAGTGACAGCACGTCGGTTAGGGGTAGGAAACCGGCAGCGTCCATCGCATCCCCGAGACCGGCTTCCACAGCACCGTGGCGTAACAAGTGCGACATTCGTTTCGATAGAAGGACCGAAAAGTCAGGCGAATCACGGTCGAGATTCCGACGCCCCTGACCGCGACCGCGACCGCCACCACGACCGCGACCACCACGCCATCTGCCGCGCCCCTCTCCACGCCCATCTCCGCGTAGCATCACGTCGACTGCTGAGATGCGCGCCCCAACGCGCATCCGAGAGTGGCAACGCCGAAATAACGTTGGAGAGTACGAAAGTATTTCTCATTATTAACGCGATGGACCTCCGCCCCCGTTCAGTCCGCGTGGCGCATCACCGCCCCGTTCTCACCCAACCACACGCGCCGCGTCGCGATGTCGGCGACGTCGGTGTCGTGTGCGCGAATCCTCCGGGCACTTCGTGCGGCGCGCGCGTCGTCGGCGTCCACGTCCGGAAACGCGCGATCGGTGCCCAACGCCCGCGAACACCAGCTCGTCGCCCACGACACTGCCGTGCGCCTGCGGTTTGCATCAAGTCACACCGGTGGGTTCGGTCTCCCCAGTAACACCTCGACGCGTCGTGACACCGCTACCACGCACCCAGCGTTCCCCACAGCCCCGACGTGGTCCACCGCGGACCTACTCCACCCGAAAACCGAGACGCACGGCGACGATGTTGATGGTGATAAACACGGTGACGACGTGACTGCGCATGAACTCGCGGCGCTGGCGCGGAGGGCGAACCTCCCTCCGCCCGTAGGCGACGCCGCCGTGGATGCTGCACGAGGTGTGAACGAGATTCTTCGGTTCGTTCGCGCGCTGGACAAAGTCACTGACGTGGAGCACCTCGAACCGATGTGGACGACCGTGGAGGATGATTTCCGAGTCGCGACGCCGCGCGCGAACGGAAACAACGAGAAAGACGACGACGAAAACGGGTGGTGCGCGATACCCCGGGATGACCTTCTCGCCGTTGCGCCTAAACGCACGCGCGACCGAACACCGCATTTCGTCGCCGCGACTGGAATCACACCCGGTGAAACGAGCTTAGCGGTGGATGAAGAGGGTTAGACGTGAAATTTTGGGAGACGAAGCAATTTTTCTGTGAAATTTTGGGAGACGAAGCAATTTTTCTCTATAATGATTGCGTGTTCCTTCCCCTTTCGCACTTCCACGTGCACCTGCTGCACCCACACGCCTCGTCGAACCGAAAATACTCGCGAGACGCCGCACATTTGCTCGACCGCCTCGATGTCGGACTCCGACACCGGCGTGGGACCTGATGTGCGCATCCCCCCCCCTCCCGCGCTCTCTTCCTTCTTACCTCGTCCTGACCCCGCCACGACCACGACGGCGTTATTTTCTTCCTCGAACGGCAACCGCCGCGCGACGACGATGAGCGCGCGCGCGACACTCACTGACCCACCGCCGCGCCCCCTTCCTCCCACGTACACACACACAGGGTTTGACCCTGTACGAGCGGCAGCGCGCCGAGCGCATCGCCCGGAACGATGAGATGATGCTCCGCTTGGGACTGCCCGCTCTCGGGTCGAAACTCCGCTTTCCCACACGACGCACGCCGCGGGCGGCGCCGGCGGGTCCAAGAACCCCAACTCCTTCAAGCCCGTCAAGCGCCGCAACCCTAAGGGGAAGCCTACCCCCCCGGACCCCACCTTCGATATGGTCCTTCGCGTCCGCAAGGCCGTGGACTACACCGACGTTGCTGACGTCCCAAAGCCAAGACCGCCTAAGTTCCCCCGTGTCGAGCCCGCAAACGAACAGCTGTCCGGCGCCGCGGCTACCGGGCCGGGAACCACCCTGGACACCCTCGATTCCAAGTACGAGAA
>Ga0115007_10000614_pt1 | contig 23607 bp, 20 predicted proteins | sample ArcOceMetagenome_2_FD_87166 | JGI IMG/M metagenome (GOLD analysis project Ga0115007, IMG submission 87166) | Marine eukaryotic phytoplankton communities from Arctic Ocean - Arctic Ocean ARC135M Metagenome | ecosystem: Environmental > Aquatic > Marine > Oceanic | place: Arctic Ocean | collected...
GTCAGCAGATCAATTGATAGGGCCTGCAACAATTTATGGCTACGTAGCTCAGCTGGTTAGAGCACAGCATTCATAATGCTGGGGTCGGTGGTTCAAGTCCACCCGTAGCTACCATAAGAATCAATGACTTAGATAGTATTCCGGACATTCTCCTACACACTGCACTGCAGTTTATTAGTTTTCATAGATGACATATATCTTTTGAGTAGGCTCTACAACTTCCCATTCACCTTCAAAGCCAGCGGGTATAAAAATTTTATCTCCGGTAACCACGGTTAACTCATTGCCGTCAATATCACGTAAAATCGATTTACCACTTAAGATGTGGAAATATTCATTCTCCGTATAGCTGATTTTCCAGCACCCCACCTCGGCACCCCATTCGCCAGCGAAAAACTTTTCGTCAACGGCGAAGTGCAAAGTGTTATTTTGTTCGGGCATACCTTGCACCAGGCGATCAGTTTCGGTTGGATAGCGTTCAACTTTAGCTCCGCTATCTGCGAAATTAATTAGATCATTAATTTTTTTTGACATATTTCCTCGACAGCCTAAGCCTCCGGTTCCTTAAAAGAAACAATAGGCCTAATGCTCAATAAACTAGCCATGGATTCCATAAATAGTCTAGAGGATACGGTTCCTATGGAGAAGCTTTTATTAGCTCCAGTGGGGGTATATGTTTCCTGAGCTATCCAGTGGAGAGTGTTAGACCGCTTCAGCAAATAAAATTTGACATTAGTTTAGGCTTAAAGTAACTTTGTTGGAATTAGATTCTCCCGTAACAACTATTCCAGCCCCTTGCTAGGGATATTTAGACTGGCCTGAAGTTGTTTTTTGTCAAAAAAAGGAGCCACAGTCATGCCGTCATCAAACCGGTTAAATAGTAGTAATCGACTTAAACTGGGTATTTTCTCATCCAACTGTTCTAGCGGTATGGCCGTCACTAAAGTTGAAGAGCGGTGGGAAAACTCTTGGGAAAACAATCTCAATTTGGTCAAAATGTGCGATGCTGCTGGTATAGAGTTTATGCTGCCAATTGCCCGATGGATCGGCTATGGCGGCGAGACAGATTTCCATGGTGGCGTACTCGAACCGATAACCTGGGCCGCGGGATTGATGGCCGCAACAAAGTATATCCAAATATTTGCAACGGTTCACACCGCATTCAATCATCCTATTGTCAGCGCCAAGCAATTAGCCAGCATAGATCAATTAAGTTCGGGGCGACTCGGATTGAACGTGGTGGCAGGCTGGAATAAACCCGAGTACGAAGCTTTTGGTGTCGATCTGCCCAGTAATCATGGTGAGCGCTATACACGCGCACAGGAATGGTTTGATTACGTACAAAAGATATGGTCATCCGACACTCCTTTTGATTGGGAAGGCACTTACTTTCAGGGCACAGGAGTTTACGGAAACCCTAAGCCTGTTCAATCGAGCGTACCTATTCTGAATGCAGCAGCGTCCAAAGAGGGCCGAGAATTTGCCATGCGCAATGCAGACTATCTGTTTACGCCCGTTTTTGATTTTGATCAGGCCAAGGCCACAGCAGCGGAGATATCAATAGCGGCAGCGGGCAACAATCGAAATGTCGGAGTATTTACTTTTTGCACCGTAGTCTGTCGCCCCACCATGAAAGAAGCTGAAGATTATCTCGATCACTATGCTAATCAGAATGCCGATTGGGAGGCGGTTGACTATTTAATGAAGCTACAAGGTATGCATGCTCAGTCATTTACACCCGAGGCACTTGGCATGTTTCGTGATCGATTTGCCGCAGGGCATGGTGGCTTCCCACTGGTAGGCACGCCTGTACATATTGCCGATCTACTGGAACAGTTAAGTGCTACCGGGATTGCCGGCACGACACTCGCCTTCGTGGACTACGCGGCGGAATTCCCCTACTTTGCCGAAAACGTATTGCCTCTGCTGGAAGAGCGGGGATTACGCGAAAAGTTCGTCTACGACAGTCAGTAAAATAGCTACACCCCTGCCCTGCATACTGTATTGTTCTCGACTCCAACATTAAGCCAAGTTAGCTGCGCTTTTAGCTTCCCAAGAGGCCTGCTTAGCCCCTAACCGAGTCTGCTTCTGACCTCAGGTAGGACTTTGGTCGCAAGGAGTTCGATCCGACGTGATCCAGATTCTATGGATTCGCCAGGGAACTGTGCCCAGAAATGTAAATCAACAATTTGAGGATACGTTTCGAGAAGAGCGAGAATTTTTGTAACGGCTTCGTCCGGTGTCCAAAATTCGTAGAATCCATTATCAACCGCATCACGGGGGGTTTCGAATAAAGGCGTCTCTTCTGTACTATTGAACGCGTCTGCACCCATCCTGATATATTCATTCATTTGGTATTGTAGGTGTGGTCCAATTGCCTCGAATTCAGCCTCGGGATCTTCGGTGACGATTCCCCAGCAGCCGGCATAAATACGCCCTTCTTGGGGACTCTTACCTGCTTTCTCAAGGGATGCAATATAGATCTCATGCCCAATATTACCCGATGAGAGAAATCCGTCCGCTACACGGGCAGCCCGATCGATTGCTGGTTCCGTTATACCGCCCAATAGAATCCGTGGTGTAGTTTGCGGCGACGGCGAGATCGTTACATTGTCAACTTTGAATCGTTTGCCGTTAAAATTGACCGCTTTACCGGTCCAAGCTCGGCGTAAAATTTCGATACCTTCTTCCAGTATGCTGGGACGATTCTTTAGTTTGCGGCCAAAGGTCTTGAACTCTTTTTCAACGAAACCTCCACCAACACCAAGATCAAAGCGCCCCCCAGCCAATAGCGAAACCGCTGCCGCATCTTCGGCCAAGCGAACAGGGTCATATAGGGGTAACAGTAACAAATTTGTTCCGACGCGAATCTTTTTGGTACGCGCGGCAATTGCACCGGCGATGATCAATGGAGAGGGCGAATAACCGTCCTCGCGGAAGTGATGCTCGGTAAGCCAGACAGAGTCGAAGCCCAGATCTTCAGCCCAAACGATCTGATCGAGCGACTCAGCATAAAGACGCTCGAACTCGATGGGCCAGGCGGCGGGACTTCGCAGATCGTACCATAGGCCAAAATTTACTTGGCGAGACATAACGTTCTCCTTTTTTAAGTGTGAGCCAACGTTCCGTTATTCTGGATCTACAGGCCAGTGATCGACAGCAGCAAGACCTTCCAGAGCGATCCCATAACCCAAATGATCGTGCATAAGACGCTTGAGCTCATGCGTCAGCGCAACTCGGGCATATCTACGCGTCAATGTTGGGCGCGATGTGATCATGCGGGCTAGTTCCCAAGCGCGAGTTAAGAGCTGATCAGAAGGCAAAACCTCACTTACAACTCCCAAATTTAGCGCCGTTTGCGCGTCAAGTTCCTGACCTGTCAACAAGAAATAACGACCGCGGTTCATACCGAGTAACTGAGGCCAAAGCACGTGGACGCCATCGCCAGGAACGAGCCCCGCAGGAAAATGGGGTGCGTCTTGAAATGTGGCATTCTCACTTGCGATGACAATATCCGATAACACCGCCAATTCAGCATGAATGATCGCTGGCCCGTTGACCGCACCAATTATCGGAACCTCAATATCCAATAAATTCATCAATAGGCGTTTTGCATCGTAATATAAATGGTCCCAAATCCCAGGGGTTATTTCACGGAGGTCACCTTTTTCATACTTATCGCAGAATGAATCACCGGCCCCCGTTATGATGATGACATGATTTTCTCGATCGGCCCCCACGTCTAAGAAACAGTAGCCCAGTTCTTGGTGCGGCTCACCGCCCCATATCAAACTATTGCCATCAGTATGCAGTGTAAGCTCTAGTATGCCATCTTCGCGGCGCATGGAAATATGCTTATATTTATCATGATACTCTTCAAAAGTTGGTACGATACTTTTCATTATATTTCTCCTAAGCGATTATATTTTTTTTATTTTTGGTACTAGGTAATATCAAATGGCCTAAATAACAGTCGGCTATACCGGGAGCGACGTCAAGAACACCCACTTAAGCCGCCGTCAATAGGCAACTCGACACCGGTGACATACGCTCCGGCACGAGACGCAAGAAAGATGCATGCCCCCGCAATATCTTCGGGAGTCCCTACCCGGGTCAACGGTATACGACGTCCTAATTCCTGGAATCGGTCTTCGTCATTGCGTATATGAGCCATCATCCGGGTTGGGAAATAGCCCGGCGCGACAACATTAGCTGTAATAGAATACTCGGCAAGATCAGCGGCAAGTACTTTAGTCAGATGATGTATCGCCGCTTTGCTGGCGGCATAAGAGTACGCCTGAAGTTTTTCAGCGACCAGCGCGGTTAGAGATCCAATATTTATTATTCGAGCGGGATCCTCTGCGGTTGCAGACGCCTTCAGGAGCGGTAAAAACTCCCGCACCAACGTAAATGGCGTTTGAACATTGATGCCCATGATATCTTGCCAGGCGCTATCGGGAAAACTCTCAATTGGCGCACCCCAGGTCTTACCCGCGTTATTTACCAGAACATCGATACGTGATTCTCTCGCAACAATACGATTGGCAAGGTCAATGGTCCCCTCAACCGTCGATAGGTCTGCTTGCATTGGGATACAGTCGCCAAATTCTCCAAACTCTTTAGCCGTTTTTTCACAAGTAGCAGCTGTCCGTGAGGTAATGATTACCCTAGCTCCCGCTTTTACGAAGCCCTCTGCAATCATTCCTCCCAAGCCTTGCGCGCCGCCCGTCACTATCACGCATTTCCCAGAGACGTCAAATAAGGCCGTCATTTGTTATATAACGCCTGTGCACGCGCCTCCTGTTTGTAGCGAATATAGTCAGGAAACATGTCCTCTGTCGGCGGGTAGTCCTTCAACACCTGACGCGCAACAACTACCTTGTGGACCTCGGTAGGACCGTCCGCGAGGCCTAAGTGAAAGGAATTAAGGACTGAGCTAGAAAAAGGCATCTGTGTTGAGAGGCCCAAAGAGCCATGAAGATAGAGTGCCCGCGAAGCAATATCATGAAGTAACTTTGGCATGGTTGCTTTTACGGCGGACACATGTTTACGTAATTCTTTCCAAGATTTTCCCTGGTCAACAAGCCATGCCGTTTCCAAGACAAGCAAACGGAACTGTCTCAACTCAACCCAGGAATCTGCGATTTTTTCCTGTACTAACTGCTTTGATGCCAGCGCCTCGCCCTTGGTAAAACGCGAGTTTACCCTTTCGCACATGTAATCGAAGCAACTCGTCGCTTCCGCCAAGGCGCGCATGGCATGATGTAACCGGCCTCCGCCAAGCCTGACTTGAGTGACGGCAAAACCATCGCCGCGCCCTCCGAGCATATTATCGGCCGGAACACGCACATTCGTCCAACTAACATGACCATGCGTCTTGTCGGCCTCTCCGTATACACCGTAATTACGTACGATCTCAATACCTTGAGTATCTGCCGGTACTATGAATAATGACATCCGATTATGCGGCGGCGCATCGGGTTCTGTGACGGCCATAATAATATAAAATTCAGCATAACAAGCACTACTCGAGAACCATTTTTCACCATTAATAACCCAATCATCACCTTCCTTTACCGCGGTGGTTCTAATCTGCAGAGGATCTGCCCCCCCTTGGGGCTCTGTAATCGCAAAACAGGAGACGATGTCATTATTTAATAGCGGCTCCAAATATCGTCGTTTCTGCTCTTCAGAGCCGAAATGAGAGAGGATTTCACTATTCCCGCTATCAGGGGCCTGTACGCCAAAAATAATTGGCCCAAAACGGGAAATACCAAATTGTTCATTCATAAGCGCAAGTTTGAGCTGGCCATATCCTTTGCCACCGAGTTCTGGGCCAAGATGACATGCCCAAAGCCCATGAGCTTTGACTTTAGTTTGCAACGGCCGCACTAATTCTTTAAATTTCGGGGCATGGATATCCCACTGACTACCTAAAATATAGTCAAGAGGCACCACTTCCTTCCGGACAAACTCCCTAATCCAGTCCAGTTCATTTTGGAAGACAGGATCATTTTCAAAACACCACATTATTATTGTTTCCTTATACCAATTTATGTTCTTGGCAGAGTATCGGACAGAAAGATACCGAAAGTCCAATATACGATATTAGTTCTATCGATCATAAAATCTTATGGATCATAATCTACTGATTTTACCTTCAAGAGAGGCACTGTGACATCTGTCGCTTATCGGTCGCATTACTGATTCTAGGAAAAGGTCTCATGCGCACCATTTATTTTTAGCTCGATTGGCTATTATCGCCTGCATTGGAAGGGCACAAGATTTATGCTATAGGGGAGTTAAACCAGAGCGGCAGAGCCAGAATGCTCAGTGAGCTCGATCAATCTCAGCCTTCAGAGTCAACTCCTAGCTGAAATTAACTTATCACTATCTATAATTATATCCAATCATTAAGTGAAAAATTGAATATTAGACGCATCAACAAACTCCCTTTATAGTAAGTTAGGTAAGTTGTATCGGTCTAATGGTCAGGTAAGCTAAATACGGTCAGTGGAGGCACTAATGCGAAACGAAAAGCACACGAGAGTGTTAGGATGAGTCATTCCGAAATGTCCTGGAAGAGCCCAGCATTAATCCGAATATACTGCCACCTGATGCCGATGAAACCTCTTAGCAGTGCGCATCATAATGGCATAGCTCAAAATGTCCGATCTGCAATCTGCGCGGTTTTCTGTGTCGATTATAGGAAACCTACATAATGGCGGGGCCTCTTTCTGGATTGCGGATTATTTCATTAGGAGGACTAGGACCCGCGCCACTTGCAAGTATGCTCTTGGCCGACCATGGTGCTGAAGTCATTCGAATTGAGCGGAAGCAGGGAACGGAATTGAGCAACAGCGAACCGATGCGGAAGGATATCAGTCGCCTTATGCTGCGCTCTCAAAAATTGACGATTCTGAATCTTAAGAACCCAGACGATGTGATTAAGTTTCGGGCATTAATAAAGACGGCTCATGGGTTAATAGACCCATATCGCCCTGGCTCTATGGAAAGCCTAGGCATTGGCCCGGATGTGTTACTTGCTGACAATCCGCGGCTAGTCTTTAGCCGAATGACCGGCTGGGGTCAGACAGGTCCGATGGCACCCTATGCCGGTCATGATATAAATTACATTGCCTTAAGTGGCGCACTCGCGGCCATTGGTCCAGCAGAGCGGCCAATTCCCCCGTTGCCACTGGTAGGCGATATGGGTGGCGGTGGAATGTTCCTCGCTTTCAGTATGACAGCGGCATTACTGCATGCTCAACAAACGGGACAGGGACAGATTATCGACTGCGCGATGACCGAGGGCGCAGGGCTACTGATGACGGCATTCTATGAATTGTATGCAACTGGCGATTGGAATATTGATCGAGATGCAAATTTCCTTGACGGCGGTGCCCACTTTTATACGACTTATAAAACTGCAGATGACCAGTTTGTCTCCATTGGGCCATTAGAGCCCCAATTTTATGCCCTCCTGCTTAAAAAACTCGTCATTACTGATTCTGATTTTGAAAGACAGATGGACCCCGATAGCTGGCCAAAGCTAAAAATAAAGCTTGCGGAGTTATTCCTAACCAAAACGCGCGACGAATGGTGTGAATTGCTCGAAATGACGGATGTTTGCTTTGCCCCTGTTTTGTCGATGGCTGAAGCGCCTAGCCATCCCCACGCAAAAGCGCGTGGGGCTTTTGCAACGGTGGATGGCGTTGTTCAGCCAGCGCCGGCGCCGCACTATTCAACGACCCCACTGGCGTGCCCAAGATCGCCGCAATATGTAGAGATTGACACATTACTAGCTACACCATCTGCCGATCCAAAGCCTTCAAATACAGTGACGAGAAATAACGCATGACCAGACTCGTTACCATTGCGGATAACTATGCGGATATCTATCGCTCATTCCAATGGAAATTACCAAAAAACTACAATATCGCTTGGGATGTCTGCGACCGTCATGCGAGCGATGCTTCAAAAATTGCATTGATTCACCATCTGCCTGATCAGATCCGAAAGTACACGTTCCGGGAAATTCAGATACTGGCAAATCGTCTAGCGAATACCTTTCAGACTATCGGTTTACGACAAGGTGATCGTGTGCTGATTGTGTTAGGCCAACACCCAGTAACAGCCTTTTCTCATATAGCATGCTGGAAGGCAGGACTGATATCTGTGCCGACCTCGACCCTGTTCGGCGTTGATGGCCTCGAGTATCGTTTGAACAACACCGGCGCCAGCACGCTCATCACTGATAGCATTAATTTACCAAAGGCGCTGGAAGCTCAGCGCGCGGCGTCAGCACTAACGCACATTTTTGTGATTGACGGACCCGCTATTGATGGCGCTTTACCATTAATGAAGACTATTGAACGTGCATCGTCAGAATTCAAGACCTTGGCCTTGACACCCGACACGCCGGCGTTTATAAATTATACATCGGGCACCACCGGATGGCCAAAGGGTACTCTCCAAGGCCATCGCTCGATGATCGGTCACATGCCAGGTTTGGAAGTCCTATATGATTTATTTCCGCAGCCGAGAGACCTATTTTGGTCGCCTGCTGATTGGGCGTGGCTTGCCGGTCTAATGGATGTATTGATGCCGGCTTGGTTCCATGGAAAACCGGTTCTGGTATTTCCGATGAAGGGGTTCGACCCGGAACTCTCTTTATCTATGATGGGACGTCACCAGGTGCGCAATACGCTTTTAACACCCACAATGCTGAAACTTCTTCTCCCTAGCCGTCATCTTGTCGCCGATAAGAATGTTCAGTTGCGAAGCATCATTTCAGGCAGTGAGGCTGTTGGCAAAGAACTACTGCTTGAGATGAATTCAATATTCGGCGTAACAATTAATGAAGGTTTCGGTCAGACTGAGTGCAACGTGGTCCTTGGTAATTGCGCAAGCCTTGGGTGTTCCAAAATAGGCTCGCTTGGCGTGGTTATGCCAGGACATATCGGTGGCATCGTCGACGGCGATGGCAACATGTTGCCCGATGGCGAGGTCGGCATCCTAGCCTTTAAGAGTCCAGATCCCGTGATGCTTCTCGAGTATTGGGAGAATCCCGAAGCAACTGAGGAAAAATTCGTAGGCGACTGGCTGCTGACCGGCGATCTAGCATCCCGTGATGAGGATGGATTTTATACATTTTTCGGCCGTGCTGATGACGTTATCACAAGCTCAGGTTACCGAATAGGACCGGCCGAAATTGAGGACACGATTCAGCGCCATCCCGCGGTTAGTTTAACGGCGGTGATTGGTATCCCCGATCCTGTGAGAACTGAAAGCATTAGAGCATATGTAGTTCTAGCGTCAGGTTTTAGACCCACTGCCGATTTGGCTGAGGAAATCAGGACCTCCGTCCGCGACCGTTTGGCGAGACATGAATATCCACGAGAGATTGTGTTTATCGACAGCCTGCCAATGACAACGACCGGAAAAGTGCTTCGTCGAAATCTCCGCGATCAGACCTCCCCAGACATCAAAGGTACATAGTGGATGCCTAAAAAATGTTCTATATTAATTATTATTTTTATTAACACCAACGTCGTCCTTAAAGTGCCTTTGTCCAGTTTCGCATTGAAGTTCGCGGCTTTGGTTTCCCCTAATATTCGAAATCAGATACAAACAATATGGATATCAGTTTTTTGATTAATCCCGCAGCCAACTTCGAGAATGAGTACGACAGACATTCCAGTATCGTTGGCCGCAAGAGTCTTTATCATGACAAATGAGCATGCAGATATATCAGCGTTAGTGGATAAAAACCGGCTCATGGAATGGATGGATAGTCAAAATCTAGAAGATGGCCCCATCTATGATATGCGTTTTCTCCCTGGAGGCACGCAAAACATATTATTGTCCTTGACTCGCAATAACAGGATATTTGTTCTGCGCCGACCAGCGGCATTTCCAGTTCAGGGCAGTAATAAAACAATGCAGCGAGAAGCCCGTATTCTTCGAGCACTTGCTAACACAGAGGTACCACATGCTCGTTTAATTGCCGCCTGTGCTGACGAAAAGGTGATGGGTGTCGCCTTCTATATTATGGAACCCGTAGATGGATTCAATGCAACCAACGGGCTGCCCCCGCCACATGCTAACGATCATGGCATGCGACGCGAGATGGGGTTTGCATTTATTGATGCTCTTAAGGCGCTATCGCGCGTTGATTACATCGCTGTCGGTCTAGGTGATTTTGGAAAGCCGGATAATTTTTTACTGCGCCAAGTGAGTCGCTGGCGAAGGCAATTAGGGGATTATCAAGATTTTAATGGCTGGCCCGGCCCCGCTTCCTTGAATGGGGTAGATTATGTCGCCGACTACCTTTCAGCCAATTGCCCTGATACTTTCATACCAGGGATTCTCCACGGCGACTATTCGATCGGGAATGTGATGTATTGCTCTGAATCTTCGAAATTAAAGGCAATAGTCGATTGGGAGCTGTCAACGATTGGTGATCCGCTGGTCGATCTTGGTCATATTGTTGCGACTTGGCATAACAGTGGTGGGCCCAATCTCTCGGTATTAAGAGTGGAGCCCTGGGATGGCTTTCCTTCTGCCGAAGAGCTAATCAGCCGATACAAGGAGACTGGTAGCCATGATCTGTCAAATATCGACTGGTATATTGTTTTGGCATGCTACCGCCTGGCCATAATTGTCGAAGGCACATATGCTAGGGCCTGTGCTGGAGATGGCTCAATGAAGGTAGGCATAATGCTTCACGAAACTGCAATGCTCCTGATGCAGCGTGCGCTGCACCATATAGAAAAGCGCAATACATTTTAATATTTTGATAAAGGCCTATGTTTCATGGAAAAACATAATCAATACCGTTGCATAATACCTGATCTTTAACTGTTAGCAGATTAATTTTATCCGAGGTTAGGGGCGGAAAATTAATGTCTATATCAATGCTATGCCGCCAACTCCTATCAGAATGGCTGCTCTAGTCTAGAAATTAGCTTAAATTAAAAGCTTACATCATATTGCTGGTTTGATCATGCCCAGTTAAGTTCAAAGCTTACTACGCCGCCTCATCATCGAACCATTCTCTAAGGATATACTTTTGAATTTTTGTAGATGACATTGGCCAGACATGCACATGTCGCACATAACGTGGAATCTTAAAACTTGCAATTTTCCCATGACAGAACAGTATTAAGTCTTGCTCATTAACCGTCTGTCCCTTATGGCATTCTACATAGGCGCAGGCTACTTCAAATAAGTGGTCATCTGGTACGCCAATCACTTGTACCACTTTTACTGCAGCGTGTTGCGATAACAGCGACTCAATCTCAATTGCAGCTACGTTTTCACCACCGACTTTTAACATATCTTTAAGTCTACCGTGAAACTCAATCTCGCCGCCGGGGGTTAGAGCTCCCAAGTCGCCCGTCCGAAACCACCCGTCATGAAATGCCTCTTTATTTTTCTTTGGTGACTTGTAATAGCCTTTAAAAATGGCATAACCTCGAAGCCATATTTCGCCTTTTTCATTGGTAACACGGGGCCTTAATGTTTCAGGATCCATGATTTTTGCATCAAGACCTGGCATCGGTTTACCGCATGTGGTTAAGCGCGTACTAAGTGGTTCATCTGGATGATTAAAAGCGATAACACCTCCGGACTCTGTGAGCCCATACGCGCCGGTTTGGACCGCCTGAGGAAAAGCCATTTGAAACGTTTTGAGTACATCAGGAGCTGCCGAATTATTGATTCGTCTGATGTTTGATAGATCACGACAACCAAAATCTACGTGACTAATCAGGGCAGCTGTCACCATAGGGAAGCAAGGAAAGGCAATCGTTACCTGCTCTTCTTCCATGATCTGAAGCGCCAGCCCAGGCTCAAAATGAATCATAGATAAAAATGCTGCGCCTGCGTCAATACAACACAGCATTGGTAGGATTGACGCCATATGAAACATCGGTAATGGAGCCCAAAATCGGTCTGTTGGCTTTAAAAAGTAGCGTGAACGATTCATATTAATTCCATTCGGAATAAGCATTCCATGATGAAGAGGGCAGCCTTTCGGGTCAGCGGTAGTCCCTGAGGTGTACAACATCATTGATGTGTCAGAAGCATTAACGGTGGCAAGGGTATCGAGTACCTCTTTGGGTGAGATCTGGTCTGCCCGGGCATCAAATGTATCATCGTCAATAAATCCGATCCTGGGCTTGCCAAACATCACCATCTCGGTAACTGACAACATATCATTGGTCGCGATTGCTGCAAACAGCAAATCTCCAAAATCTGCATAATCACTGATTAAATCGTGAGTGACAACGGTTTTGATCTCAGCGTTTGATAAGACATGTGCTAGTTCATGAGCTTTATATCGTGCATTTATAGGAACTGCGACTGCACCGATAAACTGCAAACCTAAAAGACATTCAATATAGACAGGGCAATTGGTCATTAACAAGCCTACATGTTCGCCCGGCTGAATACCGCTGACAAGAAAACTTGCAGCCCTCCGCATTGCGGATACTCGCATACTTTCATATGTGTGTCGGGTATCTACAAAAATCAGGAAGTCCGAAGAAGGCCGGCGTTCGGCAGCCTGCAGAAAGAAGGCACCAAAAGTCATCTCTACATCTTGTTTCATATCATCTCATAAACTTCGAAAAACTGTTCAAAGGGATTCGCGTAACTGTAGGCATGAGCCTTGTACATCATAAAATAAAAGAGCTGTAAACTTACAGTCGCTATACGTATTTTTAATCAGCACCACGCTTCTAAGTAAGATTTGATAATATGACTGAGCAATCTCGCAACCTCCTGCCGTCAAGTACTCAATCGCATTATCGTAGTCCTACTCTAGAATTCCAACACCGTGAAGGCCCACCTTACCTTTAGCGGTGATATAACAATAAGCAGAGGCTCCACCGTTGCGCCGCTCGATTAGCTATATTTGCGCGCGGCCATTCCTCACGAGCGCAATTGTAACTAAGCTGGCGGTCCCAGAGTAATCCCTATCAGGGGGCTGAAATGATGCATCGTTACCGTGCGCAGTTTGATTCTCCAAACACCGTCGCGCCGTTCGAAGCGATCATTATAGGTGGCTGCAACAGTATGCGCCCCGCCGTCACTAAGATTGCCAATACAATAAACATCACAGACACCATCCGCCGTATCCGGTCCATGAAAGTCCACGGAAAGATTCGTGGTATAGTGGTTTGATTTATCCCACGCAGGCCATAAAATTTCTTTTACGGCAGTCTCAATGCCTGCATGACCCTCAAAGTCACCAAAGGGTGGGCCAATCTCCCACACGCAGTCCTCCCACCAGATACTAATAAACCGCTGCCAATCCCTTTTATCAAATCCCAAGCAATAGTCAGAGACCAGATCATTGAGGGCCATGCGGCTTTCAAGATGATCAAGGCGTGCGTTCAATTTTGATAGGTCTTCATTCATGGCTAAGCATCCTTATCCTCTCGGAGTATAATCTTGCTAGCACAGTAAAAAAATGGTCCACAACGTGCGTAACCGACCACAAAAATTCCGAAAAAATATTTCTAATCAGAATCTAGTTCCTGAACCAACGTTGCCCTATTTTTATCCCAGGTGTCGTGAGCTTGGTCAATGTAGCCGAATAGCCCACGTATTGATTCATTATCTGATACAACTTCGATCATATGACCGAGCGTTGCACTTGTGTCAACGTAGGCGTAGCGCACGTCGCCCATAGTACCTGACTGTGCAATCTCATAACCTCTTGCAGTGTAGTATTCAATCGCATTATCGTAATTCTTCTCCAAAATTCCGACATGGTGAAAGCCCGTCATACCTTTAGAGACGGTATCACGATAAGCAGAGGCTACGTCGTTGTGCTGCTCAATCAGCTCTATTTGCACGCCACCATTCATCGCGAGTGCAACCGAAAAATCGGCTTCGCAGGTGCTGCCACGATAAACTGACTCGGAAATGGAAACGTTACGCATAACAACAAACGGGCCAACCCCCAACTCGTCGAACCAGATTTCCGCCGCAGCTTCTATGCTTGGCACAACCCAGTTATATTGAAAAATTGCAGATTGAAGGCTCTCTCGCTCGCTCATAATATGCTCTCGTGTTATTTAAGTTGCGGGCCATAGGGCGTAAATGACTACATCATTAGCGCCTATGGCCTTTGGATCTACTTCAAATAAATGGTGCCTGACTTAAAAATTATAAGACATTTCAGCACCGTAAGTTCTTGGGCGGGCTGGTATTGCCGTATTCGTACCCTGAATAAAGCCGAGGGGAAACCCTCCTAGCCAATACATTTCGTCAGTGATATTTTTTCCATAAATGGCAATAGAAACACCGCTTTCCATAACATTTTCCCAGTCAAACCGCATATTTATAGTGGTATACCCCGGGAGTGTAGAGTCAGGAATAATAGTTTCCGTGAAATTTGAGAACGGTCTTTTCGAGACGTGATAACCATCCGCACGTATACTCATGTCACCCCATGCTAGAGGAGTGGGTAAATCGACAGACGCAAACAGAGACGCTGAAAATTCGGGTGTATTGGCAAAGTTGTCAACGTCTCCCGTCAAACCAGCACCGGAAGACACTTTCGGGTCAGTAAACTCGGCATCATTGTAGGCTGCTGCACCACCCATGCGCAATGATGAAGTCACGCTCGCATCGACGGACAGCTCTATCCCCCAAGTTCTCGCGCTGTCGATGTTGACAGGCGCAGCTGATGGAGCGCCGCCAGACAATATGTAGAGTGTAGCTTGATAATCTTGATTCCATTGGCTGAAAATCGCTGCGCTGCCCCGAAACGGACGATCGGCTAGAGTCCCGTCATACTTTGCGCCAATCTCTATATCCTGTGTGGTTTCCTTATCAAATTGGTTGCCTTGACCATTGGCTCCCGCAGTGCCGTTATTATACCCACCGGCGCGCCAACTGCCGCGCGTCGTGGCATAGAGAAGCATCGCATCCGTCTTTTGGTACTCTAGGCCGAGATGCCAGCTGGGCTCGCTCTCAGTCTTATTCTGAGACAAAACATTTCCCTCGAAGTAGTTAATTCCGCCTGGAAGCTGCTCTGCCTCGAGTTCCTCCCAAGTATAGCGAAGCCCTACTGTAGTACTTAGGCCATCAATACCCGTCGCATCGGACAGATCATAGGTCGCCTGCGAGTAGATCGCTTTGGAAAGGGCTTCTGTTTTATAACGCCAATAGAACGAAAATCCGCCAAAAGTGAACGGCCAGATATTTGTAGTATCATTCGATGAGACAAAAGCGCCAACAATATATTTCCACTTGGAGTCGTCTGTCTGCCCAATAATCTGGAATTCTTCAGACCAGTTTTCCTGAAGGTAATTAAGTCCATCACAGCATTTACTCGGGTCTAAATCAGCAAGAATGATAAATGGAGAGGCATTCAACTGATTTGAAACAATAGAATCGGATTCATTATAGCTAAGCACATTTTTTAGCTGGATATTGTCTGACAAGTCATACGTAGTGGTATTAAGAAAATACATCCCATCTGACTTATGTGGTCCCGTGTACAGTAGGTATTCCTCATAGGGGTTTTGTTTGGCCAAATCGGCATACACTGATTGCTGACCACCAGTGAAACTGTCTGTTAGAGTCGTCAAATTGTTCCCGTTATGAGTCTGCCCAGCGGTGTAGTGTGAGAATATTTGGGGGACGCCTGTTGTACCCCCCGCCTTGTCATGTTGAAAAACAAACGTGCTTGTCACGGCATCATTAGGCGTCCATTTGGCCGACAGCCGAATAGACTTATTGTCAACGTCACCAAGTGTTGTATTCTCAGAAAAAAGTGTTGTCCCCCCTATGACATATGATGTGTCTTCTAGGACATTCGTGATGTAGCCATCTTCTCGCTGAATATTTGCAGCGATACGCAAACTAAATGATGAAGAGAAGGGAATTGTTACGGCACCTTCGGCGCCGACCATATTATAATCCCCTCCACTCAGTCTAAAGTAGCCCTCGGATTCATCGCCAGGCATCGTGGTCTTAATCAGTACCGCTCCGCCTGTGTTGTTGCGGCCAAAGAGCGTGCCTTGGGGCCCTTTCAAAACCTCTATACCATCGACGTCATACAGCGCGCTTCCAGACGTGCTGTGCGGAGACATGGGCGCTTCATTTAGATAGGTCAAAACAGCGGGGGCAGAGCCCGAATATTGCTGCAACGTTTGTCCTCTGATGGCGTAATCAAATTCATTCGAACTATTTGTGGTGATCATCGTGACGCCAGGCACTAAACCCTGCAATTCGTTTTGTTTAGTAATACCACGCTTGGTGAGTTCGTCTTTGCTAAAAGCCGATACAGAAATTGGCACACTGTAAAGTGATTCGGTACGCCGTTGTGAAGTAACCAATATTTCTTCAAGAACATTGGCGCTTGGACGTTTTTCCTCGCTAGAAATTTGAGCATTTGCATTTGTAGTGACAGCCAATAATACGGCTACAAAAAACTGCGCGTAAAACCGAGCCTTTAACGAGAAAATTTTACTATCTGAATTAAATTGAATTATCCTAGACATAGTATTAACCCCTTTGTTATCACAGTTAGTCACATTACCCATAGCTGTTTAAAGCAAACATGCGATACGGCAAACTTTTATTATTCTTAGCCCACAGTATCGATACCAGAACGAGAAGTCTAATAGAGGATATTGTTCGTATTAACCCGATTTTGTTATAGATGATGAATCCTTTACGCAATTCACTTTAGACTTATAACGTTATATTGACGGCACCATGCCCGAGCAATAAATATCGACTTTCTCCAAATTATCCGCCTAATTCGGTCTAATAATGGCGTTTTTCATTTTAAAATGGCGCCACAGCCAGCTGGACTTTGTAAACCTACCTCCATACTATGACCAAGGGTTTAGTGAGTAATTCGTATTCAATAACTGAATTTAGTATCTAGTATAATTATAGATCGAAGTATGTGTAGTTTCAGAGAGGCATAATGATATATGGACCTGCAAGCACGGCCATACCGATATTTTGTGATGATCGCAGAAAAAGGTTCCTTCAGCGCGGCGGCCAGAGCAATGTATGTGTCCCAACCAGCATTGTCAGCTCAAATTCGTGAACTAGAGCGACTTTTGGGATTTTCCCTCTTCGATAGGACCAGTCGGCGAGTACAGTTGACTGCGCAGGGTTTGTGGTTTTTAGATTATGCGCGCCGTATAATTTTGGAAACTGAATTTGTTAATCGTGCGGCTCAGGATATTCGTGCGCATCCATTGCGTATTGGTGCGGCACATTTTACTGCGCTTATTCCGCAGCGCATTCGGCTGATCGAGAATTTTGGGCGTTCACACCCAGAAGTGCCTCTATCAGTCATTGGGCGTCAACATAAACAACTTTTTGAAGATCTGCACACACGTAAACTCGACGTTGCTATTACGTTGGAGCCACAAATAGACGGGGAAACCTCAGCGGTTGAGGAACATGGCCTGAGAGATGGTATCGAGCGGGTTTCCCTCGGCTGCAAGTCACTTTCTCTATTAGTTCCATCAGAACACCCATGGGCTGAAATGGAGATGGTGCCCTACGATGCTCTCCGCAATCAAGAAATCTGCACAATCTCCCGCGCCCATGGTGTTCTTTTATCAGAGACCTTGGCAAGATTGCTGAACACCGCTCAGACCAAATATATCACTGTGCCCGAGGGTGACGCTATTGCGGCAATACGATATGGTTCGCTGCGGAGATGCCCAATAGTCGATATTGGTTGGTTCCCAATCCCAGCGGACTTGGCCGACGGGTCCTTAGTGAGACGTCCTGTAAGCGGCTGGGATTTGAGGACGAAACTTGTCATGATGCGAGGACAAGATGCGCGACACCCAGCATTAGAACCCTTTTGGAAATCTGGTTTACAGTCGGAATTCAGCTGAGCGGCGGAATTTCGCAGCACGGTTCGGGCTAAGTCCTTGCCCAATGAGGTTCAATGGCGTCATAAGGTGACTAGAAAAATCCTGCTGGTGCTAACGCTAATATTTCCTGCGACAGCCCTGACGGTTTAGATGCGACAGCAGTCATCGCTATGCCGGATAGGGTACCTCCCCAACTGAGCAGAGCACTCAAAAGATCAAGATAATGTAATAAAGGATGCTGCTGACAAGATTGATTATAAATGACGAAGTGATATCAATGGTTCGATAGATGCGCTCACCTCTCCCTATCACATTAGCGCTACAGTCGGACTTCAACACAATATTCATCTAATTTGTAGTCATAATGAGGAAAGTTCAATGGCTGGAAAATCTCACACCTCCATCGAGCGGTGGCACTCAAGAGGAAAATTCCATAGGCTGGGAGGACATTCAATTTTTGTGATTGATGAGGGTGCGGCTGAGAATCCTACCCTTTTGTTGATTCATGGATTCCCGACATCAAGCTGGGACTGGCATGCGATCTGGGATGATCTGGTAAAACACTACCGACTGATTGCCTTGGATATGCTGGGCTTTGGTTTTTCCGATAAGCCCAACAATCGGGATTATAGTATCCATGGTCAGGCCAACATTGTCGAAGCCTTGGTTGAGACTAAGCGGCTAACGACTTTTCATGTACTGGCTCATGATTATGGAGATACCGTGGCACAGGAGCTCTTAGCCCGTCAGGTAGCGGGGACAGGAATAGGTAAGTGGCTGTCCTGCTGTTTATTGAACGGAGGGCTGTTCCCTGAGACGCACCGCGCGCTGCTCACTCAGAAGCTGCTGCTGGGTCCTTTTGGTGGACTGGTCAATCGTTTGTCTAACTACGCAGCATTTTCGCGTAATTTTAGCGCTGTCTTTGGGGCTGACACTCAGCCTACTGCAATGGAGCTTCAAAATTTTTGGAGCCTGATTAATTTCAATCAAGGCAGACATGTCTTCCATAATCTCATCACGTATATGCATGACAGAATTGAGTATCGCGAGCGTTGGGTAGCTGCATTGCAAACATCAACGGTGCCCTTGGGGCTTATTAATGGCTCAGTTGACCCCGTGTCTGGTGCGCATATGGTAGCGCGGTATAAAGAACTAGCCTGTCGATTAGATTATTTGGCTCAGCTACCGACTATCGGGCACTACCCACAAATAGAGGCGCCACAGGAATTACTGCTTCATTACCAAGAGTATTTAAAGCAGGTTACGTAGTGTAAAATGCTGCTTTATGGCAAAAAAAGATACCATTAAACTAGGAATATTGAAACGATGAGCAATCTGATAATGATCAATAAAGCGCTATTTTTGGCTCTGTTTCTGGTATTTTTGGCTAATATACTGATGCCTTTTGACAGTCCAGCAGGCGAATGGATTATGTGGGTTGGCCTAGCGGTTTTAGCAGTGCATATTTTAGAGCTGGTAGTGATGTATAAAAAACTTCAGGCCGGTGGACACCTAACGATAAGGAACGTCATCTGGATATTAATCGCCGGGATCTTGCACTGGAAGCCGCTCCTGCGAGAACAGTCATCAGCAGAATAGTTGTTAGATTAAGTAACAGATGTCGCAATCTTTTGAGAATCGCGAATCTATAAACTGCCTGCCCGTGGATTAATTAGGCCGCATTTATGCAAAGATCGAGTGAGCGCTATCCTGTGTCATTGCAAGAAACTCAGTTAATACTCGGCAATTCTGGCCGTAACTTCTCTGGGGTTACCTCGACTATGTTGCAGGTCCTGCGCTACCAGCAGCAGCTTGCTCATGTTGCGGTTTTGGGATCTAATTATTTACCCACCGGCGCAGCAGTCGTTAGCTACAAGCAATTTTTGCGAATGACAAGAGCCCCTCTTGCTAACGGTGAATGGCGCGTTTTTCACGCTCGCCGCAATGACGAAATGATTCAGGCACTGATCGCCAAAATTTGCTTTGGCGCCAAAATAAAGATCGCATTCACCTCAACTGCGCAGCGTCAGCACAGCCGCTTTACTCGATGGCTGATGAATAAGATGGATGCCATTATATCCACCAGCACTATCGCCTCGGCTTTTGTTCAGGACCGCGCTGTCGATAAGATAATCCCCCATGGTATTGATATCGAACGATACAGCCCCGGCAATAGCAGACAAGAGGCCTGGGATACACTTGGCCTGCCCGGTTCAATTGGAATCGGTATATTCGGGCGAGTAAGACATTCCAAAGGGATCGATATCTTGGTCGATGCAGCTATCCCGATCCTAAAACAGCGCCCCGAAGTGACTGTGGTGATCTGTGGCGAATGCCTCGACAAGGATCAGCCCTATCAGAACCAGATGCAGCGAAAACTCAGCAGTGTGGGATTATCAGATCGCGTGGTGTTTTTGGGCAAGCAACCTTTTAGTACTTTACCCGCGCTGTTTCAGGCTATGACCGTAGTCACTGCCCTGAGCCGCAATGAGGGCTTCGGGCTGACGCCTTTGGAGGCGATGGCCTCAGGCTGCGCGGTGATAACAAGCGAAGCCGGAGCCTGGACAGATATTATTGATAATGGCCAGAATGGATACTGTGTTCCTACCGGTGACGTCTTAGCGGTAACCGAAAAATTAGAGATTCTACTCAGTGATCCAGCCGCCACAGAGACCATGGGTATGGTTGCTAGACGGCACATTATGAGTCAGTACACTGTGGAAAAAGAGGCGCAAAGCCTGACCCAATTTTTGCTGTCACTGGGTCGGTAAATCTTCCACATGATCAATGTCCACAGCTGCCTGTGGCAGAGAGATTTCAACAATCGGAACCTTGGTCATTGCAAGAAGTTTTTTAGCGCCGACGTCACCGGCTAAGCCGCCAAGGCCTGCAAAAGAGCTACGTGGGAAAATGGCGGGCACGCCGCGGGCGCCAGAGTATTTTGCAGCAACGATATTATCGCCATTAAAGGCCTCTACCATTAACCGTATCTCTTTTGCGCTGATATAGATCTGGTCAGCTAACAAAATTAAAACCGCCTCTGCCGCTGCGTCTATATGCTCTATACCATAGGCAATGGATCCGCCTAAGCCATTCTGCCAAAGCGGATTATGCGCTATCTGCGCGCCTGTTACCGAGGGCTCAATTTTTTCATAATGAGCGCCTAGGACCACCGTGATGCTATTGGGGAAAACCTCACCGGCACTGTTGATACAGCGTTGCACCAACGTCTCGCCCTGAAAATATGCTATCTGCTTAGGCGAACCAAAACGCGTCGATCCCCCCGCTGCCAGTATCAACACGGCGACATTAAACCTCACAGACAGCGCCTCATAAAAATCTGCGATGATCGGCAAAGTCCCCAAGGGCCCCGCTGAGGGACAGGCCACTAGCCTGCTGCAATACCCCGTGGCATTCGGCCAATATTGACAGTGCCAAACCCTCGGGCAGCTCGGCACCCAAATCGAGGCCAGCCGGACCAGCTAGGGGGACACGCAAAGTATCTTGAGTTAGCCCCGCCAACCCTAACACCCGCCGTTGTCGTACCAGAGGCCCCAATAGCGCCAAATACTTTACCGCTGACGACTGTAAGGCCCTAATCCCTGCCGCATCGATTTGCAAATTGTGGCTCATGACTACAGCTGCGTCGCAATATTCAACTATCGACTCGGCCATCAAGTCTTCTATAGGGCATCGTAAGATGGTGTCGGCAGCAAGGAAATAGTCCCGCCGTGCATTAGCCGGCCTTGAGTCCCACAGAGTCACTGTCCAGCCTAGCGCTTTGGCAATACTGACTAGCGGACGGGCATCGACGCCACCGCCCAAGACCAAAATATGCGGTTGCGGCTTGAGCCCAGTCACTAGCCAGGTATGATTATCTTCCTCGACTAAGTGCGACTGATCGCTGCGGCCACCCCCTAGCCACCGGGTCTGCACATCAGCATTGTCTGCGACGAGCTGCCAATAGTCGCCACGAGCATGCTGTGCCAGATGATCTCGAATATCACTGAGATCGAGGTAGTTGAGTTTAGCTAAAACCGGCTGTAATAATAAATACACCGTACCGCCGCAGCCAATTCCCAACTGAAAAGAAATATCATCTTCATCACTGCCGTCATAGCACAGGGTCATTGATTGACCGCTGCGCATGACGCGAGCGGCCTGCAGCTGAATATCGGCCTCCAGACAGCCTCCACTGACTAGGCCATGTTGCTGGCCCAGATCATTAAACAGCATCATTGCACCGGACTTACGGTAGGAAGGCCCTTCGGTCTTGTAGACAGTCGCCAGCACCCACAGCTGAGTGTCTCGCTGTGGATACCAGATATCTAAGAGTTGTTTGAGATGACTAAACATCCCTGTATTTTACGCATTTAGAGACTATTAGCTATTAGCTCGATCGTCTTTTGAACCATTCAAAGCGTACCAGCCTATATAGATGTAGCAGAGCATGGGGACGATAAAGCTCAGTTGAATACCTATGGTATCGGCAGCAAAGCCCTGAATCAGCGGAATCAAGGCTCCGCCGACAATAGCCTGACAAACTAAGCCAGAGCCTTTGCTCGTCAGTGAGCCCAAACCTTTCACCGCGAGAGTGAAAATGGTCGGAAACATAATGGAGTTAAAGAAACCCACTGCAAGAATAGACCACATGGCAATGCTACCGGTGCTATTCATGCTGACAATGATCATCACAATCGCAATAACGGCATTCACCGCCAGATACTTAGTAGCAGCAACATAGCGCATCAAGGCGGCACCCACCAGACGCCCAATCATAGCGGCACCCCAGTAGTAAGCGACCATCTCACCCGCTTCCGCTGTACTCAAACCGGCAATCGAACTCTCTGAGAAATAGTTGACGAGAAAGCTACCGATAGAGACTTCGCCACCGACATAAAGGAAAATTGCCAGCGCACCCAACACCAGTGAGCGGTGCTCCCATACACTGCTCTCTGTCGTTTCGCCCGTGGCTTCAACATGGGCTAGTACAGGTAATCGAATATTTCTGAAGACTATGGCCGCGCCTACAAGTAGGCCAGCAATCATCAGGTAGGGCCCCTGAACTGCAGACGCATCAGCAGCCACGACACCTAAAATCAGTGCCGCACCAATAATCGGACCTATGGTGGTACCCAACGCATTAGCCGCCTGCGCCAGATTTAAACGACTCGCAGCGGTATGTTCTGGTCCCAGCGCTGCCACGTAGGGATTGGCTGCAACCTGTAAAATGGTAATGCCACTGGCCAATACAAAAAAGGCCAACAGAAACAGGCCATAGATATGAAGGCTTGCAGAGGGATAAAACAATAGGGCGCCACTTGCAGTGGTTAACAGCCCGAGGACGATGCCCTGCTGATAACCAACCTTATCAATTAACTTACCTGCGAATGGGGAGACAATAAAGTATGCGCCAAAGAAGCAAAACTGGACCAGCATGGCTTGGGTGTAGTTAAGGTCAAAGGATTCTTTCAAAAATGGAATTAAGATGTCATTTAAAACCGTGATGAAGCCCCAGAAGAAAAAGAGGCAGGTCATTGCGATAAAAGCAAAGGTCTGTGTAGTCTTTGGTTGGCCATCGGCCACAGTTGCGGTGGAATTTTCTGAAGTTGAACCGGCCATGCGTATCCCCAAAGTTTTTATAATTTAGAATAGTGAGTTGAAAAACTAAGGATAAGTTGGTTGGTAGACCCCTGCAAGGGATGTTTGCCTTTAAAGAGTACCTTTGGTCGCA
>Ga0115007_10000616_pt1 | contig 23565 bp, 16 predicted proteins | sample ArcOceMetagenome_2_FD_87166 | JGI IMG/M metagenome (GOLD analysis project Ga0115007, IMG submission 87166) | Marine eukaryotic phytoplankton communities from Arctic Ocean - Arctic Ocean ARC135M Metagenome | ecosystem: Environmental > Aquatic > Marine > Oceanic | place: Arctic Ocean | collected...
AAAACGCCGATGACCTCCATGAAACTCCGAGGAAAGTATTGTTCTAAAACAATCCAAAACGCACCGCCACTCACAACCCGACCCAGTACGACCGGCCGTTTACGTTGTGCACCGGCCCGACCGCCGGTTTCGTGACCGCCCACTCGTACCACACCTTCCCGCTCCCGACGCACCGCCACATGTGCGCCTGCACGTCTTGTCCTTGTGGGACGTCAACAGGCGCTCGGATGGGGAAGTAAATAGGGAACCAGCTGAACATGTTCTCGCCACCCGGGCCACTTGTGTGCGTGGGCGGATATATGCTGCAACTCACGGCGCCCGCGGGTCCGGCGTAGAGCGTAGCGTCGAAGTACCCCGCGAAGCCGTGCACGGTGGCGGCTTAGTCATCGCGCGACCGCGGGAAGGTCAACTTGCAGTACATACTGTTGTCGATCACTTTCTCAACGTTGGGGTGCGTAAACGTGAACACTGGTTGCGCCGCCGCGACCAACGCGTGGCGGTGCAGCTTCACCACGTACGGCGTTTCCATGGCGGCCAACCCGCCGCGCGCTTTCGCGTCGTTCCAAAGCTTCGACGACGTGATCGGCGCGAGGTAGCTCGTGTAGCTTTGCGGGATGCAAACGCCACCTGGCTTTAAAAAACGCTGCGCCCCGTCCAAACACTCCGGGGATAGTTCGTTGTCCCCGAAGCTCCCCAAGAGCTCGGAAACCAGCACGTCCGCCTTTTCCGAAAACTCCCACGCCCGCATGTCGCAATTCACAACCGTCACCCGGTCCCCCCACCCCTCGGATTCCACCAGGCTTTGCAACGTAATCACCGCGTTTGGGTTTTTCTCCACGGCGAATACTCGTATTACTCTGCCGGAACGGTCTGCGGCGCGCAGTGAGGCGCGTACCAGCGGCCCCCTTCCCGCGCCCACCACCATCAGCACCGTTTCCTTGCCCGCAACCGTGTCCGCGTCGCTCACCAGATCCCGCAAACACGCCAACACGGCGTTTTCGTACTGAATGTACTTGCTCGCGTCTTTCTCGAACGTCTCGTACGTCGCGCTTTCCAGGTTGTCCATCAACGGCTGCAACGGCGCCTGGAGGTAATCCCGGTACCCCAACTCCTGAAGTTCCTGTTCCGTGGTGGTGGGTATTTTGCGGAACAGGTACACGACGTACTCCCACTTGGCGCGCATCGGGTGTTTGTTCGCGGGCTCTGCTCCTCCGGTTTGTGCATCACGTAACGCCTCCGCGGGAGTCGGTTCGTTTCGAGTTCCACTCGTCGCAGCAATGTCCATTGCAATGACGTCTGCATCTCGTGTTTCACTCTCAACGTCAACTCCGGACGTGTCCCCGGCGCCGCGAAGAATCACCTGCACGTTTTTGCGCATCATGAGCGTCACAAAGTCCTGGTGCGGTTTGGGTAACACCGGGAACCCGCGTTTGTTCGCCACGAACGCGTCGTCGCGAAGGCACACCGCGCGTACGGGTTCCCCGACCCACCGGTGCATCTCGCTTGCCGAGGGCAGCGCCGCGCCCACATCAAGACACACCCCGAGCGAAGGGTGCCCCTCGCACAGCGCGCGGAAAGTCGCCCACTGTTCGAATGGGTCTCGGTGGCGGTGACATTCCGACGACGGTTCGGGTTCGCCCCTCGCCGCCGCCGCCTCTATCTCGGGCGCGACGACCGGTACCCTGACCCACAGCGCGGTACTAGATAGCGCGCTGAGAAACTGGTTCACCACCCTCGCGTAGTTCGTTGCGGAACACGAAGGCGCCGGGAGTAACACCGCGTGCAGGGACAGGTGTGCGGCCCACATCAGCTCCTGCCTCAGCGCCGCCTCGCCGTCGCGCCGGTTCGGGACGGACGCGCTGTCGCAGTCAATCCACGGCGAGGTCTTACCCACTACCTGCGAGCTCCACTGCGTGGAGTTCAGGAGAAGATCCGATCGCGCGAAGGGCGCGGGGGGAGGCGCGGACGGATCAAGGGCGCTCGCAGCGGGTCGGCGGTGCCGAGGATGCGCCAGCGGCGCGACGAGGAAGTCGAACCCACCATCCAGCGTGTGCGCTAAACTGCGACGCAAGTCGTGGCAATACGCAACCTCCAGGCCGGCGTAGTTGCTGTCGCCGAGATCGGTTCGGCGCGCGAGAGGCATGGCGACCCCGTCCTCCCTGCACACGGCGCGCGGGACAGTAACGACGGACGGAACGAAACAAGGGGTGTGTGTTTCATGTGCCAATTCGCTAAACTCGTTTCTTGGAAATACTACCTTCGGGACGCATCACGCATCACCCGTGAGCGGTCACAGCGCGTGCGTTCCGTTTTCCCGCGCCTCCCGGTCGTGCGCCTGTACGCGAAACCCCGCGGCGTTGTGGCCTTTGTGGTCCAAACGTTCCTCGAGCCAGTCATCCAGGAGCTCTTTTCGAGTCACCACGCCCACCACGCGGTTGCAATCGTCAACCACCATGAGGTGCCGCAACCCGAGCGTCCGGAACATGTCGTACACGCGCGCGACGGAGTACTGATTGTAAAAAAGAAAAGTGTCAGTCCCGTACGGGCAAACAGTGTGTTGACGGATTTGGGAAAGGGAATACGTACCGTATCCGGCACCCGCGCCGCGCTTCGGTTCATGTACGGCCGCAAATCCACGAGACCAAGAGCTGCTTCGTGCTCGTGCTCCGGGCCACCGCCGCCGCCGATCCGCGTGCGTTCGTTCTGAAGGGAAGCCATGCCACCGGAAAGGGTACCCATCTCCACCCCCCCCGCGCTTGGAGACGTCGCGCCGGTAATTTCGAACCCCCTCGCCATCCGCTCCGCCGGCGTCAGCACCATGCGGTCCAGCTCTTCGTACGCTATTCTTCTTTTTAAAGCACCGCTTTGCGCGTTGTTTGGGGTGTCCGTTCGTCCCACAGTCCCCGCGGCACCACTTATTTCCGCCATGACCGCCCTTAAGTGTTCCCGGCTCACGCTCCCCGCCAGAACGTCATACGGCGCGCCGTCCGCCTTCCTCACCACCGGGAACCCCTGGTGCGTGGTGTGCTTCATGGCGTGTCTGATGTTGGTCACCGTTTCCCGCTCTCGCAGCGTAGTGAGCGGGAGCTTCTTCATTATCGCAGACACGTCGTGCAAATGCAACCCGGGCGCGCCGTGCGGGTCCGACGGAAGAAACGGCGCGTGCTTCACGTGAAGCAGCGCGTGGTACAGCGGCGGCGCCAGGGCGTCGGCGGTCCACTTCGCCACGGTGATCCCGAGCAAAATGGGTAACAAGAAGTGAATCTCACCGCTCATCTCCATCACGATCACCGCGAGGGACACGGTTAGCCGGGTAACCCCGCCCATGAACGCCCCCGCGCCGAGCAACGCGAAAACCCCCGGGTCCACCCACGCCGTGCTCAACCCGCCGCTCGCTAAACTTTGCTCGCTGTACCCCATCGCCACCGCGACGTCGTACAGCATCAACCCCACGAGCCGGCCGAGGGCGCTTCCCATGACTAGCATCGGGACGAACAGCCCGGATGACAGGCTGCTCCCCGCAACTACGGTGGCGAACACCGCGTATAGCATCAGGAAAACAAGCAACGGCGTGTACCCAAACTCGCGGTGCGTTCCGCGCGTCAGCAGGTGCTTAATCGCGTCTTCGCCCGACACGTGCAACAACGTGGCGAGCTCGTTGTAGTCCTGATCGCCCCCCGCGTTTGTCCCGTTAATCCCGGTCCCGGTACTGTGCGACTTGCACGTGTACGTCATGATAGACTCCTCCACGATCTGGTGCAGGTGGTCGCTGCCGCCGTCGCAAAACACGTCCCGGGCGTTTCTCTCGTCGAAGAAACCGGGCGGCGGCGGCGGCGGCGACGGCGGGCCTGATTGAAAAAACGGAAATGTCAGTATTGTATGGGCAATCAGGGAGGCGAAATGTGTTACATGGGAAATACTTACCAGGCGGGTACCCCGCCCCTGTGCCTCTGGTGTCCACACACCCACTAGACGTGCACGGGAACCACATCGGCACCACTACGGTTATTAACGAAAAAAGCACCACCAGCAAAACAGGCTCCATGACTTGGTACATTTTGTTACCTCCGATGTACTTCTTGCGCAACCCCACGACCCACAAGTTGGCGTGCGTGAACCCGGCGGCGAACGCGCCGGTGAGTAACCCCACCAGCGCGGCGGGGAACACGGACAGAAGGTGCGTGCTCACGTTCCGGTTTACTTCGAACACCGTGGACATCTCAGGCGTGACGGTACCAAAACTACCTTCGCTCGTAATCCAAACCCGCTGCGCGCTTTCCAGAAACTTATCCGTGAACATCGCGGTCATGCAGGCGAAAAACGTGAGCACGGCGAGGGCGGGGGACCAGTGCGAAGCAACCTCTTCGTACGCGAATAACAGGCCGCCGATGGGCGCCCCGAAGGCGGTCGCGACGCCACACGCAGCGCCCGCGGTGACGAAATCCCGCTTGTCTTTATCGTTCCTGAACCTACGGAAAGAAACCGCGCCGTCCGTGATCCACCGCGGCGTGGTGAACCCGAGCGCGCCGGTGTCGCCTTTTGTGAAAGAAAAGTGTCAGTCTTGAGTCTTGAGTATAGGTTTGTAACAGTTGCCAGTACTGGTAAATGTAACTAGTAGTAGTGTGCAGTACACAGTACTACATACATCACAAGTACTGGCAACTGCTACAAACATCACGAGTAGTGCACTCGACCAGGGGCTGTAAACAGTGTGCCTGGATTTGGGAAAGGCCCAACACGTACCTTGCGAAAGCCCGGCCGCTATGGTGGCGCCCAGGTGGATCATCGGCCCTTCCGGCCCCACGGGTAACCCGCTCGCCACCGCGCACATCGTGCTGACGAACTTCACAAGGAAGGTTCTCAGGTCGAACACCCTAGGGACATCGATGCCGTTTAGATAGGCCATCACGTCCGGGACCCCCGACCCGCCCGCCGCCGGCGCGAAGTAAGCGACCGGGTACGCGGCGAGGAAAACTAGCGCGCCGCTGTAGGTGGTGCTGAAAAGCCACGCCACGAACACCTGTCGTCGGTTCAGCAAATCCCGTAACGTGTCGAACTTCAAATCGGAAAGACCGTCCATGCCCGTGTATAGCACTCTGGCCATCAAACCAACCCCGAGGCCCACCGCGAAGAACAAAATCCACCGATCGACGTTGCGATAAATAGGCTGCTTCGTGAGCCACGCCCGGTACGCCTCTGAGTCCGTGGGGTAGTACTCGAAGGACTCGATTTTCGCCCGCGTGGTTCGTCGCGCCGTTCGCGCGCCCCCCCCGGTGGCGTGGGGAACCCTGACGGCGGCGGAGATGTCATCCTCCGCGTCATCGGACACGTCACCCGATGAGCTCACGAACGGCGTTTGCTCGCGTCCGGAAACCGCCCGTCGCGCGAACGAATCCGACGGAACGTACGCCTCCCCGCCGTCCTCGATGTCCACCGAAAACAGGTGCGTTTTCTGACCGCGCGTCTCACCCGATGGCGAGTCGAACTCGCCATCCATCTCGTAATACCCAGGGTCCCGAGGCGGCCGCGCCGCGAACGGGTCGGACATCGCGCCGTGCCCTTGGTCAATGAAGAGTTGCCCGTTCCTTTCGGCGTGCCTTCTTTCAGGGATCTCAAAATTTTGCCGATTTGAGGATTGAGGTCCACGTCGGCACCGCCGACACTCGGGAGCGCGCGGTTGCGATATGGCGTCGACCTACCCCGCGGTTCCCAGGATGTCGTGTCAACGGAGTGCGTTGGCCACGACCTCGGCGACTACGCGTGGCCCGGGTTGTGCGAGTACACCGAGTTTAATCCGCGCGCTCCGAGCTCCATCGGATACCGAAACCGAGTCCGAATCTTCACAAGTGTCGTCCCGACGCGCCGCGGTTCTGGCCGCGACGTTGTTTCCCCTGGTGTCCGCGGTCGCCAACGTCGGCGTTTCTTCCCACGCAAACGCGGCAGCAGAAATTGCTACCTCAAAACAGTTCGCAAAAGACCCGTCGTTCTACGCAAGGTGGCAATACGCGCAGCCTTCCGACATCGTGCCTTTCGTTTTGGCCACCGCCACGGCGGGCGACCCGCAAAGCGTACTTACCGCCATGGACGAGTTCGGGAGGTACTACCCGATGTACAAGCTTGGTGACGAGAAGGGTGCGATGCTCGCGAAGCTTGTGCGGGACCGGAACCCGATTCGGTGCGTGGAGGTGGGTACGTTTCTGGGGTATAGCGCTATCTGGACGGCGCTTCAGTTGTCGCCCGGCGCGTCGCTGATTTGCGTGGAGTTTGAACAGAGGCACGTCGACGTCGCGCGGCGACTGATTGACTTCGCGGGGGTGAGTGATGTGGTGACTATTTTACAAGGCTCAGGACAAGACCGGGTGCCTGACGTGGTTAGCAAACTGGGTCGAAACACACCAGCAGACTTTGTGTTTTTCGACCACTGCAAACAGTGTTACCTTCCCGACTTGGTGCTGTTTGAAAACGCCGGGCTTATAAAAGCAAACACGGTCGTCGTGGCGGACAACGTCGTGTATCCCGGCGCGCCTGACTTCCTTGAGTACGTTGCCACGAGCGCTGGGCGGTACGAAACAACGCTTTTGGACGCGCAGTTCGAGTACGACCAGGTGTGGAACAAAGACTGGGTGCCGCAGCGAGACGCGCTGAGCTTCTCGACGCGACTGGAAGAGGCGAGAGAATAGGAAGGTAGCGCGATGTCGGATAACAAAGCACAAAGAGTAGTTTCGTGATTTCGTTGTATCGTCGAACGTTTTCGTGGTTATCACAAAGCGGCACGGCTCAAGTCGTTGCGCCGTGCCCTCACCGCGCGGTGCTAGGTGCGCGGGGTTAACGGTTTCGCGATGAGGTCGAGTACGGGGCCTCGTCACGCGTGTCAGCTAGAGCAAATAACTTCTAGAAAGTTACTTCCTCGTTGGTCAGCTAATTCTGTCAGTGCTCCGGAAACACAGATGGTGTATTCCCGGATGTCAAGTGATCCGGAAACACCACCAGTGTATTCGCGGATGTCAAGCTAATAATGTCAAGTCACCTCTGAAGTTCAATGCATCGCACGCCTCGCACTTGGTTGCGAGCTCATTGCATCCCTCCAAAGTCGAACCCCCCCGTCGGCGCCGCCGGCTGCGCGAACGCGAATTGGTTCGCCCCCGCGTCCAGCGCCGGGGCCAGGTTCTGGTCCTCCTCGTCCTCCAAACCGAAATACTCCTCCATGATTTTCACGGCTTTGTCGTAGATGTCGTTGTTGTTGTGGTTCTGCAAGTTCTCGATTTTCTCTAACCCCTCCGCTTCGTCGATGAGCTGCGCGTACTGGTTCGGCGCGCCCCCCGGCGTGTTCGCCCGCAGCGCTTCCCCGACTTTCAGGATGTTCTCCAAACCCTCCAGCGCCACGGTGACGATACGAGCGTCGCTGCACACGATCAAGTCACACAGCGGCTTGATCGCGCCGCTCGCCACGAGGTACGAGATCTGCTGGTGCGTCCCTCCTGATGTGGCGTTCGACACGGCCCACGCCGCTTCTTTTTTGATGTCAAACTCGGAGTGCGCGAGGAGGTAAATCAGCGGCGGCACGATGTTGGAATCCACGATGGCTTGAATCTGATCCTTGTTCCCCGCGGTGATGTTGGAAATCGTCCAGCACGCTTCTTTTTTGATGGACTTCTTGTGGTCGCTTGTGAGCAGGGCGAGAAGGGAAGGCAGGGCACGGCAGTTGATGATTATCTGGGTTTGGTAATCGTCACCGGTCACGATGTTGCCCACTGTCCGTAGCGCGGGAATCAACACGCTGGCGTGCGTGCTTCCCAACAGCTCCACTAAACGCCGGCACACCCCGGCTTCAATCACGGCTTGGATTTTGTCATTCGTGCCGTCGCTGAGGTACGAAAGCGCCCAGCACGCGTCTGTTAGGACTTCTTCGTCGTTGGAGTGCACCAACCGCGCCAGCGCGGGAAGCGCGTCTTTCAGCTGGTCAAACTGCGGCTGCGGCTTCCCCCGGCAAAAGTTGGAAAGCGTCCACGTCGCGTTGCGAAGCATGGTGAGTTTGCTTTCCGCGTTGAGTTGCTCCAACAGCGGGAGCAGGGCGTTTTGCCCGAGCACCATGTCCCTGCACTTCGGGGAGTCACCCGCGATGTTCCCCAGCGCCCACACTGCTTGTTCCCGGACGTCGTCCGAGGGCGACCGTAGGAGGGCGACGAAAATAGGCACGGCGCCGCTGTCGATCACCACGCCCGTGTTTTCGCTTGTTCCGGACGCGATGTTCGTTAACGCCCACGCGGCTTCGAACTGGAGCTGGGGAAACTCTTCCCGTTTCAGAAACTCCACGAAGTACGGCACGACACCGGCCCGGATGACCTCCTCAATCGGAGGCGCGCGCTCGATGGAAAGCAACTTCCTGAACTGCGTCGTGGCTTCCAGCTGCGTTTGCGCGTCGTCCGTCTTGACGCCCGCGACCATCTGGGGCAAGGACTCGAGCTGTGAAAGGGGGGGGGACGGGAGGTGGGAACGAGGTCAGTGTTGTGGAAGTCATCACGGTGTCCGATGCGACGCGCTGGCGACGGAATCGGAAGAAAATTCAACCCCTCCGTCGCGGCGGCGAAATAAAAAAACAAGATGATCAGCCTGCAAAAAAAAACAAAAAGGGGGACAAAAGATCCAAAGCCCGTACCTTCGCGGTGCCGCCGCCCCCGCCGGTCATGGCGGTGGAGTCGCTGCCGGTGGACGGGCCGTCCCTGCGTTTGTGGTGGGAAGAGTTTGGGGCGGGGGTTGCGGTCAGCAACTGGGTGGATCGTGGTGGGTGGAGAGGGAGGTGGGCCAGATCTACGGCTGGCGTGCTTTGTTGGGGGAAACCCCCGTGCGCACAAAACAGCCACAGATTCGAAAGATGACGGCGTTCCCGAGGCACGTCCGGGGTGTGGGACGGCGGTTCCCGACCGTACACCGCGGACGATGTTCCGCACGCACTGCGTGTACACACGCCACAGATATCGACTCACCTGCGCTTCTTTTGCATCGCCTCTTCGCGTTTGTCCTTGCGGATCTGGATCATCCCCTCTTCGCGCTTGCGGCGAGCCTCATCCGCATCGGTGGCTTTCTTGAAGCCCTTCTTGCGCGCTTCCGTGCGAGACGAAGGGCGAAGCATCGTGCCACGTCGGGTTCACGAAAGCGACGGGTCAATAGGTTTCGTAGGGCGCAGCCGGTGTCGGCGCGTCGCACTTCTGAGGTGTACGGCGCGAGCTGGACGAAAAGAAAGTGCGGTGGAGGTCCGTCGCCTTGCCAGCTGCGTGGAGGCAGCTTGCCTCCTGAGAAAAATTTCGTGCGTTTCCTCGGACAGGCTGTTGTTGCTTTTCAGCACACAACCGAGCGCCGTCGCCGCCGTCGCCTGCTATGACCTCCGCGTCCATCGAGTCCCTGTCTCAGGAAGAGGCCCGACGGCGTGATATCGTCACGTCCCTGCTTCGCGAAGTCCAAAACCTAAACCTGTCTCCCGCGCTGAGGGACACGCGCCTTATTCGTCGTTTCGCGGAGACCAGGGGTTTTGACAAAGGTCGGACGTTGGTGCTGTTGAAGCAATACCACTCCTATCGCGTGGAACGCGGTTTGGACGACGACAGCTTGCCTCGGTCTCCCGGGGTTTCGCACGAAATGCGACAGCGACACACCATGCGTCTGTTGGACCCGAGACACGCGCCGCCGCCAACACAGACGGACCCACAAACCACACAGACTCCACAACAAACACAAGCTTTGACTTTTCTGCAACTCTCCACGCCGTCGCTGTGGCCCACCGCTAGGGACGCGGACGGGTGCCCTGTGATTTACACCGACGTGGCGCAGTACCAGGGAAACGCCAAATTCGTGGAAAGCACGCTGGTTTGGACGTGCGAGCTGGTGTGCCGAGAGATGGATTTGGAGATGGACGAGACCTGCGACGCGACAGTAAACTCTAATCACGGCAAGTTTACGATTTTGCTGGACATGACAAACTGCCACCGCGTGCAACTCCCCGCGCTGTGTCGGCTCGGGGAGATTTTACAAAGAGCCCTGCGACGCGGGTTCCGAGGACGCCTGCACAGGTTCTACATGTACCCCACGGGCAGAAAAGGACGGTTACTGCTACGAGTCTTGAAACCCTTACTGGGACGGTACACGCCGCCGAAAATTAAGCCGCTCGACCGTACGGACCAAACTCAGCTGTACGAAATCTTCGCGCGAGACATTCTTCCACCAAGTCTAGGGGGCACTTCGGAATTGCTTTCCGTGCAGTTCGACGATATCGTCGGTGACGAGATCTCTCTCGAGAGTGACGAGACGACTGAGAGGGACGGGACGCGAAAAAAACAAAACGGGTCGAGTTCCTTTCTTCCTGACGCCGCACACGAGGATCACACTGACTTGAAATGGTTCCTCAAAGTTCCCGCTTTGAATTTCTTCGTGCTGGCGGTGATGACGTTGACGTCCGTTAAGTTCGCGCCGAAAATACCGCCGGATTTGGGGTCACGAAAAGAGAATGCGGTTCTCCTGAAAACGCAAACGCGAACGACTCGCCCGGTGAAAAAAGGTGCTGCAAAAAAACCGCGCCGGTGGGCCAGGGCGGGCGCGACGCTCATTGTGAACGTCTGGACGTGGCGTACCATAGGGTGGGTAGGGTGCGGCATCGAGCGGAGTGGAGCGTGGTCGTTAGCAGCGATGCTCGTCACAGGGGCGTGGAGGGGACGACGCGGGTGATACGATCTTTAGAGAGAGATACGACTAGCGCGGAGTCGGGAAAAGTGTCTGCACGTGTAATCCGGAAAAAGTACCGTAGATCTCCAAAACGCGCTTTTTCATCAAAGTCCGTTCACAATCGGGGGCACCCACGGGGTTGCCTTCGTGGGTGACCTTGTCCTTCGTGGGTGACGATGCTCGTCGCACCGACGGCATCGTGGGTCACGCCTCGCCGCGCGCGCATCAGTGGCGTCCCATCGCCGCGCCCCGCACGTCACGGCACCCCGAACGTGGGTCGCGTTTCTTTTCAAACTCGCCGGGGCATTTCCGAGCGTTGGGTGGTGTGGACCCATCCCCCGAAGGTGAAAAAAAAAGACGGCGATGGCATGACCAAGAAGCAGCTGCGGCAGATGGCGGAACGCGCGGGGATGACCGTGGACGAGCAGATGAGCACGAAACAGCTGCGCGAGGCGATGCAACGCGCGGGGGTCGCGGTGGAGACGCTGGAAAAGCTGCGTGCGGCGGCGAAAAGCGCGGGGGTTGCGGTTGATGAACAGATGACCAAGAAACAGCTCAAGAAAAAAATCGAGGAGGCAGTGAACGCGGAGAAGGAAACGCTCGCGGTGGAGGGCGCGCAAAAGAAGGACAAAAAAGACAAGAAAGCGCGAAAGGAAGCCGCGGATAAGGCGGCGGTGGAGAAAGCCCTGGAGAAGGCGGAAAAGGCGAAGAAAGCGGAGAAGGCGGCGGCGACGATGGACGAGGCGGATGGCTTGGGCGACGCCGGCGCCGTCGCCACGGGCGACGGCGCCGACGATCCAAATCTTCGCCTCAAGCGCGCGATACCAATCGTCGCGTCGCTTCTGGTGCTATGGGTAGCCGCCGTTGCGGTGGCTTTTGACCCACAAACCGCGAAAACATTCGCGCGAGTCGGCGTGTCGCTCATCAAGCGACTCGCCACCGGCACGAAATCAACCGACGGATTAGCGGAGGCGTTTCTTTGCGTGTTTTCCATTCTCGTGTCGCGTCTGTTTCTGGAGAGGTCTACGCGCGCGCTGTACTTCTGGTGGACCACCACGAAGACCTCGGAAAAGACATGGCAACAAAGCTCGCTGCACTGGTTCGTGATGGAAGTGTACGCGCCTATCGAGGTTTTTCTTATCAGCGTCGCGAGCCTGCGGTGCGTGCAAGCGGGGGTGGAGCACTTCGGTTTGGTGGTGCCTGTGACGTTCACGCTGGTGATCGACACGGTGGTACGGGCGGTGCTTGTGCTGGCGTTCTCGCGGGTGTTCCTTTCTTGGCAGCAACGCGCGTACCAAACCCAAGCGGAGACGTATGACCTGCAGGGCGAGACGCTGAAAAGCGAGCGCCTGGCGGGGATTCAGAAACTCTCGACGATCGCGACGTACGTCTTGGCCGCGGTGCTCGGGCTGAAAGTCTGCGGCGTCGACGTCGGCGCGCTTGTCACCTTCGGCGGGATATCAGGTCTCGCCATCGGCCTGGCGGGGCGGCAGATCCTGGAAAACGCGTTCATGGGCCTGATGCTGTACGCCACGGCGCCGTTCAAAAGCGGGGATGAGATTTTGTTTAGCACGAGCCAGGTGCGTATTTCCCAATCACCACATTCCGCCTCCCTGATTGCCCATACTCGTACCAGAAGGGACTATTCCCTCTGACTGTTTGTCCATACATCGCGATATACAAGACTGACACTTTCTTTTTTACAATCTCAGGTGAAGGACATCAAAGGCTACGTGCTCGATATCGGGCTGTTCAGGACCACGATCCGGAGCATGCAACGTGAGGTGTATTACCTCCCCAACTCGCTTTTCAGCACCTTGGCGGTGCTCAACGTGTCTAGACGGGGGAAACACTTCCGTGTGAAGAAAGTGATCGTCGTGCGCCTGGATGACGCCCCAAAACTGTCAAACGCAATGAGCAACTTTCGGTCCGTGGTGAAAAACGACCCACGCGTGGTGCGGTCACTACACCGACGGGTTTACCTAGAATCAGTCAGCACGGAGGGACTGCACGTCAAGATTTCTTTCTTCGTGGAAGCCGTGAACAAAGACCAGTTCTTCGCGATTCAGGGTGACCTACTAAACGCGTTTCTCGAGACGTGCCGGAAAAACGACGTCCGTGTGGCGCCGAAAATTCTAGGTGTCGTGTCCTTGGACGACGAGTCGAAATCTGGAAAAGACGACGCCGCCGGCGCGGAGTCACCCACCGTCTCGGAAGAAGCCGCCGCCGCGCTTGTCAAAGTGGTCAAGGAGAAGGAGGGGAAGGAAAGCGGCCTCGCAGCAGCGCTCACCGCGCTGACCAAGGGGGGGAGCAAGTACGAAGGAGCGGGGTAGCGCGCTTTATTTAATACATTTGCACGTAAAAGCGAGCGTTTCATCAGTCGTTTCATCGAGCTCACTGACGTCGACGAGGCGGCTTTGCGGGGCGGCGGCTGGACTTACTTTTCGTGAAGGAGAGTCGGCGACGCGTTCACGCCTGCCTCAGTCTTCGCGTCGCAGGTCTGACCCCCGCGGCCTTTGTAACACTTGCGCAAGCTCACCCTCGTGTGCGTTCTCGTTCGTGTTCGGTTCCGCCAACGCGTAGGGTTCATCGTTCCCAACGCCCCATCCTCGGGAAAGGGACGCACGCGCCGCGCAAAAAAAGTCGGTGGATAGAAAATGGCCATGCTCGCTTCGACGACCCGCGTCCACGTGCCTTCGGCGCGACTCCTCGCGCCCAAATCGCGCGGTTGCGCGCGAGGCATTCGCCAATCCGGACGTTTCAGTGGCGAATCACGGCGCACCGTGCACCTCACGCGCGCGGTTGCAGACCCCCCCACCGCGGGCCCCGGTGAGGTGGAGCGCGCCCCCGGCAGGGCCAGCGAGCCCGGGCCCGAGGAGGATGCCGCGGAGCTCGCGGCGAGGACAATCGCGCTTGAGCTGGCGGTGATCGCGGACGAAACGAGAGCCGCGGACGTGCGAGTTCTGGGGGTGTCGCGGAAAGTGCACTGGGCGCGGTACTTCATCCTAGCCACCGCGTTTAACCGCCCGCAGATGCAAGCGGTCGCGACGAAGATGCGGGAGCACTTGAACGAAAACCACGGCATGGGTCTCGCCAAGAACGTGACGCAACAGGGGGACTGGGTGTGCGTGGACTGCGGTGAGGTCGTGGTGCACGTGTTCACGCCGCAGTCACGGGAGTTCTACGACATAGAGGCGCTGTACCACGACGCGGTGGATGTGGAGCTTCCGTTTGTCACGGAAAGGCCGATGGAGGATGAATTCGAGGTGTTCTGATTGAGGTTTTCTGATTGCGTCACCAAATGACAAGCGCGCGTCGCGGCGAAACGATCAGCAAGCGCGCGCGGCGACGAAACCGGTACCGGAAATAGAAAGCAGCGCGGAGAGGAGAACGAGAGTACTGGAGTACTAGAACGAGAGTACCTTTCGCAATCGCAAGAGCCTTGTAACGACGACAATATTAATCTCACTCCGTGGTTCAACGAGATTCACAACAATCCATCTTTATAAATGTTCTCATCACAGCAGCATGGTGACCGGGTCTTCCATGAACCCCTTGAACGCGCCCAGCCAGGTGGCGCCGTCCGCGCCGTCTATCACTCTGTGGTCGCATGACAGCGTGACATTCATCACCGAGGCCTCTTCGTACCCGGTGCCGTCTTCTTTTTTGACGACCTCCACGCGCGCGGCGCCCACCGCGAGAATCGCGGCTTGCGGCGGGTTGACAATCGCGGCGAAGTTCTTGACGCCGAACATCCCGAGGTTGGAAATCGTAAACGTCCCGCCGATCATGTCGGCGGGTGCTAGTTTGCCTTCTTTCGCCTTACCAGCGAGCGCCTTGACTTCACCCGAAATGCCACTCAGACCTAACCCGCACGCCCCACGCACCACCGGCACCATCAACCCCTGGGGCGTCTGCACGGCGACGGCGACGTCTGCCTTTTTGTACCGCCGGATCTTGTCCCCCATCCAGCTCGCGTTGACCTCCGGTACGGCCAAAAGCGCCTTCGCGGACGCGCTCACCACGAAATCGTTTACCGAGATCTTACCGCCTGCCTTTTGCAAACCCTCGTTCAACTGCGCGCGCAGCGCAGAAAGCGCGTCCATGCGCACGTCAACGGAGAGGTAGAAATGCGGCACCGTTTGCTTGCTCTCCGTGAGTCTCGCCGCGGTGATCTTTTTGATGTTAGTCAGGTTGACGTCCTCGAACGCAGGGAAGAACCTGGCGAACCCGTTTTGGTCACCGGTGACACCGGTGCCGGATGCACCGGTGACAGACCCACCGCCGGTTTCAATCGCCACGACGCCGGTTTCAATCGCGTTTTGAACGTCGGACATCACGACCCGGCCGTTCGGACCGGTGCCGTTGACCAGCGCGATGTCTATACCAGCCGCCTTCGCCATCACCCGCGCCTTTGGGGACGCGAAGACCCGGTCGCCGGAGGTGGGTCGAGGGGGAGACGCAGCGGCGGCAGGGGCAGGCGCGGCAGGCGCGACAGGTGCAACAGGCGCAGCGGGCGCGGCGGGTGCGGCGGGCGCGGCCGCGGTCGGCGCGAAGTCCGCGAACTTCTCGCAGTCCCCCTGTTCCTCGACCATCACGCAGATTATCTCGCCAACCTGCACGTCCTGCGCCCCCGCTTCCACCAAGATCTTGGCCATCCACCCGTCCTCCATGGACTCCAGTGCCATCGTGGCTTTGTCCGTTTCGATATCAGCGATGACGTCCCCGGCTTTGACCTGCGCGCCAGGTGCAACCTTCCACTCCGCGATGGCGCCCTGCGTCATCGTCGGCGACAACGCCGGCATCGTGATCGTCTGGTGCGGAGGGTCTGTTTGTGTCGGGTGGACGATTTTTTAGGGTTTTGTGGGCGACAGTGTTAGTGTCCGGGTTTACGTTGGAAGCGATTGGAAAAGAAAGGTCAGCAACGAGGTTTTCATCACTTAACCCAACCTTATAAAGGCGCGCGCGAATCGAGGAAAACTTTGCCCAAACGTTTTTGCAAAGCGAAGCGTCGGGGATGGATTTCCAAAAATATCTCCGATGGTCGCGCCCCGTGTCCCTTGCCGTCGTTGTAGACCAGAGACTAGAGACTCGAGACACGCGATGCCATCGTGTTGCGCGCAAAGTACGCGCATGCAGGGTGGGGGTGGGTACTATGGATGACGTACATTCCGCCGCCGCGGCGAAGGATCGCCCGCCTTTCCAAGGCGAAGCGTTGGGCGTGACTGGCGCGAACCCACGAACAGGGGAGCCTGATGACCACACCGTGCGACACAACTCCACGGGTTTCCACGACCGCGGCGTCGCCGTTGTCCACGGCGCAGCCGCGGTCGCACGTCGCAGCGCGTTTCGTGTGCTCATTTTAACCAACGAGCGCCCAACCGCGCAACTTGCGCCCTCGAACACTGCGACCCGGACCGATCAGGTGATGACAGCTTTTTGCCAGGCTACACAGGAAAAAAACAAGCGGCCCATCTTCCACGTTTCTGGAAGATTCTGGGCGCGTGAGCCTTCCCTCGTGACCTCGGCAACGCGCCGCAAGGCGGTCGCGGCGTTTGCGGCTTCAACGACCTCGTGTCCCCCCCACTTTACGGGGGAGCGAAGCCGCGTGGCTTGGCGAGCGGAAACCGACCGAATCCGCGCGTTCGGTGGAAGCGCGAAGCGCACGACGGGCGCGCCGCCAGTGCGCGTTGGGGCAACCCTCGGAGTCGTTGAATTTGGATTCAGGCGAGTGAGGGTTGTTCTGCTCTGTCTGGCACCCAAACGCGCGCGCTGGCGACGAGAGGAGAACACACACGGCGGCCTGCGTGATGCCGAGCGATCACATGGACGAGCCGCAGGTGGTGCCTTGGCTGGAGAAGGATGACCTTGCGTATTACGGCCCCTTCAGGTGCGTTGCGTGACCGCGCGCCCCCCGTGGACGCCACGTGGTGAAGAACAATCGACACTGGGCTCGGTGCTTTTCGCGCGCGGAATAAAGTGCCCCAACCATTCGATCGCCCTCCCGTGGACGGGAGGAGTCGAACTGTTCCCACGATCACGGGTGTGCTTGCGTCCGAGTCAGTGCGCTGACACCACATGGGCTCCTCTGCGTTTCCTCTGACCCCGTCACCCAAAACTCCCACGACCGCTCCAGGGACAACGTGCGTTCGTTGATCAAAACGGAAACCGAGCCGGACGATTGCTGCGTGGAGCGGGGTGTGTTGGGGCACACGGTGACCCTAGGGAAGGGCACAACGCACGAGTGCAGGTTACGCATTTACGAAGAAACCATGTTGGAAAGCACCAGGGTGCACTGCGATTGCTGCCGTTGTATTGGGTGGCACCACCACCCCGTCACTCGGAAGCAGTACCATTTCATCATCCACACCGATTTCAGGGTGGAGTCGAAACCGGAGTTGCTTGGGAAACGCATTTGCCAGATTTGCACAGCCGCGGCGCCCGCGAAGGACAAGACGTGCCCCGCGTGCGGCGAGAACGACAAAGCCACGTCGATTCTGGATTACCAGACGCACCTGATGCACGGCACGTTGCACGCGAACGGGTGCGGGCACTTGATGCGCATAAACGGCCGCGAAGCGGGGAGTTTGCATCTTTCGGGGCAGCAGCTTATTCAGATTTGGGAAAAACTGTGCACCGTTTTAAACGCCAGGGAGGTCTCCGTGGAGGACGTTTCGCAGAAATACGGCGTGGAGTTCCGGTTACTAAACCCAGTAGCTTGTGGCAAAACCTGGTACGGCACGTACGGGTACCGGTTCGGCAAAGGAAGCTTCGGGAACACCGCGGCGACGCACCAAAGAGCCGCCGAGCGGTTGCGGGGGTTTCCCCTTGTTAGCGTGGCGGCTGACTTTTTAAAAATGGCGAAATCCGAAAAAGGCGGAACCGCGCTTCCCGACCAAGCCGCGCTTGAAGTCATCACGCGGTACCAGGTGCTGATGAAGCAGTACGCGCCTAAAACATTGGGCGGCCTCGTTGCGCTGCTGTTGTTGCTGCAGCGAATCGTCCGCAGAAACGACAAGGCGGAAAAAGAGCTGGTGCTTCGCGAGCGCCGGCGCGGCGAAACGGGACGCGGGGACGGAGGGAAAAAAGGGAAAGGCGCGGCGTCGGACTCGGACGCGAACGGCAACGGCAACGGCACAGACCGGGCGCAACGACGCCGGGAAGAGGAACGAGAGGCGTGCGCGAAACGCAAAGCCGCGAGCTCGCTTTTCGAGCCTCTGAAGTTTGAATCCAAAGCCACCAAGGCGTCGAAGCTGGGACACGAAAACAAAGGCGGCGAATCCTCAAAGAAAAACCGTGTCATGTCCGCGGCGAAGCCGCGCGTCACGCCGCTTCGCCCGCTTCGCCCGCGAGGCGCGGACGGGCTGGTTCCCTCTACTGATGAACACTTCGTAGCGGAACCCGCGCCCGCGCCCGCGGAGGCGAGGCGACAGTTTGGGGCGAAACACGAAGAAAAAACACAACACCGGGAACGCGGCGATTTGAAACCGGTTGAGTCGCAACAGACCGTAAAGGTCGAGCCGAAAGTCGAGCCGCTCGCGCCGACGCCGGTGGCTAAGAAAAAGCCCACCAAACCTGACCCGGACCCGGAGTCTCCGAAAAGCCCATCGGCCGGCTCGCGATGGAGCGAACAGCGAATAGAAACCGCGTGCACCGCGTGTGTCGAGGTGCTTCGCGAGGCGAACGGGCGGTGGATGGCGAGGCGCGACGTTCGCGGCGCGGCGAGGGAAAAAGGCGTCGGCGACACCGGTTTGCTGGACCACGTCCTGAAAACAATCTCGGACGCCAAAGTCACGCTTTGCGTGGTGGACAAACACAAAAACACAACAGGTACGTGTGTTTGGGACGGTTACAAGTAAACTTCCGGGAACTACTCAAGCCCCCATGTAGTCGCGTACGTTTACGACTCAACCCGCTCGGATGGAAATCGGGAAAAAATAAAAAACCGGAAAAGCGCCGGGGATGACGAAGACTAGCCAAATCGTACGCGAGGCGGCTTCGAATCTCGAACGCCACCTGCGGAGCGATGTCGAAAATTGACACGGCGTCGAGAACAAGGAAACCGACCCGCGCGCTTTTTTATCTTTTTGTTTATCCTGATGTGATCCACGCGACTTTCTCTCCCCTCGCCGCCGTTGTCCGAGACTGACCTTTTCTTTGTCTCTTTCTTCGTCCCGTCCTCAAAAAAAAGAAAACGCAGGCCCGCAAATCAAGGCGAAAGTGCGTCGCCGCCAGAACGCCTCCACCGGCCAGCTGGAGTACCACCTAGACAAGGTGGAGGGCATGCGCAAGATGCGCGCGAGGGTGGTGCCTCCGAAACCGAAACAGGCGGATCTATCCCCCGTGGTGGTGAAGAAGCAAAAGGAAAAGGCGCCGGAGACGTCAAAGCCGGCCAAACCCGAAACCGGCGGTCTCCAAAAGAACAAAAACCTCGCCGCGCCCAAAACAAAACCCGGCGCCACGGGCGAACGCCGCGCCGCAGAGGAAGCCGCAAGGCAACTCTCAAAATCCGACCTGGACCGTGACGTGAAGGTCGTGTACAAGACGTTGCTGGAGAGCTACTTGCCCGCGCGAGCTTTGGTGCCGGGCGCGGGTAACGGAAAGAGCGACACCTCAACTTCATCCAAAAATGATTCCAAGTCCTACCTCGGTTTCGATTTGATCGAGTGCGCGCGGGTGTTGTTGGACACGAAGCAGTTCGTTAAGACGTACACGTCGGTGGAGAAACTTCTTGCGATGAAAGCGCCTGTGAAAAGCGCGGTGGGCAAAGCAACGAGGGTCATGGTCACCGCTGTTATCGACTCCAAGCACAAAGGCCCGAAGGTAAGCGGCATGAACGGAGGGAGCGACGCTTTTCTGAAAAACAAAAGCAAAGCGGAAAAAGCCAAACGCGCGCAAAGCAAAACGTACGGCGTGGAAACGAAACCGCCGCCTGAGGTTGTTCTGGTCCCCCCTGATGCGACCTTAGGTGAGTTGAAACAGTGCGCCACCAAGTGCTTCCAGCACCTGTACGTAGTGCTAGGGAAGTTCAAGGTCAAGGCTGTGATTGGTTTCGAAAACGTCAAGGATGGCACGAAGATCGGGAAAAAGTTGGGTGGTAAAAAACTCCTAGTGCACGGCGAAGGCGCGGACCTTGAATCGGAGTTCCGGTACCAGGGAGGCCTGGATCAGTGGACCGTGCGTTGTGTGTGTGGAACATCCGACGACGACGGCCAGCGCATGATCGCGTGCGACAACTGCGAGGTATGGATGCACACGCGGTGCGTCGGCATCGGCGACGACAAAGGAACGCCGCGGCGGTGGACGTGCGTGGACTGCGAAGCCGAGGCTGTTTTGGAAGCGGCGAAGGCGGCCAAGCTTGGGAAGGGGCTGGGAACTAAAAAAACCACGCCGTACGGGGGGAAACACCAGGCGCAACCAGTCGCAAAGAAAAGCAAGCCGACCCCCGCGCCGGTGCCACGTAACAGGCCGCCGCCCAAAGCGCGCAGGCCGCCTCCGGAACGCGTCATGCCGCGGCGCAAGGGGAGCGCGAGATGAGAATGAGAAGTATGAAGCGGGGTATCTGCGAGTATTAAGCCAGCGGTGTTATTTTTGTCGATGGTGTCGAGAAATACACCTCCGTGTTTCGCATCAAACGCAACTGCTGGATCCGGAACATGGAGTTCGACTTCACCGGGTTCTCAGAGGCGATTCGCGTGGAATCGAGTCATCAAAACGACGGCGCGTCGTCGCCGCTAATCGAGCGGTGCGCTGTTAAGTGCACCGGCGCCGACGCGGTGGTCGTCGCGGGAAACTCGTCCCCGACGTTCAGGGACGTTTCTTTCGAAGCCAAAAAATGCGGCATAAGAGTGTGTGACATGAGTAAATGCGACATACGTTCCGCGCGTAAAGCGTTGTGATACGCGTCCGTAGTTTTGCGATGTTAAAACTGGCTGTTTGCACACGCGAGTCTCTTCTCTCTCCTTTCTTTGAATTGAAATAAATGTCCCGGTTTCCTTTTAGTACTTCTGCGCGGGCTTGGCCTTGGCGTACGAGCTCGGCAGCATCGCGAACTTTTCCCACTTTGGGACGTACGCTCGTTTCGAAAAGTTATCGTAGTCATTGGCTTCGATGGAGTCGAGGATTTTGCGGTACACATCAAGCGCGCTCCACACCGGCCACCGCGCGTCCGCGTGCAAGCAGTTCACGCCATCTTCCGCTTCCTGGAACACCTCCCTGGCGCGTGCGATTTGGAACTTCATGAACGCCTTCCACCGGTCGTCGACTTTCCCCGTGCTCGGCGAGTACAGGCCGCCTCGGATGATCTCTTCCTCCGTGATTCCAAACTGCGCGAGTTCGTCGAGGGGGACGTAAATACGGTTACGCGTTTGCACGTCCTCCCCGACGTCGCGCAGGATGTTCGTCAGCTGGTTCGCTAGCCCCAGGGATAGGGCGGCGTTGTACACCTTCTTCAGGTCGCCCTCGAAGTCGTCGTCGCAGCCCATGATAGGCATGGACATCAAACCCACGGTGCCGGCGACCCGGTAGCAGTACTCGTAAAGCTCGTCGAAGGTTTGGTACCGGGGTTTCACCAGGTCCATGCGCATGCCGTCGATCATGTCTCTGAAGGGCTGGATGTCGACTGGGAACTTGGAAACCGTATCAGTAAGGCACGCGTCGATGACGTCCATCGGCCGGCCCTCAAACACCGCTTCCAGCCGCCGTTCCCACTGGTCAAGCGCTTCGGGCGTGATGTGCGACGCGTTCGGGCCGTCCACGAGCTCGTCCGTGCGCCTGCACCAGACGTATATCGCCCAGATCGCCCTTTGCTTTTCCGGGGTCATCAGCTTCGTGCCCAAGTAGAACGTCTTGGCGTACTCCGCGGTGACTTCGCGGCACCGCTCGTACGCGTCGTCCAGCGTGTCGGGTCGAATCTTAGGCGGCGGTGTGGTGATGCCGCTGTTCTGCCTCGCCACGCACGACTCCAACGCGAACTGCTCAACCTCCCTGCCGTTGGATGCGACGACGTCCTCAGGACGACGCTTGTACGTCGCCTGCTTCGTCGTCGGCTCCATCAGGCTCGCGTGAGGCACGGCGGCGCCGCGCCGGGCCACCACGCCGTGAGGCTTGCCGGCGTTTCCGATTGCCCTTGCGGAGAACACGGCGCGCGCCGGGTTCGCCGCACCGCGCACGACGCGAGCGCCGGCGGTCGTCGGGGCGCGCTCGGCTCTACCAGAGACACTGCACGGCCCCGCGAAACGCGCCAGGGAGACGCACGCGGAAGCCATGATGCCGTGGGTAAGGTGTGTTGCGCTTACGTTAAAGGCACGTCACGTTCCGGTTTCCGCGATGGATAAAACTGAATCCGAAAGCGAAGCGCGTTACGGCGACGACGGTGGTTTACGGAACAGCAAACGAAACGACAATCGCGTGGTTGGCGCGACGAAAAAGTCACGGGTTCGGCTCGACCGGGGCGGTTACGGGAACCGGGTCGCGCGCGTTGGGTTGTGCGGAAGTCGGGGCGTGATGGTCGAGGGGCGAAATCGAAAACCGCTTTTTTCGTTTTTTGCGTGATCTCTTCTGCGGTTGCGGAAAAGCGCAAAAAACATCTTGAGGCGCAAAACAAAGACCGCAAACGTTGCTTTATTAGTCACGAACTTATGCAAACACACATGTAGGTCTGATGACTCCCAAATCGTCCACATAGTGGCATTGAGTCGAAGTGCGACACGACGCGACGACGGATGACGAAAGTTAGTTCTCCAATGCACGAGAAGGAAAAGAGCTCAAAAAAGCTTTAAATTTACAATAATCACCCCCGGTGCTTACGCCGCGGACGCGTCCAGCGCGGCTTGCGCCCCCTTCATCTTTTGCTCCATCCGCGCCATCCGCTCATCGCTATCGTCGAAGGCTTCCATCTTCTTCACGTAATCCGGAACGGGGGCGTTGTCAAGGAGATAGTCCGAAAGAAACTGCCGCGGGTCGCCCGGGCGCACTTGCGATTAATAAAAAAAAGCGTCAGTCGGAGAGTCTCTCGAGTACGGGTGTACTTCGTGATGTGTATATCCGGGATTGGGTAGTTCCGCCCGTGGTGTGGCTTTCAACCTGTACTCCATAAAACGCAGCAACAGTGCGTTTGTGCTGTATTACGCAGTTGCCAGTACGCCGTAAATGATACGCAAAGAGGGTCCGTAAACAGCGCGCCTGGATTTGGGAAACGTACCTTTCGCCATGGCGCACATGCCGTCGTGTAACACTTTCAATATCCCGACGCTCTCCAGGTACTCCCTGGCCCCGACACCGACGCCTCCGGTGGGTCGGGAAAGCCGGGGGGGTGCGCTTTGCGGGGTCCACTTCCGGATCACATCGCTCGCCATGACAAAAGGCTCCTCCGGCCGCTGCGCGCTCAGCGCCCGCAACGCGTGGCGCACCGCGACTTGGATGTGCGTGGCGAGGTAGGAATGCACCGGTGTTTTCTTGGCGAACAGGGATTCGCTCGGGTCACTGGCAGGCGCGATGTTCTCCTTCGTGAACGGTCGTGGGTTGGGCATCTTCGCCGCGACCGGGACGGGGGGGGCGACCGCTGGCGCCGCCGCGGCGACCGCGGTGGGAACGGGCTCGGGCGATGGCGCAGGGGCGGCATACTCGACAGCAGCCTCGGGTTCCGCGGCGGGTGCCTCGGGTTCCGCGGCGGGTGCCTCGGGTTCCGGCTCGGGTTCCTCTACGGGGGCTTCGGGCTCGGGCTCGGGCTCGGGCTCCGCCACAGGCTCGGGCTCCGCCACAGGCTCGGGCTCCGCCACAGCCTCGGGCTCGGGCTCCAATTCGGGCTCGCCGGATGTCTCGGGCTCGTTTATGGAATCCGATGTCACCGCG
>Ga0115007_10000619_pt1 | contig 23531 bp, 25 predicted proteins | sample ArcOceMetagenome_2_FD_87166 | JGI IMG/M metagenome (GOLD analysis project Ga0115007, IMG submission 87166) | Marine eukaryotic phytoplankton communities from Arctic Ocean - Arctic Ocean ARC135M Metagenome | ecosystem: Environmental > Aquatic > Marine > Oceanic | place: Arctic Ocean | collected...
GAACGAACGAACGAACGAACGAACGAAGCCTATGTGAAAATGTGTAGTTCAGTAAATAAAAAAAAAAGAATATAGTTTAATATAAGTAAATTTGATAATGTCAGTTCCACTTATTTTTAACAAGACAATAGAGGAAATAGAAAATATCATTATATCTCATTTATCCATAAAACAGGACAAGAAGGTTGAGACAGGAGAGGTATTTACTCCATTTCATTTAATTGTAGAAATGTTGGAAAAACTACCCAAAACAATATGGGAAAACCCACATTTAAAATGGTTAGACCCTGGGTCTGGTGTTGGTAATTTCTCCATGTTAGTATTTTACTATTTAGATAAAGGATTATGTTCGTGGGAAAAAAACGCTGTAAAAAGACGAAACCATATTATTGAAAATATGATCTATATGGTAGAAATAACAAAATCAAATGTTGCTATTACAAAAAGAATATTCGGAAATAAAGTCAATGTATGTAATTGTGATTTTTTACTGAATAATGACAAATGGATATCTCAATTTGGAAGAGATACATTTGATATAACTTTAGGAAATCCGCCGTATAACAAAAATGGAATGAAAGGTAAAGGTAGAAGTGACCCTGGATTAATTGGTATATGGAATAAATTCGTTGAACTTTCTTTACAGTGTACTAAAATAAATGGATATTGTTTGTTTTTTACTCCAAATAGTTGGACAGAGTTGAAATCTGGGTTATCGAAGAAAATAATCGAAAATCAAATTGTGTTGATTAAAAATTTTGATGTCGTAAATGCATATAAACTATTTGAAAAGAAAGCGGGATCATTACCGTTATGTTACTATTTACTTCGAAAATGTTCTCCCACCCATAAAACGTTGATTCATGATAGTAATTTAAATGAATTTGTAGAGTTTGATGTTAATAAACATCGATTCATTCCGAATAAAAATATACATCTCATCGAAAAAATACTACATAACACCAACCATACATTAACAGATTATTACTATTTTACACCACCAAAAGTTAAAAAGAATAATAATGTTTATTTTGATTCATATTCACAAAAACATCCATATCCACTAATAAATTACGTTCATAAGAAATTGTACATTAGTTATTCGACCGAACCTTCTAAACTACAAAACGGACGCCCCAAACTAATTTTTCCAAATTATTCAATGGGATACCCTATATTAGATAAAGATGGCATTATGGATGTTGGCGGTCGATCTTCATATGCGATTTATCTAAATGATGATAATATTGAAAAATTAAAAAAAATTCAACGGTTTTTCTTTACAGATTTAGCATTCACGTTAATTAATTCCTTAAAAACCGCACAAAAATTTCTAAGTACACGAACATTTTCTTTATTTCCAGACGTGACAAAACCAAATGACATTCCATTAACTGACAGTGGACTTATAAAATATTTCAAGTTAAAGAAAACGGAGATAAATTCTATCAATCAACAAATAAAGAAAGGAGAAGGGAATGTTACGGAAACCAGAAAAGCTGAATTAATGAATTTCTCTCTAAAAGAATACTTAAATGATGATCAAATCAAATATATAAAATCACAAGTGAACAAATAAAAAATGAATAGTAAATAGAAATTACTTTTTCATTCTTACGTTTAAATACCGTACAATAGAATTTGCGTGCACATTGCCAGCTTCTTTAAAGTTACCTCCTATATATATGGATTTATCGTCCATAACCATACTTTTGCATACACCATCTAATCCCAATTTATTTTCTTCTTCATTTTTCGGGTCAAATAAATTTTCTAATGGTTTCCACTCCTTGTTTATAGTATCATATTTTACAATATGATTTACTATAATTGCATCTTTCAAGTCATTGTAGTAATTATCTGAAATCACCTTTTTAAATGATCCTCCTACATACAAACTGTTATCATGTCTACTATATATCATACTTTGACAAACACCATTTACCCCACCACTCATACTAGACCATTCGCGGTTTTCTAAATCGAATGAAGCAACGTGGTGAGCATCAATGCGATTTTCAATATACCCAACACTTTGGAATGTACCACCAACATAAAGTGTTTTACGGTTTGGATGTAAACATAGGCAATTACAATGTCCCTGTAAACCGCCTGATAATTCACTCCATTCGCCAGTTTCCAGATTAACTGATGCGACATAATATATGATATATTCACCTACTTCGTTGAATATCCCTCCTATGTATAATTCTTGTATTTCGTGATCTAATACCATCGCTCTGCACGGTCCATTTAATTCATTGTCCGACAGTGCAGACCACTCTTTATTTACAGTATTGTACACACCTATATAAGATATACATTTATCTCCTATTTTTGTAAATGTTCCACCTGCATACAATTTTTTAGTTGTAGGATCATAGCACAGTACACAACACTCTGAATTCAATCCTTCTCCTAATGATTCCCATTCATTCGTCAATAAATTATATGAAACAATATTATTTGCAGTAATTCCGTCAGAAGATTTTACTTTAGAATCGGAGTCGATCCCACCTGCTTGAGAAAAAATACCTCCAACATATAAAATTTGGTTTTCTATATCCATACAAAGACATACCCCCAAATTATTGATACCATTACCAACATTGCTCCATTCTTTTTGTTTAATATCGTAAGATGCTATATTTTTTGCCGAGACTTCATCGACACATTGAAATAATCCTGTAATATATAATTTTTGAGTTACTGGGTCAACGTACATATCCATTACAGTATCTGAGACACCTTTTCCCAATGGAATCCAACGTTTATCCGTCAAATTACGTAATGCATTTGTGTTGTATGAAAACGCACCACCGCAACTTGTTGTCTCATATATATCACTTATACCAGAATGTTTGTTTGGATTTTCTCTTTCATCCATTATCGTTTTTTGTAATAAATTGATACTCTGTTTCAATCTTGGGTTTATTTCTAAACCTAAACCTAAACCTAAACCTAACCCTAAATCTAAATCTAAATCTAAATCTGCTGTACAAAATTCCGTGTCTTTTTCAGCTTCATATATATTTTCATAGTGTACAGAATGTGATGATAAACTCCCATTTTGAGACAGAACTTCATCTTTTTCGATTTCTTCTTTTACGATACGTTCTACTATTTTTTCGAGTTGAACTTCAAAAATAGATTTGTCATCTTCTTCTGTTGATGATAGAACTGTATCCCATTGTAGTTTTACAATTTTCTCAACTTCACTTCTATCTACTACTTTAGAAATATGTTTTTCTATAAGCCCTGTGTATTTATCTAACATTTCTTGTCTCACTTGTTGTAAAGTGCGTTGAATTGTTTCGAATTCTTTTTTTGATTCATAATTACCTTTTTGTAATTTTGTAATGTGTTGGCTTAACGCATTGTGTTGTTGTTTATTCTTTTCTATTTCTGTTTTCAAATAGCTGTCATCATATGTGGGTATATTCTGTACAATTGAGACAACTTCTGTTTGAATATCTAGTTTTACATTATCAATCGATTTATTTATTCGTTTTAAAATATTGGCTTCTGTCTTTTCTTGCATATCACAAACGATTGCTAAAATCGGTGTGTCATCAATAACTGTAGTAGTTTCAAAAGAGTTTTCCTTTTTTGATTCTATAACTACGTGTGGCATTTGATCATTCGCTCTTTCTTGACTATTAATAGTGGGTATTGTAATTTCTGCAGACAATATGCCTATTTTTGTATTTGGGTTGAACGAGAACAAAAAAGGGGTTTTCTTGTTTATTACTGTATAATGAGTATTACTATTTCCCTTTAACGATTCCAATGTCGTTCTTTTTACAACATTTCGTGTTTGTGTAAAATTCATTTTATAACTAAACTAAATCCTAAAAATGGTTATATAATGAAATGACATAATATATGAATGAATTCGTGTTTTCTTTCTCTCTCTCTTCTTTCTTTTTGTGATACTAGCTCCTATTAAAGTGGTTACATGTCGTAATATGGATTGTCTTTAATTTTCATAGAACAGTATTCTTTTGGTTTTTCTTTATAATTCGTGGGATCGTGTATTCCAGATTCCTTTGCATTTTGTAGTAAAAATTTGAAATTTTCCCAGAATTCGCTTTTATGTCCGATCGATTTAGTTCCAACGTGTGCAAGCTCGTGAATAGCTACAAAAGTCAATGTATGTTCATCTATCAAATTGTCTTCATTCTTATTTTTTTTGGGATTCAAACAGAAGGCAATCTTTGCGCCTTTATTTTCACTATATGCAGTATATGCACTAGTAGGTAATGTCTCCATTACTTTCAACGGATTAAAACCACTTATTAATCGTTTTACATCTTCCCTATCAGGATGTTTTTCTCCAACATATTTCACCAACTTTTTACAACTTACTGTTACACGTGCTAATAAATCTGCTGCATCATTTACTTTTTTTCTATCTCGTACACAATATGTGTTTCCGTCTACAGTTGAGACAACACATTTAAGGTCTAATGTGTCTCGGTCGACGAAATACATGTATAAACATACAGAAATAATAAATATAATAAAAATGTAAAATAATGAATCTTGTGTTAACCAAGTAAACATTTAATCACGGTATATAATAGTATGTTATATTGTATCAACTCTAAAATATAATTTATAAAAAAATTCTTCTATGAATTGTTTTTATTGTCTCACGTGACGGAGGCGATTTCCCTGTAATTGAAATAATAATGTTTGACTGTACGAAATATTTTTGAAAATATTGTTTCAACTCCTTATTTGTAATTTGCGAAAAGTGTTTGTTGAATATTGTATTGTACGGTATAACCCTACTAGTATTATTATATGAATCATTATAGCGTTTTGTAAATAATTCGTGTGCATTATATTCGGCGAGACAATTACTCTCTATCGATTTCATTTCAAAAACCCGTTTTACGTGTTCTTTTCCAGTTTTTAGTTCATCTTCGGTAAATCCATTTTCTACTAAATCTTTGAAAACTTGGAAAATAATGTGGACTACGCTTTTTTTCAAATGTGCCACGTTTTTATTTATAGTATGCACATTTATAGAGAAATACCCTTGCGTTGTCTCAAATTCGGTTTCCGCGAAAAATCGATATGCTAATCCTTCTTCAGCTCTAAGTATGCGAAATAATCTTCCATTTAGCATATTTAAAATACGTTTTGTAAATTCAAATATAGTTTTTCCTTTTTCATCTGAAAACCCACATATGGGGAAACCGACTATAATGTAAGAATTGTGTGTATTTTGAACATTCGGATGATACCCTCTTTGACGATTGGGTCTATTGAACTTGATTGTCTCATTTTTCAATAGTTCATCTTTTTTTACTTTTACTTTTACTTTTACAAATAAACTATTTGTTATACAATCGTGTACTGTAGATAACGATACACTTGACACAATACTCAAAATCATTCGATGTGGTTTGTAAACGGATTTGTAGAAACGATGCAATTCTGGTACAGTATATTGAAAACGAGTTGAGGTCGTGTCATTTACTGAATCCACTACATCTTTGTACATTCCTGAAAAAACGATTTTACTAAAAGATGCATAGGCTATATTTTGAATCGTATTCAAATCGTTAACATTTTCTTCTTGTACAATATTTCTCTCAAGTTTTATTGTTTCTTTATCAAAACGAGATTGTAAAAGAACATTTGCTAATATTTCAATACATTTTGGTAAAAAAACAGTGAGACATTCTATTTTGAAAATGGTGAATTGTTTTACTGTGTGGGCATTAAATTGTACACCCATTGAATCAAATTGCTGTAAAATAGAAGAAGATGATTGTGTACCTGATTTCGTCATAAACAATAAATGCTCCACAATATGCGCCATTCCATTTTTATCTTCTGGTTCAAAAATAGAACCAGCTTCACATAACATGTAAATCATAGATTTCTTACAGCTTTTGTCCAGTTTCTGTAGAATATATTGAAACCCATTTGAGAATCGGTCGGTTATTAAACTCATTGGATTATATCATACTGTACAATATTTACGGTTTCTAAAATATGTGTTTCTAAAATAGAGCCAAATATTTTGGTTGGTCGGTTGGTTGGTTATTTTTTAATGTATTGGGTTATTACGCAGAACCACATCCAACTTCAAGAGGTTGACGGAGAAGGTCAGGTTCATAAGTACTGTTATTCCACGGGCCTACATCTTTCTTAGGAATAACAGGGTCTGACCTTAATTGAAGATTCGCATTTTTCATACTTTGTCCAATTGTATCTAAACCAAGATGATATCCCGCCTGTAGGAGGTCAGGTAGTTCAGGACGATCGTTATCGATTGGATTCAACGAAGACCATTCACTGTTTGCATCTTTGGGCAATAAATCGCTTGGATTAGCAATGGGCTGTGCTACATATCCGCTAGCGGCATCTGTACAAGTATTCTTCTTAAATATTTCACTTGGATGAGGAAGTTCGGTTGCAGGAGGTGATTCTGTCTTATTATCTACAGTAGAAGAAGAATATCCAGAAGATGCATACATACCATCTCTTACAGTACTTTTACCAGTGGAGTACCATAACAAGAACATACCTAGTAGAATAAATACAGCTAAAATCATAACACGTTCTTTACTAAAAAATTTTTGAATTCCTGATGTAAATCCCGAAAGTTTCATTTTATATTCGTACGATATGTATATAAACCGTGGATAAAATTATTTTACTTCTATATATCCGTTTTTTTCGACTGAAGTCTACTGTACAAATATTGTTTTTTCAACTAATTTGATTCAGTTCGTTTTCTTGATCATCTATTTCTTTTTCTTCATCATCATCTAAATCAATATAATATACATTTTTTATTCGTTTTGCTTCTAAATATGCAGCAATAGCAAAATCTTTTGCGATCTTTGCTTTCCGTTTCGCTTCCATATACATCTCATAATATTTTTCATTATGTGGTTTCAACTTTACAACTTCTTCTGATTCGTCGATTGTTTCTAAAGGGATATCTACTTCACAAAAATCAGAATCATCAGTTGTCGCTAAAGTTTCTTGAGTGAGTTTTTCAAAAATAGGATTTTCTGGTTCTAGAGAATTTTTTACTAAAGGTTTCAAATCTGTTATCAAATTGTGATCAGGAAGAGTAATATTAGATTGTTGTGAGGACGGTGATGGTGATGGTGATGTTTTCCGAAAGATACACGTATCAAAAAGATCCACAGGGTTCACGACCATCATTTGTTTTACTTCAATCTCTAAATTGAAACTACGAGAAGAACATTTAATCCCTTGAAATTCTAAAATAGTAATAACACGTGTATTTTCTTGGATACTACTATGCGATACATCTTCTTCTTGTTCATTGTAAATTTTCAATCCACACGTCCCTAAACGGACTGGAATATTCACACGCATTGTGTACAATTTCCCTGATTTATACAATTTCATTGTTGAACTGAAAGAATTCTCAATATCATGTTTTTCTAAAGTAGACTCGAACCATTTATCTCGATTGTTATAAATACGGTCTTGACATATTGTCTCAAATTTGTCGATCCACTCGATAAATGTTTCATCATCCTGACAAAATATTAAATCACAATACATACGTTTTCCTGCTTTTACAATTCCTGTTTTGATTTTACATTTTGGAGGCTGTAAATACAAGGGTTTTTGTTGTGCATTCGAAAAACATCTAATAAAATGACTTCCACCAGGAATAGGCACAGGAGATACAAATGATAATTGATCGAATGGAAATTCTGCATTGGGTTCTTGAATATTGTTCATTATTAGTTTCAAACAAACAAACACACTATAAATAATTATGTTACAATAATGAAATTATACGAACGAATGCGTTCAAAATGCACATAATAATTTACAGTTAAACTGTAATATTGATGCAAAAGTATGTTATGGGAAACTTGTCAAGAGTATTTTAGGAGTAAAGATGGTCAATCTGAAATTAAGCAAAACATTCTAGAACCTATTGGTGCAATTCTGTACAATGAAATGTATTTCTATGTATGGTTAATTTGTCTTTATCACGTCTTTTTAATTATTATTGTGGTCGCAAACCTAATTCTGTTATTGAGGATTTTACAGTATATATCTATGCCATCTGGTTCGTCTTCAATATATAGAACATAGAAGACAAAAATAAACATATGTCCATTCTATTTTTTTTATTTATTTTTTTGGGGTATTTTTTCAATAGGTTCGCACCTTACCATTTTACATACATACGTTGTCGCATTCAATAAAGGATAAAGGATAAAGGATAAAGGATAAAGGACAAAACTTTAATTTACTCCCCCGAAGTCTCTCGAAATAATATAAGGTGGATCGGTTATATAAGATCAATTGATGAATTTGTAATGGTTTTCATTTCCTAATTGTGTTAAATACTGGACACAAGAATACACATTTTCTCCTACTGTAGAAAAATGTTTGTAAGGAATCCTTTTTTTTTTACAGAATTCTTTTACAATTGGTGCGATTTTAGGATAATGACAATGAGAGATACGTGGAAATAAATGATGTTCGATTTGATAGTTTAATCCTCCATTTAGAAAACATAACCATTCCCCCCCTACATTTGAAGATGTAGTTACTTGTTTCTCTAATATACTTTTAGAATCTGTAAAGTAATGTGTTCCTTCGAAACAATGAGACAAAATAAAGAAAAATGATAAATAATATCCACCTACCACAAATGTTGGTATGATCTGTAAATAATTCATCCATAATTCTTCTGCATTCGATACTAACAACGGAATAATAATCCATCTACTCAGACAAATGGTAGTAACTGTTCTCTCAAACGGCATATATTTCTGTATAATAATAGAAGAGTATTTTGTATAATTCCAATTATCAAATACATTCATCATTGAAGATACACTATATGTGATACCAAAAAATGAAAATAAAATAAATATGTACAACCATTGAAACTGCTGTACAAAATACCACGACTTACTCGGATTTATACGAAGTATATATGAAAGGCCAACGAGGTCTGGGTCATTTTGCAGATCATTACAATAAATATGATGTTGTACAACGTGTTGATGCATCCAATCAATGGAACTTCCGCCAATCCAATTTTGAGACAAACCGAATAAGCGATTGATTGAAGAATAACGGGAAATCGCACCATGGTTCGCATCGTGTTGTATATTTAGACCTATCAATGCAAATAACCATCCTAATACTCCTGTAAAATACCATTTGTAACTTCTAGTATAATGAATGAAAAATTCCAACGAAAACGCAACAAACAATAACGAGAATGCCTTTGCATAATACCATATAGGCGCGAATGACCTATGTACAGGTAATATTTTATTTACACAATCGCACAATTCTAAATAATCTGTACAATATAATGGGTCACCAAGTAATGTCTTATCTCGGTGTTTTCGTACAGTTAATTTGTATTCTTCTCTCAATCGTTCGTGTGGAAAAGTTTTACGGTGATAAGTCAAAAAGGCATCAGTTGCATTTTTGCCATTAAATAGTTCTACAAATAAAGCACCACCTGGGTGTATATCCGCTAACTCTTCTGTACTGTACACATACTCGTCGATTTGGATTTCATTCATTTGTAAAAAGATAGATAGATAGATAAATAGTTATCAAATATATATAGAACATAGACTTTAGAGACAAAAATGGATCGTACAATTACAGTAGCTCCTTCCTCCACAATTGCGCCTACATTCTCTCAAATTGTCGGAAAATGGATAGAATTCGATAATGAAATTCAGGAATTACAAGAAAAAATAAAAGAAGTGCGAGACAAGAAACAAAGAACGAGTAAATATATCATAGACACGTTGAGAGAAAAAAACAAAGAACACGTAGTTATGGATATACCAAATGGTACCTTGCGTGTACAAGATAGAAAAGAATATTCAGGAATGACATTTCAGTATGTAGAAAAATGTTTACATTCATTAATACCCGACAAAGAACAAAGAGATTTTGTATTACAATATTTGAGAGATAATAGAGAAACAAAGGTTATAAGTGAGTTAAAACGACAAATGAAAAAATAAAATAAAATAAACTATACATAATATATATAGGACATTTTTGCGTATAGTATTGATATAATAAGATGATACTAGAACCACAATTTACCGAACAAAGTGGAGGTTATCGACTCAAAGATTTTATGACCTCAGAAATGAAATCAAGTGAAGGCCAAATGATAGGAGGCGCACCATATGAGAAAATGATTTCTGATTCTTTGTGTATACCATACGGTCTTGTCAGTCGATTTAACAATGTAGATGGTACAGCGCATTATGGAGAAATTGTTGATATTTTGGAAGAAGCGGGGTCTGATGTGTTTGAAGTTCCTGATATTTTGTTTGATCACTTTTTACAAAAGGTCTCTGTAAAAGGACAACATCAACACCAACGTAAAAAACAAATCAGTAAAAAGAAAATTATTATCATCACTAAACAAAAAAATAAAAATAAAAAAAATAAAACAAAAAGAAACAAAAAGAAACTCTAAAAACTCTAAAAAACTCTAAAAAACTCTAAAAACTCTAAAAAATAATTTGAAATGTTTCATTTATATATATTCAAAAATCATCAAAGCATATTCGGAGTAAAAGAAAAGAAATGAACAGTAATTTATAATAATCATTAATATATGAACAATAATATGATTCAAGCACATTATAATCGTCCAAGATGTTGTACTTTATGTAGACAACCAAATCATAATGTGCGCACCTGTCCGCAAGTTAATGTTCTTGATAAAGATCATTTAGATAGGTTTATCAGATTTTTATTAGATAATGACATTTTTTCAAAAGAAGAAGCCATTAGATATCGTTTTCAAAATTTATACAATCGAAATATTGTAGAATTAAAATGTTTGGCAAAAAAATATAATTTGAGAATAGAAACAATGGATAAAAGAGACATGTATAGAGCATTAAAAACGATTTATATTGAAACTGCTTTAATAGGCATTGACTTGTTATTTTTACAAAGAAGTGTAATATATTACAGTGAATTATATAGTACAATATCATTTATTCAACACGCTATTACGAATGATTTGATACAGCTTCCGTATGAACTGGTATCTATACCCAATATCAGATTTTATGTTCAAGAAAAACACACAACTGAATCATGGAATCCTTATGAATGTCCAATCTGTCTTGAAGAAGTCAAGACAATAAATACAAACGTGCAGTTTAATTGTGGACACTCGACATGTTTTGAATGTTTTTTCAAATACATTGATACAGTAAAAGAAAACATATTAAAAGCAGATGAAGCAATTGAACAATGTATCCCAAAGTGTCCCTTATGCCGTACAACTATACATACATTATGTGGGGATATTGAGACATTACAACGAATCGATACATAAAAAAAAGAGGAGATAAAAACCTCTTTTTTTTATTTAATCCATTTTTACATAACATAACATATAATAATAATTATTAATAATAATTATAAAATCATTTTTGTTTTCAGTCATTCATTCATTCAGTCAAGTGTCAAGACATTATTGTAAAAGTTACTTTTTAATAAAAGGTGAACAGGGATGGCATCTCGATACGTGTGCATGAATATTACGACTGTTATACTCTATATTACAAGTGACACAGACATATTTGTCATTTTGCTCTAATCTTGCGTGTGTATGAACATCATTCATGTGAAGTCTGACATAGTGTTTTTGGGAATCTATCTGCATTTTGAATACTTCATTACAATTAGGGTCTTGACATAGAATATGTGCAGGTACGTGTGCGCGTGCAACGTGCTGTCTCAATCCAGTACTATGACAGAATGCAATATCACATTCCTTACATTTATGGTTTTTGTTGTTTTCAGTGTGTTTTTTGGAATAGTGCATACTCATTGTAGAACTATTTTTTGCAGTATAGTTACAATCGGGACACATAAAATTATCATCTTCATTTTTTATATATTTGACAGGAGCTTTCTTTTTTATTTTTTTTTTATTTTTTACATCTTCAATTGAAGCATTCTGTATTTCGAGTAAAGATATAGCTTCGCAAAGAAGATTCATGTTGGACTTGACTTGACTTGTTGTTAGAGTTTTACAGTTATACCTGATACAGGTGAATATGTCTGTACGTGATTCAATCATGTTCCATACTTCAATTTTTCCATTTCTTCAAATGTCCAATATCCGTTTACGCGTCTTGGTCCATTTTTGAGAGAAAAAATTGATTCGTGTATTAGTTCAGTTTCTTCTCTCACATATTAAGAAGTATCATCTTCTAGCTACATAACATAACACCAAATAAGTAAAACTCAAGTAATCACTCTAAAACAATGGCATCATTCAACTCTACTATAGTAAACCAAGAATGGAAGAACAGTTTCTTTATTCCTCATATTGACTTTTCGATTACGAAATCACACGTGAAATCTTATTTCGAGACATTTTTACAAGTTGGCACCGTATCTCGTGTAGATTTTGTGTCATTTAATAATGAAAAAGGCGTAGGAAGACGCGCATTTGTACATTTTGACGAATACCGAGACATTACATTAAAAACGGTTATCCAATCAGACGGATTTTACGATATCATCATGTACGGCTTCCAAATTCGGATTATGATGAATAACAATCCAGTACCACCAACTCAGTTGAACTTGGATCAAGTTGCATCCAATACTGAATTCTTGGCAGATGATTTACAGCGAATTGACAATACCTTACTCGAATATCAAGAATGGAAGGACTGGTCGTATACCAAATTGAATAATATTCTAGACAGTCAATTACAGTACGATACAAGTATGAATACGCGCATACAACACCAAGACAAAGAAATTCAAGGACTGAAACAACAAGTACAACACATGTATAAAATAGTACAACAGATGGAGACAACTATCAGAAGGATGTCACGTGTCGATGATGAATATATCCCATTGACAATTGATGAACTCAGTGCGTTTTCGGAAGACGCAGAAGATGCGTGCGTGTATTCATACTTTTCTTGAATAAATAAATGAAAGTATAATAATTCGGGTGTACAGTATAGAATTTCCTTATTTCTTTATCTCTCTCTTTCTTTCTTTCTTTCTTTGTAAATATAATTCATTAACACGTTAAATAAAGTTTAGTTTAGTTTTTTTTACCGTTTTTTTAGATTTTTATTGTTGTTCTAAACCAAAATCAATCGAATATCAAAATTTTCCAGGAAGTGTCATTCTCATTGTTGTTTTTATAAAATGATCATTTTCAGTTTCCAGGAATTCTCTCATACGCTGCATAAATTCGAGTGTTTTGGGGTGTTTATAATATATTTCAATGATTTCTACATATTTCATTAAATTATCTCTATTCAATTGGAAATCGAGAGATATAGGTGTCTGCTTTACACAAAACTGTAAAAACTGTACATAATGTGTCATATAAATCGCTTTCAAAATGTAGTAAGAAAAACATTGTGTTTCTTCTTTATAGTTATTTACTGTAAACAAATCTTCATATTTCATATTATTATTGTGTTTGAGTACTTTATTTGCTTGCATACAAGAAAAAACCGCTTCTTGTTGCAACATTTTCTCTAATGTCTTGATCATATGTTTGTTCTCATTGTGTACTTTTTTGGGTGTTTTACAACCACTGTTCTTTTTGGTGACTCTTTTTTTGTCTCGACTTTGATAAACTATCATGAACATATTATTCAGAATTTCCCCCCACATTTCACAATATGTCTCATATAATCTTAGATCTGCGATTTGTACTGGAAATATATTTTTGATAAAAGCAATCGCTTCGTTATTTACTGTCTTATCGATATCTATAAAATCGAGACCACTATTATGGAATGATTCATGAATAAGAACTTTAAACCATTCTTCTTCACGAAATACATGAATATTTGTTGTTTTCTGACATCCTGTAGTAAATGCACTATTGACATGATTACAATTAAGAATAGTATCAGTTGAGTCTGGCGACATTTTTGTCAAACTTGTTAAATACAAATAAATATGTACAGTTGAAGAACATTTTTCAGAAATAGTAGAACCTGTATTATGAATATCTGCATACTTTTGTAAGACAAATAACCAGGAATAAATATATTTTACAATTTGAGACAATTCTAGTTTCGACTTTCGTTTTTCCAGTACAATATATATAGTGTATTCTCTCATCGACATTTTGAGAGAGAAAGTGGACAGGTATCGACTATTTGTCTCAATATGTGTTCTTACTGTACTATCAATATAAGAGTACATATGTGACTTTGGTATCATATCACTCTTTATTTTACCTAGAACAACGTGTTGTTCTAAAATACCTTTATTATATAGTTTCCACGAGGTATGAGATTCAGTTATATGATTAAAAATTTCCTGTAAAAAAGTACATACGCGTTCATCTGAAAATACTGAATTTTCGGGATATAATCTATATAAATCTTTACTTTTTGTCTCAATTGACCTTTTTAACTTTTGCATAATATTATCTTATCGTATGTTATCTTATGTTACTTACAGTATCATTTGATAATATTATGTATATACACTTGAACATTTGAATCAGACTTTTCTTGAATAAATAAATGAATAATTAGACGTCATTGTTAGATGTATCCATATGTAATTCTTCATTTGTTGTACTGGTGGTGGATTCATTCCACGTTCGAATATCATAACGACATACAGGACAATATGAATTTCTAGAAAACCAATTCTGTAAAGGTTGTACTTTGAAAATATGTCTACATTGTTTTATTCTACAAATAAATTCATTATCTTGAAATTCTTCTAAAGTAATCGGACATGATATGCTTACAGAATGAAGTGAAGAATCATAACGTAATGGCTCGGTTGCACAAGCGAATTGTCTAATAGTTGGTATAGAATGTAGAGTACTACTCGCAGGAAAAACACCACTAAATGGTCCAGTACCAATTATACCACCTTCTAATTCGATTCCCATATTACTTAATAATGGTTGAAACCAACTATTTATATTTGTACGAGGTGGTTGTGGTAGGGATGATGATGATACGCGTGTTCTACTAGAGGATGAGTAGTGTTGTCGATTGATCGATTGTAGTTGTCTCAATGCTATTGTTGTATTTTGTTGATATAATCTAAAATTATTATTATAACACTGTAACAAATCATTTAAAACGTCAATGTAACGATTGTCTGTTTGAGACACTGGTAGGGTAGAGTTAGGGTTGAGTCTAGGGTTCGGATTAGGGTTCGGATTCGGATTAGGGTTCGGGTTCGGATTAGGGTTCGGATTAGGGTTCGGATTAGGGTTCGGGTTCGGATTAGGGTTCGGGTTCGGATTAGGGTTCGGATTAGGGTGTGTTTCAGTTGATTGTTCATTGAGTGTGTCTGTTTGTGTGTCTGATATATTACTAGGGTTCGTCTGTTGAAATTGAATAGAATCTCGTAATCGCTCTTCAACACTATTTACAATATTTTGAATAATAGGTGGTAATTCTATTTGTTGTGTACTATTTAAAATGTCTGGATATACTCGTGGAAATATATTATATGAAGAGTCAGTACCAGTTGATCTTACATTATGTAAATTATCTGTAAATTGAGGATATCCTTCACTCATTACTTGTTGAAATGCCTCTTCTAAAAGTTGTTCCATTTCTTCATTGTTAAAATTCATTACTATAAATTGTATATGTACTGTAAAAAGCTCTTAAATATATAGTGCAACAATACATTATAATAGTGGTATGAACGAAATAAAATATATACCAGTTGGTATGGCAAATTTAGGGAATACTTGCTTCCTAAATGTGTGTCTACAAATACTACTTCAATGTCCTCAAATCGCACAATCCCTTGAAAAAACTTCTCTAAATGAAACAAAAGTAGAAATGCTTATTTTAAAACAATGGTACGAAATTTATAAAGTTACACGGCAAAATAAGAAAAAAACATTATTGTTTCCAAGGGATTTATTGAATGCGGTGAGACAAGTTGCGAAACAAAAAAAAATGGAACACTTTGCTGGAATCGAACAAAATGATTTTGGAGAATTTTTACTGTTTTTTGTAGAAAGTTTGCATCAATGTATTTGTAAACCGAGAAATATTATGATTGATGGAAATCCAAAAAGTAAAGTAGATATTTTAGCTATAAAATGTTATGAAATGCTTCAAAAACAATATGGACAAGAGTATTCAGAATTCAATGATATTTTTTATGGTATAAGTGTATCACGTTTGCATTCTTTATCGAATGATTCAGTTGTACATTCTATTGTACCAGAATCATTTTTTATGATTGATCTACCTATTTTAGAAAAAAACAGTACAATTTATGAATGTTTAGACAAATATTCTGCATCTGAGACAATGACAGGTGAAAACGCGTGGTACAATGAAAACACCAACCAAAAAGAAGATATACGGAAAACTCTCTCATTTTTCCGTTTACCTAAACTCCTTTTCATTTGTTTGAAAAGATTTTCATTCGATGGTGTCTGTAAAAACAATGCATTGGTACAGTTCCCCAATGTTCTTGAAATGAAAAAATATTATTGTGGCTATCATTCTGTACAACAAACCTTTCAATTGAAATCAGTATGTTATCATTTTGGTTCTTTGGATAATGGTCATTATACAACATCTGTATGTGAATATAATACAAAGAAATGGTACTATTGTAATGACGAAAATATACAAGAAGTTGATAAAGATTTAGTGATAAAAACAACTAAAAATGTATATTGTCTAGTTTATGAACAAATAGAATGATTTTCGTTTGTACATTTATAATATACTATATATAGAATGTCATCGGATACAAGTAATAACACTACTACTACCAAAGATAATAGTAATAACGTAGTTTACATTGATTTTAGTAATAATTCTACTTCTAATGATTCCAAAACAAATGAAGAGACAGAAGAGTTGCCTTTGTTTGTTCGCGTATTTAATAATTCTTATATTATATTTTTGTTCTGGTTTATAGGGATATATTTAGTCGTTTATGTCTTTTTTGGTGTACTATTAACTGGTCCGAGAGACGAAAATGCTGAAAATAAAATGAGTAATACAATCGATATATTGATATTTTCAAGCGTACTTGTATTTGCGGTTGTTCAATTATACACCCGTGAAGATTGGTCGCAGGATTCATTTGTAGAAGGTACAAAAGAGTTTTTGAGAGATTTTTACGGTAGTCAGTTGTCTCTTTTTTCTACGATGTTGTTCATTTTGACATTCTATTTCTTATTATTTGTGTTACGCATTCCTATGAAACCACAAACGAAGCCACTTTCTGTAAAATTCATTGAATTCTTCGGCCTTTTATTTTTAATTACGATTTTCATTTACGATTTTTTCAAATATCTGTTAGGTATGGATATGTTGGATATTTTAGGAGACCCTACTGTAAATAAATTGTTAAATGCAGCAGGTTCACCTTTGAATATACAACTTGAAAAACCTGACCAAGTGTTTAATGTAAATAACAATTATTATACTTATGACGATGCCCGTGCAGTATGTAAAGCATTTGATTCGCGATTAGCGACATATGATGAAATCGAAAAAGCGTATGATCATGGTGCAGAATGGTGTAATTATGGGTGGTCAGAGGGACAAATGGCGTATTTTCCTACTCAAAAGAGTACCTGGAACAAATTACAAGAATCTGAATTGAATAAACATAGTTGCGGACGTCCAGGAATCAATGGTGGACATTTTGCAAATCCATATATTAAATTTGGAGTGAATTGTTTCGGTAAAAAACCAAAACCAACGAATTTAGAAAAGAATATGATGGACACACAACGAGAAACCCCTATTCCAAAAACCGAAGAAGAAATCGCTTTGGATGAAAAAGTAAAATACTATAAAGAAAATGGTGATCAATTATTACAGTTGAATTCTTTTAGTAAAGACAAATGGTCTAGATACTAAGAATTATGAATGAATGAATGAATATATATAATAATACTTGTGTAATCGTATTATTATACGGTATATACTGTTATGTTATGTTTTACCACGACAAATTCCTTGCCCACCCCTTGATAGCAACAGATTTTCCGTTTCCTTGTCCCAACATATTCCACCAGTAGATTTAGAATAACCATGAGACTTTCCAATACATTCGGAACTTGCAGTGAGTTTACCAACAATGTCAATTACTCCATATGCATTTCCTATATCAGACGGAGACATATTACTGAAACCATCTATTACAGTTTTATCATCCTTTGGCTTGGAAATTAAGTCAGTCGCCAAGTTTTTAATTTGTTGTAGTTTCTCACTAAAAACGTTTTCCTCTTCCTTGTTATTTGCGGGTGTTTCTGTTGTACTACTATGTTTGTCTGTTTCTTCTTTTGTGTCACCAGCGAACGCTTCAAACGTTGAATATTTAGGGAAAATCGTATTAGGTTCAAATGCCTGTACTCCACTGCAACATCCATAATTTGCTACCAAAATGACCGCACTAAAAGCAACCAGTACAAATACAAATTCTGGACTTAATTTAACCGATTTTAATGATGGTAATTTCATTGTATTAATGTTTTGAATTTTCAATTATACATTTGAGACAGATAAAATAATCGCTAAAAGCAACTATTCACAACACAGTACTTATTAGATGAATTATTCAGTCGTCTACAAATCAATAGAAATTGCATTATGTTCAGTATTTTTTGTAGTAACCATTCTAATTTCCTCTACGTCATCGTCTTCATCATCCTCTTCTTCATTGTTCTCAGGAATGCCTACACTATATTTATCATCCAAGTGTACATTCGCAGGCAATTTCATCATTGCACTTCGATCACTTGGAGCTAACCACGTTTGTTCTAAATATGTTAGCCATTGATTAAAAGAATTTGAAGAAGTTTTTGAAGTAGTATTTACTGTTTTACCATCACTTTGAGAACTGTAAATAAGTTTGCGTACAATATGTCTCAAAACTGATTTGAACTTTTCTTGAAACAAAAAAATTGCTAAAAAGAATAAAATCAAAAAAATAAAAAATATTATTTGCACTACAGAAATGTGATAAGTGGCTAATACAGATTGGATATGAGACATAAACTGAACACCTTGATTAGGAGGCATCAGTGATGATGGTATATTTGGGCTTATTTTAATTTCTTCTAAAGCAGACATTTATTCTATGATAATTATTGTAAAGATAGATTGAAAAAAAGCATATATGACGAATAATTATAAAAAATAGTATAGTACAGTATAATGAACGACCGTTTGGATTTGAAGCAATTAATGAGATCGAGTGAAGGTGATTATCAAGACAATACTGATGGTATTCGTCGATTGAAACATAGTGATTTGATTCTTGCAGATATTCATGTTATGGAAAAACTAAAAGTGGAATTCAGAGATATGAGAGAAGCTAGGCCGAATGAATTTTCTGAATTATGTAGAAAAAAGTGTTCCTTCATGTACAATGCGTATACTGACATTTACAATAGACAATACAAGGATAATTTGGACACCAAAGTTATGGAAGAAGCTTTGGTTACATTGAAGAAAATAGAAAATGGGGACATAAACCAACAAGAAGGTTCTGTATTAATGGGTAAACTGTTTTACAAGGTGTTTGTCAATAGTGCAGTAAAACAAGAAGAAGCTATAAACGAATCTGAGAGACAAGCGATAAAAAATGATTTGAATGATAATCCGAATGCGGATAATGGAAAAGAAATAAAATGGTCCGAATTCAAAGTAGAACATCTGGGATTTCATATAGGTGCACCAACAGATACAAATCGTACTAATAAACCAAAGAATAAAAAAGGTAAAAGTAAATGTAAGGGTAAAAAATAAAAATCATATATATAAGATACTATCGGTTATATGTATGATTGAAGAATATACCATTGGGAAAAAAAGTAAGAATAAACGCCCGAAAAAAAGCTCATTTTTGAATAGAGAAATGTGTACGGTGTTTAAGGGTCAATATTATTTTCCGTGGTTTTGGAATATAAATAAAATTACGGTATTTCGAGTACCAGAAAAGGTGATTGTGTTTGATTTAGACGAGACATTAGGATGTTTCGGTGATCTTTTTATTTTATGGTCAGGAATAAAAAACATTTGTCCTCATTTTGAGAGATTTGATGAATTATTTGATTTATATCCCGAGTTTTTACGATATGGTATTATTACGATTTTAGAATACTTGTATAAGAAAAAAATTCAAAAAGAGTGTCACAAACTGGTAGTATACACTAACAATCAATGTACAGGAGATTGGGTAAAACACGTAACCAAATATATAGAACAACGTGTGCATACTCAATTCAGTGAACAACAGGATAAATCGAAAAAACACGAGAAACACGAGACATTATTTGATCAACTCATTTGTGCATTCCGTATAAATAACCAACCAATTGAAATAAAACGAACAACTCATCGTAAAACGATGAGCGATTTATTAAGTTGTACATTATTAATGAGAGACGTAGAAATATGTTTTGTAGATGATGTAGAACACAATGAAATGAAAACAAGTCGTGTATACTATATATGTCCTCTTCCGTACTATCATAATCTTACTGCAGAACAAATCGTAAATAGGTTTATAAATAGTGAGTTATTTTCATCTATAAGATGGAAAAACACTTTATTGTTTTCGAAAGATTTCTGGGTATCCTGGTTTTCTAGTTATAAACGCGCGTTTAAACATAAACGTATGAGTTATTCTAATTTGAGAGACGATCTTATTGTCTCAAAAAATTTAATGACTCATTTACAGCAATTTATACAATGGAAACGTATCCCTCCCAAATATGATTCTACAAAAAAAGGGAAAACACAGAAAAAATGTAATAACATACAAAAAAAACAGAAAACCAAAAAACGCCCCCTACAAACTTGAATGTAGACCGCCTAACAATTGCTGCTTGCTGCAATTAAAAATAATATTCGTTACATTAACAATAACTATTCCGTGTTTACATGTTTCACGATCGCTAACATTAAAATCTATACCTTTGAAAGTAGTTTCCATTTGTATTTGTATTGATTAATAATATAGATAGATATAACTAAAAATCACAAATCATTTTTTTATTTGTATCTTTTACATTTCAGAATTTTGTTTCATGTATCATTTGTTTTGTTAAAAACATCATATTTATTCTTCCGTGAATACATTTTTACACATCTTCTCATTTAAAACGCCTTTTTTGTTTTTTTTTTGTTTTCTTTTTGTTTTCTTTTTGTTTTCTTTTTTGTTCCGTCATATTTTTTATTCATAGATTTTATCATTTTTTTATTCATAGATTTTATCATTTTTTTATTCATAGATTTTATCATTTTTTTATTCATAGATTTTATCATTAAACACATATCATCACACGAATTGTCGTATTTAATAAAACCATATTTCTCATAAAATGAAATAGCACTTTTAACGGATTTTAAGTATATTTCTGTCATTAATAGTCTTCTACTTATATCTTCTATTTCATTAATTAAAATATCTCCAGCACCTTTTATGCCTATATGAGAACAAATAACATCAATGTATATCGAATTTTTTGTTTCGTCAAATTTTATTAATGCAAATCCAAAGACATTTCCATTTGGTAATATATTTATCGAAGAACCAAGAATAACTACAGCATCAACATTATCAAAAGAATCTAATATATAATCAGGATTTAATCCTTTACATAAAAATTCAGAGTTATTTATGATTCTATAAATATAGTCCGTGACATTTTTGTAAGAGTCATATGGGTTTACATCGTCATTTTTTTTAGGATATACATCAATTTTATCATCACTTTCAAGTAACAACTTTATATCATCTAAGATATTACTTTTTGTTGGTTTAAAATAAATATATGTTTTATTTCTTTTGTCTTTTATATTATATCTACGCATTATACATATACATATACTTTTTTCTTGCGCAATCATACAGGTTGCTGGTATTCTAATCGATTCGCCATTAGAATCATAGACTCTTCTGTTGTAAGTCTCTGAAATGTATAAAAATTAGTCATACTGTAACTAATAATACGTCTTGTCTTACCCATTTGGATAACCACCATTAACAAAGTATGATTTCCACTAAAGCGTATTCCGATAAACTTACCTCCTCTAGCAATTTTCTTTGTGTGACTCCGAGACAACCATCTGACAAAACAACCATGTCTCAATTCACAAATATTATCTATGAACCGAAAATCTTTTAAAGGTTGTTTATATTTTTCTACGTATTCTGGATTCACACGAATAAGTAGACGTTCGATTTCCAATTGAAATTCGAAAATGTGTTTTCCTTCTAAATAATCATAAGCGTTTTGCGTATTATCTAAAAGATCAGTCATCCATTCTTCCAATTCTTCTTGTTGAGTGTCTCGTTTTTCATCTTTTTTTATTGTACGAACCAACTCGTGATAATTGTCGGGTGTAACATCACCCCCACTATTCTCGTCTGACATCTAATATATAAAGATATTGAAGTATAATATGTTTATATGTATGTACGAAATGGATGTTTCAAATAATAACCCTGAAGAAATCACTATTGGAAAATATACATTATTAAAACCGTTAGGAAATGGAAAGTTCGGGAAAGTATTCCTGGTTCAAGAAAAAGAACCTATTTATACTGTACAAGAATATTACGCATTGAAAGTAGAAGAAAGAGACACGGAATATGCATCATTACAACACGAGATTACCATGTTGCATCATTTACTAAAACGAGACATTACTCATATACCTCGTTTATATTGGTACGGTACAGAAGATAACTGGCGATTCGCAGCGACTACTCTATTCACAGGAGGTACTCTCTCGAATGCATTGGATTGGGATATTATTGTACAATGGTTTCAACAATCTTGTGAAATATTACAACAAGTACATAAAGCAGGTGTGGTACACCGAGACATTAAACCTGTACATTTTATAAGAGATGAAACTGGTGACTGGAATTTAATTGATTTTGGTCTCTCCACGTATTATGTGTGCGGTAAAGATAAAATGTATATTCCCAAAGAAAGTAAAACGAATATCATTGGTACACCTAAATATATCAGTTTGTATGTACAGAATGGAACAACTCCAAGTCGTAGAGATGATTTTATTTCTCTCATTTATATATTTTTGAATTTGTATTTACAAAAGTTTCATACTGTACAATTACCGTGGATGGATCTATATCCAGAAGATAACAATTCAGAGGTTTCATTAAGCGAAGTGAGACATCCATATAACGAGACATTAGTATATCGTAAATCATGGATTCCATTATACAAATGGTTATCTCAATATCCGATTGAAACACCAATCCTAAATATGATTAAAAGTTGTGCAAAATGGAATTATGAATCAGAACCTATTTTTTGACTAATGAAATGCTTCTATTTTTCGGACTTGCACGTATTGGTATATACAGTATATAAACATGAGTGCAAAAAGGATAACCAGTAAATTTAAAATAATCTTTTGAGACACTGTATACATTATTAATGAATGAATGAATGAGTTTTAATCGTGGTCTATTTATAAATTAATGAGAGAAAACAATATAAA
>Ga0115007_10000620_pt1 | contig 23519 bp, 16 predicted proteins | sample ArcOceMetagenome_2_FD_87166 | JGI IMG/M metagenome (GOLD analysis project Ga0115007, IMG submission 87166) | Marine eukaryotic phytoplankton communities from Arctic Ocean - Arctic Ocean ARC135M Metagenome | ecosystem: Environmental > Aquatic > Marine > Oceanic | place: Arctic Ocean | collected...
AACGTTCTCTCCGACCCGGCCGTCCCGGTCCGTCCACCCTCCACCCGTAACATCGCACACACTCAAAACGTCCCACGTCCCTTCGTGATGTCCCTTCGTGATGTCCCTGTATCACCTTTCCCGTATTCCTCTATCCTCGCCCGCGTTTTCCTTGCAGCGTGAGTCCCAATAGCACCGACCGCACCGTGCCTAGTAACGTCTCGGCGGCTATTGTCTCGGCGGCACGATCACAACCTTGACTCCTCCCCGTCCCCGTCCACCTCGCGACCGTGAGCCTCGCCGCGTGGCGGAGACTCGCGTGGCGGGCGGGGGCATGCGTTCCGTGTCCGCGGCTGTGGCTTCCATGCGCGTCACGATTCCTGAATTCCTGGCGGCGTCGCGGCAAAGCACCGCGAGCGGTTCCGGTTTTTTCAAAACGCTCGTGATTGGTTTCATCGGGGTGAGTGATTTGCGTTTCACGGAGAAACCGCCGAACGACTTCGGCGCGGGCAGGGTAAACGCCACCACTCGGGCGGGGGTTTCGTTCTCCAAACCCGTGAAATGTCGCGGCGCGGAGAGCTCGGTCGACATGGACGCGCGCTTTAAAGCCTCCGCGCGCTGTGAAGCGAGGGACGGAGATACGTACGGGTCAGGAAAGAAAGCGTTTTGGGAAAGTCGAAAACAAAAAGCGTTTCGGTTTTCTTTTCGACTGTCGGCAGATTTTCAATATCGAAATCGATCTCACACGTGGGGAGAGGGAGAAAACGACAGATGATGGATGTGCTGTTTTCGCGGCGTCGCACGCGAACTCGTGCGGTGTTGTCGGGAGTTTAGGACTATAGGCAAACAGTGTCATCACGATCCAACGTACCGCCTGTGGAGGTACGTAAAGCCCCAAACGTTTCATGCCCGAAATCGGGGTCCTGCTGCGGAGGGGGTACCGCATGGACTGCGGTTTGCAAAAAAGTGAGGATCGATCGGGGCGTTTTGTCAGTTTCCAAAAACGAGGAAGGGGGTTCCTTCATCCGGTTTGATGCGTCGAAAAGACGAAAACGTTCCGACCCGATACGGTCGACTTTAGGCGGTCGCGTACCTCATCATCCTCGTCGTCGTTTTCGCCAGGCCGCTGAGGGTTGGAGGGAGTTTTAAGGTCTAAAGTCAATTGGGTTTCGGGGGTGTGCTGGTTGTGACACGAGTGGGACGGGTCGTGGAACGGACGGACGACGCGTGCCGTGCACAAAAAGCGGATGTGATTGGATTGTGTCGGGGTTCACGCACCGTCTTCCGCGCGGTCCTCGGGGTTTTCGCCAAGCGCTCCAGCCCGGCTTCTTCCGCCGAGTTCCGCTGTGATGAGAGGTAGTTAGTGGTGGGGTATGGGGATGTCAGCGTTTTTTGGAACGGCGACGTGTTGGATGTGGAGAGGAGCGCGCGTCGGTGGTGGTTCGTCACGGCGGGTGACGATTCGAGAAGACGACCGGATCCGATATCGGGTGGCAAAACAACGCGACCCCTACCTCGGCGACGCGTTTCAACCCGAGCACGCGTTCTGGGGAGAACGCGAACAGGGAGTGGTGCCGGGTGGTGGTCTCGTCCCGCATCGCGTGCCGCATCATCGCCGCTGAGGTCATCGCGAACGCGCGTTTGCTAAGTGATGAGGTGCGGGGCGAGACGCGAAACCGAGTCACGAAGTGGGCACGGCAAAATAAAAGGGGTTCCAAAACCACAGCGAAATGGTCAAGCAGATCTCCATCCACTTTCGTCGGCGCGCGACCATCATGGTGCGTCCCCTGCTTCGTTGACCCCCACTGTCCTTCTTTGCCCTTTAACGTCGCCTGACTTCCCACCCCCAACCCCATCGCAGGATCCGAACCTCGAGGCAATCAAGCAGAAGCGCCTCGCCGAGCTTGGGGGCCAGCCCGGGGGCATGCCCGGGAGCGCGGAGGAGCAGGAGCAGCAAAACGCAAAGGCGGAGCAGCAGGCGGAGAACCGGGGTATGGCCCTCGCTTCTTTGATGGACCCCAAGGCGCGGGAACGGCTGTCGCGCATCGCGATTGTGAAACCGGAAAAAGCGCAAGCGCTGGAGAACATGATTCTACAGGCGGCGCAGCGAGGGCAGCTGGGGGGGAAGGTGACTGAAGACTCCTTGATCAAGATGCTGGAGCAGATCAACTGCGGCGACGGCGGCGGCGGCGGGCGCGGCGGACCGAAAATCGAAATGAAAAGAAGGAACATCATGGACGACGATGACTGGTAAGGCAGCGGGGCGAGTGGGGGTTCGGAGCACCCAAACGGGCGGGGAGGAACGGCGCGTAGCTAGCAGGCTGCAGAGACCTTTGTATAAGAAAAAGTGAACTTCTACTTCTCAGCGCGTGCTGCACTTTTTTCTATGTCAACAACGACTTTAAAATCGCAAACGGGCTTCGCTAGTCGGCCGACGTGAGGGTCACACGCGGTCGCGCGAGCCAACGCGGCTCGTACCCACCGGGCGATACGACGCCGGAGTGAGGTCGTGGAACTCCAGGGTCGTCGCGTGGAACGGTGTCTGGAGACACCGTTCGTGGGCGTGTTTCGACTTTACGCACCTCGGGCACATTTGACACATCCGACGACGCTTTCTCGTCAAGGCTCGAGGCCGGCGTGATACGATGGGTTACGTGGCGCGAACCCTGGGCGCTTTGCTCGCGCTCGCGCTTATCAGCGCGGCGGTGGCGGACAGCACGCCTCCCAACTTCTCCCCCGGATACCCCGCGGTGACGTCCGTGGACGGGTCAGGGTTTGATTTGGAAGTTAAATCGAGCGAAGCCGGTAAGGTTTTTTACTACGTCGTGGCGGGTTCGTCCCCGACGCCGCCGACCCCGGCGCAGCTCAAGAGCCAGTACGCCTCGGCGTACGGGAGCGTCACTATCTTACAGAAGGGCGAAATCACGGTCACCGCGGACACGCTCGCCACGGCATCCATCTCCGGTTTGAGCGAGAATCAAGTGTTAAGCGTGTTTCTCGTGGCGCAAGACGCGGAGGCCACCCCCAACCTTCAAGCCGCGGTGACGGATTTGGCCTTAACCACCGCGGACGGCACGCCGCCCACGTTCGTGGCAGGGTTCCCCAAAGTCACCGAGATCAAGACAACAGGCTTCAACCTCGTTGTGGAGCTGAACGAACCGGGGTTGTTCCACTGGATGGTGGTGCCGAGCGGAAGCACGGCGCCGACGCTAACCGAGATGGCGGATGGCACCAACGCCGACAAGCTTGAGTACAGCACCGTTGCCGGGGTCTCCGTGGACGCAGGGGCGCTGCAAAAGACCGTCGGCGTGAGCTCATCCAACCTTTTGGAGGCCACGGATTACGACGTGTACGTGTTGGCGCGCGACAACAACGGCGCGAACGGCGGGTCGCAGATTGATAACGTCCAGTCCGCGGTGTTCACCTTCGCGCTGGCCACCGCGGATGGCACGCCCCCTTCATTCGAAAGCACGTACCCAAGCGTTTCATCCGAAACGACGGTCGGGTTTGCGCTGGCCGTGTCGCTGGATGAAGTCGGGTCCGTGGCGTACTTTGTGGTGCTGAAGTCAGACGACCCGCCGACCGCGCTCGAGGTTGCTGGCCAAGCCAGCTCGTACCGGTCCGTGGTGGTTTTGAAGAAAGGCACGGTAGCAGTCACCACGGCGACAACGCAGGTCGACATAACCCTCACCGGCCTGGACGACCTGACCGAGTACAGCGTGTACGTGGTGCCGGCGGACGACGGCAACGTGAACACGGTGACGAATGCGTATTACTCGGTTGGCGCGAACGTCGCGAACGTCGCTGCTCGGGTAAACGCCACGACTACGGACGGCACCCCCCCTGTTTTCGTCGGCGCGTACACCCCAGGGCTGGCGCAAATCGACGGCACCTCGTTCGACATCGTGACGCAGCTGGACGAACCCGGGGACGTGTTTTACGTGGTGGTCAAGCGCACCACCGAAGATCCGCCGACGGCGCCGACCGCGGCGGAAACCAAAAGCGGCAACTTCGCGAACGTCGTGGCGTGCGGCACGTTCTACGTCGCGAGCGCGGACGTGAACGTCATGGAAACTGTTGTGACGACGGCTAACCCGGAAAGCGACCCGAATTGCAGCCCGGACGACTGCAGCTTGTGTCCGTTGTTGGACTCGGAGTCGCAGTACTGGGTTTATCTGATCGCGGAGGACAAGGAAGCCACTCCGAACACTCAACAAGTGGCCACAACGCGTAACGTCACCACCACGGACGTCACCCCGCCTACTTTCAAAAACGAAACCGCGAGCACTTTGCCGGTGTTTGTCTCGAGCAACGCCAAGGCGCTTTACGCGTACGCGCCCAACCTGGGCGGCGTCGCCCTGGAGGTCACCACGTCCCTTGATGAACCCGGGACGGTGTTCTACATGGCGACCCTGGCGTCGGACACGGCGCCGACGAGCGCGCAGGTCAAGGCGTGCGGCGCGAGTAGGGACGGCGACCGCGCGTCGATAGGTACGTACACGTATTCGGCCACCACGCCGATCGCGTGCGGGTTCAAGGAGTTTTTAGTCGCAAGGGTTGAGACGAAGTTCGTGCTTTTCGGCGCCCCCCCCGAGGTCGCACTTACGGTGTACGTCGTTGCTGAGGATTTCGAGGACCAGCGGGAGCCTCACGCGGGTTTGGCGGTCAATCCGCCGACGGTGAACCTACAACCCGCGGTGACCGCCGTGGACGTCACCGCCGCCGATATCGACCCGCCCGTGTTCGCCACTGTGAGCTCCGTTCCGTACCCTTTGGTGAAATTCTCGTTATCAGGGGACGTAACCAACGACAAAGCCGCCCTGCAAGTCGCCCTGAACGAGCCGGGTACGATTCACTACGTCGTCGTCACGCGAGACCTCACGTTCCACCCGGGATACACGGACGACTCGAAACGGCAAACGCCGAGCGCCGCGGAGGTTCGAGCCGGAACCGGGCCGGGCGGTCTCGCCGCCGCGGACTCTGGAAGCGTGAGCGTCATCACCGCGGACACGGTGGTTGACTTCGACACCTCTGTCGTGGCGCTCACGCAGGGCACCGCGTACGACGTGTACATCGTCGCGGAGGATGATTATAGTCCCATAAACGAACAGGGCGACGCCGGCGTGGTGAAACTGCATTTCTCCACGCGAGACGCCACCGCGCCAACCTTCGGTGCCGCCTCGCCAGCCGTCGTGATCCGGGGGGTCGCCGTGGAGATCACGGTTGTGTTGGACGAACCCGGCGCGGCGTTCTTCGTGGTCGTGGCGAGAGACGACACCGCGCCGACGTCCGCGGAGGTGGTGGCCGGGGTTGATTACGGCAGCGTGACGGTCGTCGCGGAGTGCGGGTCGACGCCCGGCGATTTCGACGTTCCTAAAAGCGCCACACCTGTGTCGTGCACCGTCGTCAGCGGTCTCGTGGAGGCCACGGATTACGACGTGTACGTCGTCGCCGAGGACATCGTTGATGTCTCCGTGGACGGCGGCCGGCCATTTCCCAGCGCGAATCTAGTCGCAAATCCCGTGAAGATCCCAATCACAACGGCTGACACGAGCGCGCCTTTGTATAACTCGGGGCCGGACATTTCGAGTATCGGCACCGACGGCGTGAGCGTCGATTTCGTTGTAGACCTAACAGAAGCAGGCAAGGTGTGGTACGTGGTTGACTTGTTCGCGAACGCGGACCCGACGCCGGGGAAGGTCAAAATGGGCGTCTCCGCGACTGGCGGCGCCGTCGCCGCCGCCGGGAGCTTTGTTGCCGGCGCGGGCGTTACTGTTACAGGCTCAATCGCGAACCAAGCTTTAAAATCCGAGACCGCGTACTACGTCCACGTCGCCGCGCAGGATGGCGCGACGCCGCCCAACTTAGCCAGCGTCATTGTTTCCGTCGCCTTCACCACGCCGGACACGACGCCTCCTAAATTCGTGGGGCAGTACACCAAAGCCGGCGCCATCTCCGCCGTGGACGCGCAGAGCTTCGACCTCACCGTGGCGCTTAGCGAAGTCGGGGTTACGTACTTCGTGGTGGTTGAAAAAGGCGACTCGTCTGGAATCACCGCGGACGACGTCAGGAACCTGAGGGGCGGTATTGTCGGGGCGGCGCGCACCGTGGTGGCGTGCGGTGCGTTTGAACAAGCCGTCGCGAACACAAACGCCACGGTGACGATCGCGACGGACTTGACCGACACAACGGCGTGTAGCGGTTTCACCGGGATTGGCGACAACGACCCGATCCAAAGCCACTTTCCCGCGCTGGTCTCCGGGGGTGCCTCGATGACCGACGCACCGCAGTGCCAGAAGTGCCCCATCCTCACACCAAACACCGAGTACGACGTGTACATCGTGGCTGAGGATGACGGAGGCCACGCGTTCCCAAGCGCCGCGTACGTCGACGCGGTCAATTTGCAACTCGCCGCGACGAAAGTGTCGACTCCTTTTTTCCCGTCCAGCGCCACCGTGGCGTCCTTGAAAACCGCGGATGATATCGCGCCTGTGTGGGTCTGGTCCCCCAACGCGACTAACTTCTTCGGGGACGGGTTCGACATCGAGGTCGCCTTGAACGAGCCCGGTGTGGTGTTTTACTCCGTGGTCAAGAACGACGCGTGCGCGGTTGACCCGACGAACGCCAAGGTGCTGACCGGGTCAAACGGGTGCGACGACGCGAGCGCGTCCGTGACGCACGGGTCGTTCGCTGTGACAACCGCAAACACCAGGACGTTGCACACGGTTTCAGGCCTGGACTCGGCGCGGGGAAAGGAGAGTTACAAGGTGTGGGTATTCGCGGAGGACAACGAGCCGAGCGGCATGAGTAGTTTGCTTAGCGCAAATACACAAGCGGCGCCTGTGAGCGTAACGGCCGAAACGTTGGATACCCAACCGCCGCTGTTCGATACTAACTACCCGGTCGCGAACAACCCTGTTTCATCCACCGGGAAGGGCGCCTTGACCGTTGAGTTCGACGTCGTCGTGAAACTGGACGAACCAGCCACGGTGTTTTACGTCGCGTTTCCCACTTCCGATTTAAGTGAATCAAACGCGCCGGGGTCAACGCCGCCGTCAGCAGCGAACGTCGCCGCCGGCGTCGACTCGACCGGGACCGCCGCCGCCGTCGCCGGGTCGTTCGCGGTGACGGACACCACCGCCACCACGGACACTGTCACCGCCGTGCTGGACAGCACGTCATACACCGTGTACGTCGTCGCGAAGGACAGCGCGGGCAGCGAGACGAGGGTGACTCGTTCTGGGAGTACGCCTTCGGATAACCTGTCGCCGGTGCACGTCGCCACGGTGACCACGGCGGACGGCACCGCAGTTTTGTTCACCGGCAACCCGTGCGCCACCGACGGCTGCTTATCCAACCTGTACAACCTGGACCACTCCAAGTACCCGTTCATGTCGGACTGTGCGGCGAATGAGTTCACGCTCACCGTGGCCGTGGCGGAGGCGAGCTCTAAAGTACACTACGTCGTCGTGGCGTACGCCGACGCCACGGCGCTCGCGGCGCAGAGCGACCCGACGATGGAAGAAGTGAGTCTCGGCACGGACCCGTACACCCCGACGCTGACAGGCGCGCCCGTTACCCTGATCGCGTCCGGCACGATCCCGTGCACAGACGCAGACACCGAGTACGTAGAGACCGTCACAAGCCTGGGCGGTAACACACTGATGTACCAGGTGTTCGTCACCACGGAGGGCCCGAATGGTAACCTCGGGGACGGCGACGTTTTGAGAACTGTTTTGGAAAACCCCACGAAACTGGCGCCGTGCGTGGCGCCGCAGCTTAGCGACAACACGAACTACTGGTACCAGAAACTCGTGACGTGGCCTAACACCAGTGACGACACTACGTTACAAGCGGATGTGTTCCTCACCTCTGCCGCGGTGGTGTACTACGTGTTGTTGAAGCGCGGATCGGACGCTCCCACGCCGACGCAGATCATTGTCGGACAGGACTCACACGGCGACGCGCCGCCGTGCGCCGACTGCGACTTCGCGGATAACGGTTTGTCCAACACCGCGGGGTCCACGGAGTGCAGTTTCGACGGGGTTCCGATTTTCGATGACGGAAGCGGGTGTACGGTTACCACGTTCACTGGCTTGTCAAGCTCAGACGAGTACGATTTTTACATGGTCACCAAGCACGCGACGGGGTCGCTGGACAGCGACAACACCGGTCCGGACGGGTCTTCTGTTGTCTACGGCGAGTTTTCGCGATCCGTGGTTGGGCCGGTCGCGGCGCGCACCACGGACACCACGGCTCCGTTTTTCGTCGCGTCGTACCCCAAAACAGTCGACGTCACCGGTGTCAGTGCGACGCTAGTTGCGCGTCTAACAGAAACAGGGAAGGTTTGGTGGGTGGTGCTTGATAAAGGAGCCACGGCGCCGTCCGCGGCGCAGGTCAAAGCCGGGACCGATTCCGCAGGCGTCGCTGTTACGAAAACGTCCTTCACGGGGGTAAGTGCCGTGACGAGCGGGGAGACCGACATTTTGGTACCACTGTCAGGGCTGACATCAAAGAAGACGTACGACGTGTACCTACTCGCCAAGGATGACGACACCGCGCCGTACGGAGGGAACGACCAACCAACAGTGACTAAAAAGGAAATCACGGCGGCGTCTGTCGATGCGAGTCTGAGTGGAATTTCCGTGAAAACCGTCGTCGGAACGCAAACCACGACACACACGATCCAGCCCGTGTTCGCCAGCACGATTTTCGAATACAGAACCTTCGTCAACGTCACCACGTCAAGTGTCATGATAACCCTCACCGCGAATGACACGCAGAGCGATGGGCTCATTACCGTCAACGGAACGCAACGAGCCGCACCGTTTGTCGCGCCGGTCGGCGTCGGGAAAAACGTTTTCGTAATTCGGGTAACCGCCGGCGACGGGCTCGCAGTGTCAACCTACCAATACACAATCACCAGAGCATTCGACGATACCGTGCGCAACGCCTCACTTGCCGTGCTTGACGTGACAATGGACGACGGCGTGGTGCTGAACAGCACGGACTTGGGCGGCGCGCGGTGGCCGTTTTGCGTCAAGGGGTGTGACCAAAATTCGCGCGCGCGGTGTTCCGTCGTGAACCCGGAGTGCGTGATGGACTCTTTGGTGACGAAGTACGTCGCCAGCGTGCCGCAGCGCATCGGCACGATATCGATCGCGGCTACTGCGTTCCGAGCCAGCTCAGGGGCGACTGTGAAGATCTTCGTCAAGGGGGGCGTCAGTTCCACCGGCGCCGTTTTGAACGACGCGTCGCGGAGCGTGAGTTTAGCGTCGCTGAAAGAAACGGGCGGCGGCGTCATAACCCTGGTCGTGACCGCTGGCGACAGGGTAACTAAAAAGACGTACACCATTACCGTGGACCGGTACGGCCCGGGGGTTTACGGCGAGGGGTACGCCCCACCAAGTGCGGGCGGGTCTTTCGCAACGCACGACGCCTTCACCACGCGCGCCGGCGCCGACCCCACGGTTCGCGACCTCACCGTCATCCCGAAATTGGACTCATCGCCGCCGACGTTTCTGGCGTCCTACCCTCAAGTCACCGCGGGCGCTGTGGCTGGGACGCTTGATTTGGTCGTGCAGCTCAGCGAGCCGGGGGTGGTGTACTACGTCGTGCTTCCGGACGCGGCGCGGGCGCCGACGGCGCGGGAGGTGAAGGAAGCGGGCGTCTTGCGCGCCGACGCACTCGCGGTTGGTACGATTTCGGATATCAAATCCCTGACACGAGAAACCTCGTTGTCCGTAACTACCGGCCTAGCCGCAACCACGGTGTACGACGTGTGGCTCGTCGCGGAGGATGACGCGAAGGATTACGACCTGGAGGCGAAACCCAACCTGCAACTCGCGCCAGTGAGACTCAACGTGACCACGCTTTAGTTTTTATTTGAGTTATTTTTTGTCGACTCGATTCGTGAATTTCGACGTCCCTGCCACCTGGCATTCTTCATCTCAATCCCCGCCGCGCGTGCGCGATGGCTTCGGGGGAGCGGTTCGCCGGGGAGGGTGTGTTTTCGCGTTTCCTGAAGCAAAAGGGGGGGCTTGCGAACATATTCATGGCGACGTTTTGCTGTGCCCTCTCCGTGCGTCTGTTGCAGCAGCGCAAGGAACACGACGATCGGGTCGAGACGATGGAAATCGCGTTCGCGGCGGAGCGCGATGGGCTTACGTTGCAGATCGAGGAGTTGACAGGGCGCAAGGGGTGGTTTGGCGGTGGGAAAAGCACAGCAGGTGTGGTGGCGAGGTCGTTTACCACACAAGAAAACGCAGACACCAAAGCAACCCCGAAACCGGTGTCCGCCGGTGACAAGAAAGCAGCCGCGAAGGGTGGAATATTCATCTGACCACAGTGAAAGAATAGCGCGGAAACATTGATTCGCGCCGAGTGCCGCAACGTGTCCTGCGTTTGTTTGTGGGGCGGGGGGCGGGTCGACGCGCTGAAATTCCCTGGAATCAAAACACTATCACCCGGTATTTTCAAAGTCTCGTACGATTCAGGTTTCAAACTGATCCACCCAGGGGCAGCCGTTTGCGATCGCCCACTGCAGCATATCGAGGTGTCCGTCCTTCTTTGCGTTATCGCACGTCCGCCCGTCCCACGGACAGCCGTTCGCGCGCGCCCACTGAAGCACCTCGAGGTGTCCATGCACCGCCGCCGCTCCGCACGTCCTCTCGTTCCACGGGCAGCCGTTCGCGCGCGCCCACTGCAGCACCTCGAGGTGCCCGCCCGTCGCCGCGTACTTGCACGTCGACTCGTGCCACGGGCATCCGTTCTCGCGCGCCCACTGCAACACCTCGAGATGTCCGCTCTCTGCCGCGTACTCGCACGTCCTTTCGCTCCATGGGAAGTCATTAGCGCGCAACCACTTCAGTATTTCGAGTTGTCCTTCCTGCGCCGTGAAGGTGCACAAGCAAGCAGTATTCGTGTTGAGGGAGTCGAGTTCCTGGTCACTTCGTTTAGTCAGGACACCTCGCTGATGCAAGAGCTGCAGCCCGCTTAAGTCTCCGAACTCTATGGCTTTCCCGACTCATGTCCCGGCTCCCAGTTCGTACACTTTACGCCCCGTCGCCGCCACCGCATCGCGCATCTCACGACTCACCGCTCGGAGCCGTGCGAGATCGGAGTGATCGGGCAGATTGCGCGAACTGAGGACGTGCGTGATGAGGACGTGGACGGGCAGAACCGCGAAGGCGTCGCCAACGTCGCGCTGGAGCGTGATGTTACTAAAGTCAAGAGTGTTGGGGTTGGAGGTCGGCATGGTGCGTCGTTGCGCAGGCTTGAGTGACGGGAGCAATCGTTGCTTCCGAGGAAAGCGTTACACAACTACTTGTACGCCTCTCAAAATCGTAGCTTTCGGGTTTCGTTCGTCGCCCAGGCAGCCAGGGAGAGAGCTTTACTTCGCCCTCTTACTCCTCGACCGCGCGCCTACTCCTCGACGCGCTCATCCAACTCTGCCGCCACAATCCATCTCCGCCACAACGGAGCGCACCACGACGGCATCTCGACCGACGACGCGCGAAGGGTAAGCGTGAGGGACGCGGGACTTCGCTTCACAAAAGGCGTCTGGAGATATGGACAAGCTCGCCGGGATGCTGGGTGGCCTGGGTGTAGACCCGGCGCGGTACACGCAGGCTAACCAGGAGGCGCGTAACGAAGTGGTCCGTCGTATTCTCACCTCCCCGACTTTAGTGATATGGCGGATGATGACGAGGCATCGCTGGATCGCGCGCGCGAAGCGCGCAAGAACCTGGGGATGTGGTCCTTTACTTTCACCATGAGATCCCCTGAGACCGTGACTGATCATGAGAAAGCCGCGATCCGGAGGTTCCGCGCGGCGCAGGCTGCGAAGGGATGCGGCGTGGACGCATTTCTGGACAAATTAAACTTCCGCAAGTTTTTGGACGTCGTCGACGCCTGGAACGTCGGCGACGAAGTCATCGTGCACGGCCTTTTAAGCGCGGTTGAGCTCAACGGCGAGTCCGGGGTGATGGAGAGCGTCGATACTGACGGCTCGGGCAGGCTCAGGGTGAAGCTCAGTACGCCGCGCGGGACAATGACGCACGTCAACGCGAAGCCCGATAACGTCGCGCACGTGGACGAAAACTACGAAGGCGCGTACACCCTCACAAAACGAACCGGCATTTGTACGGACCGCGCAACTGAACCCAAATGACGTGCGAAGGGTGTACGCCGCTGGTGTGATAGACGGTGCTTTAAATACAATCTCCACCACCTGCTAGTACAAGTACGTCTCCACTACGTGTAGGTCGTGCTGTTCTCCAACACCTGGTAAACGACCCCGTTATCCGTGGCGAAGTACAATCGGCCTTGCGAATCAATCGCGGCGGACGACGCAACCGGGCCGGCGACGTCTATTTGCCACTGCACTTTTCCCGTCTCGGCGGCGATGGCGTAAAACGCCGAGTCGCTACTTCCGACGTACACGAACCCGTGCGTCCCGTTCCATGCATACACCGGGCTACCCACCACCCCCACGCTCGGGGTATCCCTCCCGCATGTCAGAACCATGTTCGACCCGAAGCGCAAGGACAACTCTTCGCCGACGCCTTGCGCCAAGTTGGGGGGGCAAACACCCTCGGCTTCTAAAACTCGAGCGGCATCCAGTTTTTCGCGAGCGCCGGCGCTGGTGTATGGAGTTCTTGCAGGTTCGCCGTACCCGTCGTGCCCACTGAAAGTAACGTTGGTGGTATTACTCGAGTTACGACTCGAAGTATTAGTCGATGTATCCGTAACGTTCGTGTTCGTCGTGTCACTCGTCGTACTCGACGCGGTATTCTCGTACCCCGTACCGTTCGCGTTCGCGGCAGCACCACCACCGGTGCTTTGTTTCCGCAGGGTTTGGTTCCACGCCAGTACCCCGTCGTTCGCGCGTACGGCGTACAGTTTCCAGTCCGTTGACCCCACGAAAACCAGCCCGCCGCTAGGGTCGTGTTGATCCGCCGGCGGCGCCGTGGCGGGCGACGCGTAAATCGCGGCGGCGGCTCGGAACTTCCACAGTAATTTTCCGTTAGTCGCGTTTAGCGCGTAGAGGTAACTATCCACGCCTCCTATGTACACTCGGTCCGCGGTTCCGTCCACTCGGTTCAGGTCCAGACTCGGTGACGAGTACAACCCGCCTGCGGCGTGGAATTCCCACTGCAATTTCCCGTCGCTTCTGCGCAGGGAGTACAGGGTACCCGCCATGGAGCCGACGAACACGGAGTCGTTTGTATCCAGCGCCGGCGACCCCAGCACCAGCCCCCTTGTTTCGAAACTCCACTTCGTTGTTCCCGCGAACCCGCCCCCGCCTGTTGCGGCGTGAATCGCGAACAGGCTGTTGTCCGCACCTACGAACACAACCCCGTCCACCGCGATCGCGGCGCTCGACACGATTGGTTTCTTGGCGCGTAACTGCCACGTGCCGTTCAAGTGCGACCGCGGCCGGACGTATGAACACTTCGAGGTTCCGTAGTTCGCGCTCACGGCGTGTAGGGTGCCGTCCGTGGACCCGATAAACAAAGTGCTGTCGCTTCCGATGTTGTTACCAATCGCCGCGGTCGCCACCACAGGGCCACCCGCGGGGTACCGCCATTTAACAACGCCGGCCACGGAAACGCCGTACACCAACCCATCCATGCACCCGACGTACACGGTGCCGTTCTCGGCTAAGGTGGGCGACGAAAAAATCCGCCCGCCGGTTTGGAACGTCCAACTCACGGTCACGTTGCTAACTGGCCCTGATGACGCACTGCGCCCCGCGTGCGATAGGCCGTTCCTGAACATGGAGAACGGTACGGGGGACAACCCTTGGGTGACGTTTGGGGGGTACCGAAGTTCGGATGTGAACGAATCGTCCACGAACGCCTTGGCGGAAGCGGACGCCAGCCGTGCGGCGCAGTGCGGGACGTACGTGTCGAACAACACCGCGTTTTCGGTACTGTACGCCACCTGGCCGTCGCTGAAAAACAGGTCGCAATCGTTGAAACACGCGCCGGTACCTGGAACGCACTCGTACGGACAAATCGATTCGCGGCGCCCATCCAGCGTGCATCGGTCGGCGCAAACACTCGGGTCCGTCTCGGAACACGCATCCGCGGGGTCCTGGCCCGTCGCGAAAGACAGAATGGTGACGAAACACAAACAGAAAAACCACGACGCGACGCACCGCCGCGGACCCATCGTCCCACGGCGCGACACACACAATGGGGTGCCGCTCGTTTATGAGTTTAGACTCGTTGTTTTTCGCTTTTCGGTCGCGCGGTTTTTGACAATTGCACGCGGTTCGAATTCGAAGTTCACTTCAGTCTGGCGGTCTCCCAACTCAATTTTTTTCCTCGAAGTCCCATCTTCTCCCCACCCCCGCCCCCTTCCAGTCTATCTTCATCGCCACGCACTCGTCTCAGCACTGCCGCGGACCCATCGTCCACGGCGTGACACACTGATGAGTTCGTCGGTGTTGAATCGTTTCGAAGAATTCACCCGATTTTTTCTTTTTTTTGGAGGTCCGCGTTCGATGCGAAAAAAAGATTTTTGTGTGCCGCGAGCCGAATTCCCACTTCAGTCTGGCGGTCTCCCAATTCAATTCTTTTTTCATTCTTCGCACGAGATACACACGAGTACTACTCTCACAGCTTACAGATACTCTTCGCCCAACACCTCTCCCCTACTCCCCCGGCCATCTCTCCCAGTCCATCTTCATCGCGACGCACTCGTCCCCAACCGCAATTCGCGCGACGACCCCCCCCAGGAACAGTTCCGCGCGCAACGGCCGCGGAACGTATTCGTTTGACACGATTTTCGAGAACCCGAGTTTTTCGTAAAATGAAGTCGTCGAGTTCAAAGTCAACAAACACAACGTGGGAAGGGTTTGACTACGAAGGTTTTGACGTATTGTATCACCTTGCGATGCATCATTCGCGTTGTTATCACTTCCGTCACCGAGTTGTACTACGGCTTCCTCCACTAGCCGCCGCGCCACCGCGCGCCCGACGCCTTTGCCCCTTTTTCCCGGAACCACCACCAAACTGGACAACTCAAGCAACTCCCCAGTCCAGTTTGGCGTGAGACGCAACTGCCGGGTGACGTTACCCAACACGTCATCGCCAGGGCGGTTGCTCAGCGATTCCCACGGCTTTAGTTGCCCGAAACCAATGATTGACGAAGGATCGTTGGAGTCCACCGCCACTACGAACCGGGAAGGGTCCAGACCTAGTGGGTTCATCTTTTCGCGACACACGGATTCGCGAATCGTTTCCAAATCAGCCGACACGCCTTTGCGCAGGGTCACTCCGGGAACGTCATGCGCAGCGGCGGCGCGGGGTTGTGAGAAGGTCCGCGTTAACGTCCGGCGGCATTGCGGTGCGCCGCCTATCCCGCGTCGCGACCCGACGAAGGGCGAGCGCAGGTGCACGGCGAGCGACGCCATCCGTCCGCCGCGTCAGCGCGCGAAAGGTGTGGCAACGAAAATAACAACAACACGAAAAAGAGATCGATCGATTTTTCGTTCCAGTCGAGGCGAGTCAATCAGCGTCGCTTCGGCTTCCGGGGCGGTGTCTTCGAGGGAAACGTCTTCACAGTCGCGCACACTTCGAAACGCACCACTGCGTTGCACACCCGAACCCCCTCCTCCCCGTTTCTCCCCTCCATGCGCGCTTTTCGCGTCGCCGCGGCGCTCTGCGTCGCCGCCTTCCTCGTCGCCGGCGCCGAAGCCGGTGCGTCGCTTCCCAGAGTCTCCCCGTCCACGGACGCGTCGTTGCTTCGCGAAAAGCTGCTCGCCTCGAAGCTGACGAAAGCCACGAACGACGTGACGAACGACGCGAAGGACCTCGCGCGCGCGTTGCGCGCGAAGGGACAGGATGGCCTGTTCGACGGCGTCTTCGCGGACGCGCGCGAGCACCTCCCCACGCGAAACCCCGACGCCTCTGGCCTTGACAACGCGCGTCTCAGCGCCGCGCAACGCAAACTCCTGTGGGGAGGCTGGCGAACTGGCGACGCGGAGACGGACGATGCGACCCCGGAACCCGCGCCCGCGCCTGTTGAGACCCCGGTGACTGCTATGGGTTCCACTCCCACGGAAACTCCCGCCCCCGCCCCCGCCCCCGTGGAGGCGGCCGCGGTTGAAGAGGAGGAGCCCACCCCCCGTGGTTTCCTGGCGAACGCGTTACTTCTGAACCGTCTGCGCGCCGTGGTGGCGGGCGACGCCGGCGCGGCGCAGAGCCTCGTGGCGAGCGCCGCGTTGACCAGCGCGCTTCGCAACCTGGATCCTGCAACGACTCTGTTCGGCCAGATCATCGGTGATGTCCGCGCACGACGGGAAGCCGCGCAAAACCCGGTGGATACCGCCGCCGCGCCGGCGCCCGCCACAACCGACGCTTCGGCTGCCACCTCGTTCCCCGTCGGCGGTGACGCCGCGGATGCGATTCTCGCGGCGTTCAGGGATGCCGCTGATGACCGTGCGAGGGAGCTCCTGGCGGAGGCGTTTCTGGCTCGCTTCGGTGCCACGAACGTCACCGTCAGTTCATCCGACGACGACGACGGCACGGAAGGCACGCTGTTGGAGCGCCTCGACCTCGCTACGCTGGACGGCATGTCCTCCGCGGAAGTCGAACGGCTCTTCGCCGCCGCGCTCGACGCCGGATTCGAGGGCCTGAGTATGGCCGACATCCTGAACGGCGCGTCCGGCGCGTCAGGGGACAACACCGGTGAGGACACTACCGCGGCTCGACTCGCCGCGGAGGCGTACCGCGCGTTATTCGCCGCGTCTCTTGACGCCGCCGGTTCGTTCGTGAAAGAAAAGTTTGACTCCGACGGCGACCAGATCGTGGACGAAAACGCTCGCGATGGGAACATGACCGGCGCCGATCTCGACGCGCTTCTCGCGGCGACCGTTGAGGCCGCTGAAGCTAACGCGGCGTCGTTCGTGACCCTTGGTTTCAACGACGGCGACGGCGACGACCTGTCACCCGAAGCCGCAGTCGCGCTTTTGGACCGAGTGCACGCCGTGTTGGCGGCGGCGAGGGGGGACTTCACCACGGCGCTTGAAAACGCGCGCGACGCGAACGGCGAACCCATCGCCTGGCCTGGCGTTGACGACGACGCCATGCCTTCGGGTACGAACGGCTTCCTGTCCGCCACAGAAATTGTGGCCCTCATCGGGGGCGTCTCCTTCGCCCCGAACGCTTCGTTGCGGGACATCGGCGTCGCCTTCACCGTCACCGACGACAGCGCGCGCCTGCAACAGGATTTCGAAATCTTCGACGACGCCCTCGTCGCGGGCCAGTCAGATGACCAGGTCGTCGCCCTTGCCGGCCCGGACGTGGACGACCAGGTCGTCGACCTTGCCGGCCCGGATGTGGACGACACCTCCAACACGGCGGCCGGGACCCCGACGCCGTCGTCGTCAAACAAGAAGAAGCCCGTGCACGAAACCGTGGGGTTCCAAGTGGGCCTGCCCGTCGCCATCGTCGCCGTCGCGGCGCTGGCAATCGCGGCGCGCGCCTCGGGCGCCGCCGACCGCGCGTTCGGTTCCGTGCTCCCGTCGCGAGCCGCGACTACTGACCAGGCCGTGGGCATGTCAACCGCGGTCGCGTCCGGCTCGGGCTCGGTGGTGCGGAGGTCCTCCACGTCAACCAAGATCGAGATGTGAGGGGTTAGGGGTGGAACTTCTTGTTCTGTGGAAGGTCCCGTGGAAGTTGGCGTCGTTTTAGTTTGCGAAACGTCCGAAAGAGCTTCGTGTTCTTGAAGACTGATTCAAAACAACAAACACGCTATAGACTTCGCGCGCACACGAGGCGAACGACTTGACGAAGAACTCGTCAATTCCGGGGCGCCGTATCGTTGGTCCTAGAAAGTTGAAATACATTGTTTGAAAGACTCGTCGTCTCCACCTGTTCTTTTCGGTTTCGTATCAGATGCGCATTTGCCAAAATCTCGAAGTCGAGTTTCGACGGGTTTCGAAGCTTTCCATTGAGGCGTCGTTTCGTCACACCCACGCGCGCGTTCCCGCCCGCCGGGACGCGATGGACGCCGCGGCGCGCAAGGAGAAGATGAAAAGGGACAACGAAAACGCGAGCGCGATCGCGGAGAAGCTGTTGCAGGGGTGGACCATGCTCGCGGAGTACTGTCCCGTGGAGGGGTGCGTCACGCCGTTGATGCGATCGCGGGACCAGAAAGTGTTTTGCGTGGCGCACGATATGTTCGTCATGTCCTCTGAGCAGGCGGATAAAATGAAGCACAGCGGCGCGGGCGTGGGGGGGGAGACTGCACCCGGCCGACCAAGTGTTTATAAACCCAAGGAGGAGGCTTACGTAGAGCCCGAGCCCCAAAGCACGGACACGTTGGATGACGATTTCTACAAAAAGTTGCGAACCGGACAGAAGATTTCGTTTTCGTCATTGGAACGTACCGAGACGCCGCGGAGTCCGGCTGCAGAGACGCCTCGGGTCAACTCCGCGGCGTCGTCGTTCGCGAACCAGGAAAAAGCCACAACTAGCCCGCCTGTTTCCTTGTCGATCACCGGAACCAGCGTGGTGAAAACTTTAACCGAAAAACTAGAGCAAGCGAGAGCGGTGTTGCACCGCACGAGCGTAGCGGACGGGGAAGAGTTTTTGCGAGTCTTGACGCTGGTCGACCGGCTCGCCGCGGCGATCAAAGCGGTGACTGGTTGTGGAGCTGTATAGAGTGCTCTAGAGTGCTCTAGAATGAATATGACACTGTTAACTCTACTCCACCGTTTCCCTCTCTCTTCCTCTTCCCTCTACTCCACCTCTTCCCTCGCTTCCGATACCGTTTCCGCTTTCTTTTTGGCTTGCAGCGAAAGCAGCCCGCGATAGACCCCGTTTTCTTTCGCCATCAACGCTTCGTGCGTTCCGCTCTCCGCGACTTTCCCGTCTTGCACGACGTTGATCACGTCCGCGTCCCGGACCGTGCTCAAACGGTGCGCCACGACAATCGCGGTTCGGCCGCCCATCGCGAGCAAACCGTCAATCGCTTTCTGCACCGCCGCTTCGCTTTCCAAGTCAAGCGCCGAGGTGGCTTACGGATAGGAAAAACAAAGTGTCAGTCTTGTATGGGCAAACAGTGTGCCTGGATTTGGGAAAGCCTCAAGACGTACCTTCGTCCAACAGTAGCAGTCGCGGGTTCCTCAGAAAAACCCGCGCGATCGCGAGCCTTTGCCGTTGGCCTCCCGACAGCCGTATCCCGCGCTCGCCGAGCCGCGTGTCGTACCCGTCAGGGAAGGTCATGATGAAGTCGTGCGCGTGCGCCTGTTTCGCCGCCGATTGTATCAACTCCGTGCTAGGCGGTTCCTCTCCTTTTTCTGTAACCGCTCCGTAACTAATATTCCCCGCGATCGTGTGGTTGAAGATCTGCATGTCCTGCGCGACTAAACCCACGTGTTTGTGCGTTGAGGCAAGATTCAGGTCCCGCAAGTCCATCCCGTCGATTTTAACGGAACCGCCTTTGACGTCGTAGTACCGCAAAAGAAGCGAAATGATCGTCGTCTTGCCGCCCCCGCTCTTTCCCACCAACGCCGCGGTTTGCCCGGATTGAACCGTGAAGGATAACTCGTTCAGCACTAACGAGTTAGGTCGCATCTGGTACCAGAACTTCACAGATTCAAACGTTACGGAAGGGCCTTTTTCGTGAAAGTGATTGCTCGCGAGCACGGTACCCACGTCGGGGTCGATATCGGGAAGGTTATCTTTCAGCGAAAAAACTCGCGACGCGCTTCCCGCGGCGCGGACCAAGGACGTCAAGCAGTTGGTTAACGCGGTGTAGGATGACGTGACGGAGTTGAAGTAAAGCTGGAACGTAATCAGGGATCCTATTGTTAGCCTCGGGGTCGGTTTTTCCATCGCCATGCCCCCCCCGAGCCAAAGAATCAACACGGAGGTTCCGAGCTCTAATAAGTTCGTCAGCATCACGGTGAGGGCTCCTCCAAAAGCATCCTTCACACCCGCCGTGAGTGCCGCGCGCGCGTGTTCTTCGTACCGACGTAACTCGTCTTTTTCCGACGAAGTAGCACGAACCGTGCGGATGTTCCCCAGCGCTTCGTTTGCGGCGGTGGCGGCGAGACCGAGCATGGCACTAATTTCCCGGTTCAAAGTCTGCGACCACCGCGCGTACCGCTCGATTAAGTACGTGATGGGCATAACAACCGCGAAGGATACCATGGCCAGGCGCCAGCACGTGTAGAAGCACATGATCAACGCGCCCGTAATCACGACGACGTTTTGAGAAGCCAGGGATAAAACCGTGTTGCACGGCGAGGTCAGGTTGTTAACGTCGTAAGAAAGACGGGACAACAAATCCCCCGTGTTCACGCCGTCGAAGTACGCGACGTCTTGCTTCAAAATCGTGCCGTAAAGCTGAAGCCTTACCTTGTAGTTTAGTCGCTGGCCAACCAGTGAAAAACAAGCTCTTTTAACCGCGGAAAACACCGCCACGCTGACGCTGGCGATTAAAAGCGCCGCCGCGGTTTTGTTGAACGATTCGGAGTCCCCCGAAATCGCGGCGTCGAACGCGGCGCCTTGGAACTGAGATAAATAAAAGAAAGTGTCAGTTTTGCATGGGCAAACAGTGTGTCTGGATTTGGGAAAGGCCCAAGGCCGTACCTTGGGCACGAACAACGCGGCGGCGCTGGTGACTACCGTGGTGACAATAGCCACGGTTAGTAGCTGCCACTCCAACTTCGCCAGGCCCATGACTCGCCACAAGTAGTCCTTCGGGGTTCCCTCGATGTGCGCCTTACTACCTTTATCCCCACGCACGCCCCCCTCCGCCGTGTCTCTGTTTTTGCGACAAAAACAACGCCTGAGTGTAAAACAAAAAAGGGTCAGTCTTTGTAACGTGAGTGAGTAATTACGGGCGGACAATCGGCAAACTGTGTGCCTGGATTTGGGAAATAAAACACGTACATGCAGCAATCAAAGTCGCAGGTTTGGCACCGGAACCCACCGAACCTCAACCCTTTGCTTCCCGCGTTTAAACGCAGCCCGCACATGTCACACACGTGACCCACCACTCTGTCGTGGAACTGCAGCTCGTGCGCGTGGAAATCCTTGCGAGTCACGCCGGTTCGCACGGTACACGCCTTGACCCACTTTCGGAAATACGCGGCTTGCCCCGCGATGCAACATATTGAGGTGCCGAACAGCAAAACGGTTCGTAACGTGGTTCTTTGCGGGTAATAGAACGCCACACTCTTCACCGCGACGTACGCCTGGAACGCGACGCAGAACAGAAACGTAAGCTCGACCAGAACGTCGCGCCGGAACCTCGCGTTGGCGTTGTACTTTTGGTCATCTTCGCTCGGCGCGAACAGATCGGGGTCGAAGTTCCCGGCGGCGTCTTCATCGGGAGTCGGGTTGTCGACCGAGACTCCGGTCAGGTCGACACCGTCACTGCTCGGGTCGTCGGTTTGAATGTTTGACCCTGGAAAAGCCTCGCTCGGGGCGGTGGACGCCGGGAGCAGGGGCTCGGAAAGATCGCCGTCGCCGTCGTTTGTCAGATTAACACCCGACGACGAAGGGGTCCTCAACCTTGTGCCTGGCGGCGGGTGGGCTTTGTTCCTTTGCTTGCCCAGCGCCACGGCCGCGCCTCCCACGGTGGCGTACATAAGCACGCGTAGAATCAGCAGGAAAACCAGGTCCCCCGTGCCTCCCTTGAACGAAGACGCGGTGGTGAACCTTCTCAACTCGGGGAGAAGCGCGTTCCAATTTCCCTCTGTGCCGAAAAACAGCCAAAGCGTGGCGACCGCATCTAACAGCACCAGCAACAACAACGACACGCCGCTCTTCAGCTGACCAACCCGAATGCTGTCCGCATCCGTCTTCGTAAGGAAAAAAGAAGCGCGCGCCATCGAGACGACCGGGTGTCGACGAGAGGCGCGCGAGAGAGAGATCTGATTGAGACGAGGAGATGGAGGGACTAACAGTCTGGCGTTTGAGAAGTGAAGCAATTTTTTAAGTGTCAAGCGCGACGGCCAGCTCGTTGCCGGTCTTGCGAACGGCTCGGGTGCACGCAAGGAAATAGATAAAATTAGTCCGAGTGCGTATCCGAAAGGATAGTGTCCTCTCAGGATAACGTACATGGAAGTGGGGGGGTGGCCGTGGAAAACGTTGTCAATCGTCGTCGTATCGTAGATTAAAAAAGGTCTCACTGCTCTTCAGGGCAGCCGTTCGCTATCGCCCAGTTTACCACCTCGAGATGACCACTGTCTCTCGCATATATGAGCGTATCCTTGTCCCACGGACACCCGTTCGCGTGCAATCACTTCAGCACCTCGAGTTGCCCGGCCCTTGCCGCCGCCATGCACGTGTCCTCGTCCCATGGGCAGCCGTTCGCGCGCGCCCACTGCAGCACCTCGAGGTGCCCACTCTCCGCCGCAAACTTGCACGTCCACTCGTCCCACGGGCAGCCATTCACGTGCAACCACTGCAGCACCTCGAGGTGTCCGCTGTTTGCCGCCCACGAGCACGACTTCGAGTTCCACGGGCAGCCATTCTCGTGCGCCCACCGCAGCACCTCGAGGTGCCCACCCCTTGCCGCCCCCTTGCACGTCCACTCGTCCCACGGGCATCCGTTCGCTCGCGCCCACTGCAGCACCTCTAGATGCCCGAACCATGCCGCCCCAAAGCATGCATCCCTGTCCCACGAACAGCCGTTCGCGCGCAACCACTGCAGCATCTCGAGGTGCCCGCCCATTGCAGCAAACGCGCACTTCATATCGTCTCACGGCCAGCCGTTCGCGCGCAACTCCTTCAACTCTTCGAGCTGCCCGCTCTTCGCCGCTGCCGCACAAAGGTACTCTCGGCGCGACAGGCGACCTCCCCGTTGCAGGCGCTGCACCGCGCTTAAACATCCGAGTTCCACGGCGTTATTCTCATTAAGCTGTTCAAACTCAAGCCCCGTGGCCACCACCGCGTCGCGCATCCCACGGCTCACCGCTGGGAGCCGTGCGAGATCTGCGGGGTCGTCGAAATACTCAGATCTGAGAACGTGCGTGACGACGATGTCGTCGAGAAGGCCGGGGATGGCATCGCCCGCGTCAGCATCGCGTCCGCGCTTTCTCTTACGCGAGCGGGTTTCCACACCGGGTGTCGCGTCGGAGGACATAGGGATACGTGTGGGTGTCGTGTGCGCGTCGTTGTGCGTCGGGGCTTCCCAGAAAAGCGATAAATGCAAAAAGAGCGCGCGCTGCCAACAACTTTTCGGCGATAATTTTGTCAATCCTCTTCTGCAGCCGGGCTCGCTCGATGAGTCAACATCTGCTTAATAATAGTCTATGTACACACCCTCCCCCGTTAAATCAAGAACCGCTCGTCGATCAAGCTCTTCCTTGAGATGTTCGCGCTTCCAAACTGCGACCGGATGTGGTCCACGGTCGCGCCGATTGCCCAGGTGATGAACGCTGCGAGGGCGAATGAATTCAGCGCCTTGTCAAGCGCGGTGAAAACCAGGACGTCGAAAATGAACAGCTGCGTTTCGATTCCGTAGAACAAAGTTCGCTGGAAGCTCATCTGCAGGTCGTGGTAGAAGAT
>Ga0115007_10000625_pt1 | contig 23472 bp, 20 predicted proteins | sample ArcOceMetagenome_2_FD_87166 | JGI IMG/M metagenome (GOLD analysis project Ga0115007, IMG submission 87166) | Marine eukaryotic phytoplankton communities from Arctic Ocean - Arctic Ocean ARC135M Metagenome | ecosystem: Environmental > Aquatic > Marine > Oceanic | place: Arctic Ocean | collected...
ATTCCCTTACTACGGGTAATTTCACCAATAGCAGCAATGTCTGTAATAGTGCCAATCTCGTTATTAACATGCATCAGCGAAACAATAATTGTATCTTCACGTATCGCATCAGCTACTATTTCCGGCGTAATCAAACCATCTGCACCTGGATCGAGATAGGTTACTTCAAAACCTTCACGCTCTAATTGACGACACGTATCCAGCACGGCTTTGTGCTCGATTTTAGAGGTAACAATATGCTTACCCTTCTTATGATAGAAGTGAGCAGCACCTTTAATCGCAAGGTTATCAGACTCCGTTGCACCAGACGTCCAAACAATTTCACGCGGATCGGCATTGATCAGATCAGCCACTTGGCGACGTGCCGTTTCAACGGCTTCTTCAGCTTTCCAGCCAAATAAGTGTGAACGCGAAGCTGGGTTACCAAAGTTGCCATCCAGCGTCAGACAAGCCACCAATTTTTCCGCTACACGCGGATCAACAGGAGTTGTCGCAGAATAATCAAAATAGATGGGTAATTTCATCGTAAAAAACTCCAGTACGTCACCAACTAAACAGCTGCTTTATCAAGCAACAGGTCGTTAGATGTCAAAAATATTTGATTGTCTTGGCGGCGGTCTTGACGATCAGCCACTTGGCGAACATCTCTACGCGCGACCAAATCAGCCAACGATATGTTATTCAAAAACGAGTGAATCTGATCGCTAAGGTCACACCACAAATTGTGTGTCAGACAAGTTTCACCACCCTGGCAATCACTTTGACGCTGACATCCTGTCGCATCAACCGATTCGTTAACCGCATCAACCACTTGCGCCACACTGATCATCTCCTGACCGTGTTTTAACTGATAGCCGCCACCAGGCCCTCGCACACTTTTTACTAAATCGTTACGGCGTAGCTTTGCAAAAAGCTGCTCTAGATAGGACAAAGATATTCCTTGTCTTTCAGATATATCCGCAAGACTGATAGGCCCTTTACCTTCATGTAAAGCAAGATCTAACATGGCCGTAACCGCATAGCGCCCTTTTGTTGTTAGTCTCATAACACTTCCGCCATTCATTAATACAATGGAAATATTATCCTTAAACCTACCAAAACAGTCAAGTATTTATCCGACTAAATTAGTCAGGTTTAATCAATACATGGCGCCAGCTTATCATTTAATCAATAAAAGGTCTTGTGGCTGGCGCTATTCCAAAGCACAAAATTCATGATCACTTTTTCTGAACATGCGTTAGTATTCCGCGTAAAACATTCACTTCTATCTTATCCAACAAAGCCCGCTGAAATAGACGACGTAAGCGAGGCATTAATTGACGAGGCTTTGCAGGATCCAGGAAATCGATTTCAACCAACACTCGCTCCAAATGATCATAAAGCAACTCTAATTCTTTATGCTCCGCCAAATCTGCATCCCACTCTGTCCCCCACTGCGGAGCTTGACTACCTGCACGCTCGCCTGCCAGAAACGCCATACGGCATTCATAAGCCAGCACCTGTACCGCCGCAGCGATATTCAATGAACTAAAGCTTTCAACGGAAGGAATGTGCACGTGAATGTGACACAGATGAAGCTCCTCGTTTGTTAGCCCTCTATCTTCTCGACCAAACACCAAAGCCACTTTCGCCTCAATAGCGCCTAACTGCGATTTAGCCACGACGCCTGCCATTTCATGCGGATCCATTATAGGCCAAGGAATATGACGGCCACGCGCGCTAGTCCCCACAACCAGCTGCATATCAGCAACAGCCTCTTGCAAGGTGCCAACAATCGACGCGTGATCCAACAAATCGGTAGCACCAGACGCCCTTGCCGTCGCATCCGGAGACGGGAAAATCTTAGGCTCAACCAATACCAGCGATGATAAGCCCATATTTTTCATTGCCCGAGCAACACCACCAATATTGCCCGGATGGGTCGTATTCACCAAAACAACGCAAATATTATCTAAATTCATAACAATCTCACCGAAAAAACGCCCAATAGTCTAACAGATTGTGCTTTAGGTATTCTTTAGCTGGGTTAGCTTTTGTATAATCCCTTCTTTGTTCTAACAGCAGGCCCACTATCCAATGCAACCCATGCTTAATATTGCCCTACGTGCTGCTCGTCTCGCAGGCGAACAGATTGCGCGTGCCGCCGAACGTCTGGATCTGATTAAATCAGAAAACAACAGCGTCACCGACTTTCTTAACGAAACTGCGACCAAGGCTGAGCAGACAATCGCTTATACACTCCAAAAAGCGTATCCGGCACATGAAATCAGTGCCGAGTTTTCAGGGACATATGCACCAGCAGAGGGTACTGCGGAAGTCATTTGGCATATCAACCCCATCGATAGCGTCAATAACTTTTTATGCGGCTTGCCTGACTTTGCAGTCTGTCTTGCAGCAACACACAAAGGCCGTGTAGAACATGCTGTTATTCTCAACCCGATGACGGGTGAGGAATTTACTGCAAGCCGCGGACATGGCGCCCAGCTAAATGGCAAGCGTATGCGCGTCACCAACCATCGCGAGATTTCACAAAGCGTTGTCGCCACAAGCTTTTTGAATAGTAAAAAAGAGAAAAACTATATAGGCACTTTCTCTAACATTCAGCAAAGCATTCTTAACGCAGACGGCATACTGCTCAATACAGGCTCCACAGCTCTAAATATAGCAAACACTGCTGCTGGCCGCCTTGACGGCTTCATCCAGATTGGCTTACGACCAGTGGTACTTGAAGCTGGTTCCCTGCTCATCCAAGAAGCAGGCGGATTACTAGGTGACCTTAAAGGCGGTAACTCTTTCCGCCAACACGGCGACACCGTATCAGCTAACCCTAAAATGTTTAAAGCCTTACTAAAAGCCTTACATGGCATCGCTGATTAATTAGATTAAACCAGCGGAGCACATTAACACTATGCTCCGCCCATAAAAAAACCGGCTAACGCCGGTTTTTTTATGCTTAAAGATTCTCTTACACTGTAAAAGGATCTCGCAGAACTATGGTTTCATTACGATCGGGGCCGGTAGAAACGATATCAATTGGCGTTTCAGTAAGCTCTTCTAAACGCTTAATGTAAGCTAGCGCCTCTGCTGGCAAGCCTTCAATCGATTTCACACCCACTGTCGAACCACTCCAACCTGACATTTCTTCATAGATAGGCTGAACCGCTTCGTAATCTTCACTGCCAGTTAGGGTCTCTACTGGGTTTCCATTAGCATCTATATAACCGGTACAAATGTTAATCGTCTCTAAGCCATCAAGAACGTCTAACTTAGTTAAACAGATACCTGACACTGAGTTAATTTGCACCGCATGCTTAAGAGCAACCGCATCGAACCAACCACAACGACGAGCACGACCCGTAGTAGAACCAAATTCATGACCACGCTCAGCGAGACGATCACCAATTTCGCAATCCAATTCAGTAGGGAATGGACCACCACCAACGCGCGTTGTATACGCCTTTGTAATACCTAGAATATAATCTAAGTAAAGAGGCCCAAAACCAGAACCTGTCGATGTACCGCCAGCGGTTGTATTAGATGACGTGACATAAGGATAAGTACCATGATCGATATCTAACAACGAACCCTGAGCACCTTCAAACATGATGCTCTCGCCATTTTTCCGCATCTTATGCAGAATAGCCGTGACATCAGCAACCAAAGGACGAAGTTGCTCACCCATTTCTAACGCTTCAGCTAGCACTTGCTCAACGTCTACTTCATCTACGTTATAGTAGTTTTTCAGCGTAAAGTTATGGTAAGCCACCACTTCGCGAAGCTTTTCCTCGAAACGCTTCGCATCCATCAAGTCAGCTAAACGCAGACCTCGACGCGCTACTTTATCTTCATACGCTGGACCAATACCGCGCCCTGTCGTACCGATTTTTGCATTGCCACGCGCAAGCTCACGCGCCTGATCCAAAGCAACATGATAAGGAAGGATCAACGGGCAAGCACCGCTAAGCTTTAAACGCTCGCGAACTGGCACACCAGCCTCTTCCAAACCGCGCATCTCTTTGATCAGCGCCTCAGGTGATAGCACCACACCATTACCAATCAAGCACAGAACGTTTTCACGTAGCACGCCTGACGGGATCAAATGAAGAACTGTTTTCTTGCCATCAATCACCAAAGTATGACCCGCATTGTGGCCACCTTGGAAACGAACAACCGCTGATACTTGCTCAGTTAGCAAATCGACAATTTTACCTTTGCCTTCATCGCCCCACTGAGTGCCTAAAACAACTACGTTCTTGCCCATTGTTGTCTCTAAATTAATTACGTTAATCGTAGGAGGGCTACCGAGTCTCGACGACCCAGCTCCCAGCTTTTTGAACCAATTCTTTTTGAACAGATACCGCCAATTCATCGCCCGGTAACTGCTGTACCACACGACAACCTTGCTCTCTTAGTGCCTTAATCGCATTTAACAACCCTGAATCGTCTCCTGAAGGAGCCGCAATCACATCGCTAACCTTAGGCAAACGAACACTCAAGGATGCCAAGGTTTTCAGATCAGCACTAAAGCCAGTAGCCGGCCTAGCCCGCCCAAAATCACGCCCAATAGCATCATAACGTCCACCCTTAGCTATCGCCTGCCCAAAGGTAGGCGTTAGCGCCGAGAAAACTACGCCAGTGTGATAGTGATAACCGCGCAACTCACCCAGATCAAAGTACAGATCAATGGACGGGAAACGCTTAAGAATCATTTGAGAAAGCGTATCAAGGTAATCGACCGCTTCTATAATTGATGGGTCCGCACTAGCAAATAACACCCTAGCCCGCTCCAACACCTCAACACCACCATTCAAACGAGGTAATGCAGCAAGTTTATCTTTTAGCTGCTGATCTGCCTCTAGGGTTGCAAGAAACAGATCTAACTCAGGCAACGCTTTTCGCTGCAAAAGCTCCATGTAACGATCTGTCACGCCCGATTCGAGCCCAGCATCCGCGATCAAACCACGAAAAATACCGATATGCTCCAAATCCAAGCTAAGGCCCTCTTTCAAGCCTGACGCATATAGGGTCTCAATCATCAAAGAGATCACTTCAAGATCACTCTCAATCCCTGCATGACCATACAACTCAGCACCGATCTGCAATGGATTACGCGATGCCAGCATATTTGCCTGATGCGTATGCAAAACCGAGCCGCAATAACATAAGCGATTTGCGCCTGTGACGTGCATTCTGTGCGCATCAATTCGTGCGACTTGCGGTGTAATATCAGCGCGGATACCTAATGTTTGACCGGTTAACTGATCAACTAATTTAAAGGTATTTAAATCTAAATCTTTGCCCACACCCGTCAACAAGGATTCGAGATGCTCCATCAAGGGAGGCATCACTAGCTCATAGCCCCATGCATCATACATATCCAGCAAACTGCGGCGCAGCGCCTCCACCTGGCGTGCATCTGATGGAAGCATTTCTTTTACACCATCAGGAAGTAACCAGCGATCAGCCAATGCCATTCAATAACTCCAAAAAGACTTCAGTGAATCAGATATAAACCGGATACCCCGGCCAGCATACTCAATAACCCAATGATCCGTAATGTACGGTCATCAATGGTTGCCAATTGCTCCACCATGCGACGCCATCGACCAGGATGCAAAAAAGGGATTATCCCTTCTAAAACAAACACTAAACATAAAGCGATCGCTAACTCATACCAAAAACTAGTGGACATCTTAACCACACTTTACACAAAAAAACCGGGTCTCAGCCCGGTTTTGTAGATTTTAACACGGTTTTATTGCCAAAGTGCAGTGCATAACTGCAATTTGACCACAAACAAATCAATTAGTCGGCTTAGAACCTTTCAGGTATCTAAAGAACTCTGAATCTGGCTGCAAAACCATAATGTCACCTTGACCGTTGAATGATTCAGTATAGGCCTTCAAGCTTCGCGTAAACGAGTAGAACTCAGGATCTTTACCAAACGCGTCAGCATAGACGGAAGCAGCAATCGCATCCCCCTCACCACGCAGCTCTTCGGATTCACGGTAAGCCTGTGCTTCAAGAACTGTTTTTTGACGATCAGCATCAGCTCGTATACCTTCCGCCAACTCAAAGCCACGAGAACGCAACTCTCGTGCTTCTCGCTCACGTTCTGTTCTCATACGCTCGTAAACTGACTGCGACACTTCTTGAGGCAACTCGACACGCTTAACACGCACATCAATAATACTCACACCAAGCTCTTTCTGAGCAACCAGGCTAAGATTACTGATAACCTCTTTCATGACTTCATCACGCTCACCCGAAACTACTTCATTCAAGGTGCGAGACGCAAACTGATTACGCAGTTCATTCTCTACTTTCGACGAAAGCAAATCAGCCGCACGTATTTCATCACCCGACGTTGCACTGTAGTAAGTAAGATTATCAACAATCTTCCACTTAACAAATGCATCAACGCTTAGACGTTTTTTCTCAATAGTTAAGAAATCACGCGGACGACCATCCATCGTCATAATACGTGCATCAAACTTACGCACGGTATTAACAAATGGAATTTTAAAACGTAGGCCCGGCTTCACGTCAGTATCAACGATTTCACCAAACTGCAGCTTTATAGCACGCTCGGTTTCTTTAACTATGTAAACGGAATTAGAAACCACCAGTATGATGACCAATGCTAGAATAATCGATATTAAGGACTTACCGCTCATTATCGACCCTCCCTACGAACCGTTGTTTGACGTTGACGCAACTCTTCCAACACTTGACTTGTCACGTTTTTCACTGACTGATCATCTAATCGAGCGGCTCGCGAAGATGTTGTCGACGATTGACGCTCTGAACTGTTTTGCATCAACTTATCCATCGGTAAATACATAACGTTATTACCACCTTCGACATCCAATAACACTTTCGAGTTGTTAGATAGAACACTCTCCATTGCATCAAGATATAAACGCTCACGTGTGACCACAGGTGCTTTATTGTACTCAATCAATAATGCATCAAAACGCTTAGTTTCACCCTCTGCGCGCGCAACAACTTGCTCACGATACGCATTAGCTTCTTCCAAAATACGCTGAGCACGACCACGAGCTTCAGGCACGATACCATTTGCATATGATTGCGCTTCGTTTTTAGCGCGCTGCTCATCTTCTCGGGCCTTGATTACATCATCAAATGCGTCTTGAACCTGCGAAGGAGCCTGCGCATCTTTAATGTTAACTTTGTTAACAGACAAACCCGTTTTGTATTCGTCCAAGTACCCCTGAAGGCGAGCCTGCACATCAATACCCAACAACTCACGACCCTCAGTCAGAATCGAATGCATATCGGTAGAGCCGACTACTTGACGCAACGCAGACTCCGCTGATTGAGCAAGACTGCCGTCAGGATCACGAACCTGAAGCATGTAAGCCACCGGATCAGAAACCACATATTGCGTAACCATGCTGACATCGACGATATTTTCATCTTCCGTTAGCATTAACGCTTTGTGGTCATGCTCTCGTACACGCGTGGTATTGATAATACTGACTTGATCAATTAATGGTGGATTCCAATGTAAACCCGGATTAACTGTTTCGTAGTATTTACCTAAGCGAAGCACAACACCTCGCTCCTGCTGATCGACAGTATAAGCGCCCATAGCCGCCCAAACACCCAAGGCAATAACTGCTGCAATTATCAGCATATAGCCACCGCCACCTGACGAGGAGGAATCTCCGCTACCAGACGTGCCTTTTTTACCTGAACCAAACAGACTGTTTAACTTATCTTGAAGTTTACGCAGCGCTTCATCTAGATCTGGTGGGCCTTGGTCATTATTACCACGATTCCCATTGTTGCGATCTTTACCGCCCCAAGGATCCTGGTTGTTACCGTTACCGCCAGGCTCATTCCAAGCCATATCGTTCTCCGTTAAAACCAATTAAAAGTCTTTAAAATTATTATAACGGCTACCTTATAGGTAACCACTCCAGTCTCAACCATCAAATGATTAGCGAGACATTAGTAAACCTCTTGAACACGATATTGCTCCGTGGGCAGACCCAAGCGACTCAATATCTGCAGAAGATCCTTACGCTGCAAACGCACCTCTAGATGCATAGCACCTTGATCATCTACTGTTTCCTGAACAACAGCACCTTGCGCATATAACTGCGCTCGCAACTGCCCTTCTCTGGGCGACAAGTCCATTGTCTCATGAAAGATATCATCAGTTAGCCGCTCATTAATAGCTTGCAACAATAGATCGATACCATCCCCAGATGCAGCCGATAACCATACACGTATAGGCATGCCTTCGTCATTACGATCAATACGAGGTGATTGCCCCGGCATCTGGTCTAATTTGTTATAGACCTGCAATAAAGGAACCTCATCTGCACCAATCTCACGAAGTACATTTTCTACTTCTGTAATATGACCCTGACGCTCTTCATCGTAGGCATCTATCACATGCAGCAACAAGGTTGCATCTATCGTTTCCTGCAACGTAGCACGAAATGACTCAACTAACTTATGTGGCAAATGACGAATAAACCCAACTGTGTCCGCTAAAATAGCTGGCCCTACATCCGCAAGCTCTACCTTCCTTAAGGTGGGGTCGAGCGTTGCAAATAACTGATCAGCTGCATACACATCAGAATCAGTAATCCGGTTAAACAAAGTCGACTTGCCCGCGTTTGTGTACCCCACCAATGACAACGTCGGCACTTCTGCTCGCTGTCGTGATCGGCGACCTTGCTCACGCTGCTTACGCACCTTCTCTAGCCGCGCATGGATGTTTTTGATACGCGCACGCAGCAAACGACGGTCTGTTTCTAGCTGTGTTTCACCCGGGCCACGTAAACCGATCCCCCCTTTTTGTCGCTCAAGGTGAGTCCAGCCACGCACCAGACGTGTCGACATATACTCAAGCTGCGCAAGCTCAACTTGCAACTTACCTTCATGAGTACGCGCACGTTGCGCAAATATATCTAAGATCAAGCCAGTTCGATCAAGCACACGACACTTAATTTCTCGCTCGACATTTCGCTCTTGCGCAGGTGATAACGAGTGGTTAAAAATCACCACTTCAGCTTCGTGTTCCGCCACTAGAGCACGCAATTCTTCCAACTTACCCGTGCCAATAAAAAACTTAGATACTGGACGATGACGACTACCTGTTAAAATTTCAACAGGGTCGGCACCAGCGGACAAAGCGAGCTCTTCAAGCTCGCGTGGGGATTCCTGGACAGACTCATCATACATATCCATATGAACGAGTATGGCTTTTTCACCAGACTCCGGACGCTCAAAAAACAATCAGTGTATACCTCAGTCAGCGGGTTTCTCTTCTGGCTGCGGTAACTTGACCGGACGGGCAGGTACAACAGTAGAGATAGCGTGTTTATAAACCATTTGGCTAACCGTATTTTTCAGCAAGATAACAAACTGATCGAATGATTCGATCTGACCTTGCAACTTAATACCGTTGACCAAGAAAATAGATACCGGAACACGCTCCTTGCGCAGCACGTTTAGATAAGGGTCTTGTAGCGATTGCCCTTTTGACATTGGAAACTCCTTCCTGAATAAAATATTCGTTATTATGTAGCCCACTTTAGACCAATATCGGCCTTAAATCAGAGCGTTTTTTGTGCACAGCACCAAAGACTAACAGAAGCATTATATAATGGCAGCATTGATCAATTTCAAGCTATCATTAACAATATCCCCACTCTCACTGTTTAACCAGTGTAGATCATCCCAGCCTCGCAGCCAGGTTATTTGCCTTTTCGCAAGTTGCCGAGTAGCCACCACACCTTTAAAGACCAATGTGTCGTAATCATACTCGCCCGCTAAGTAGCTCCACGCCTGTCGATAGCCTACACAGCGGATAGACGGCATACTAACGTCTAAATCACCCCGATCATACAATGCTTGAACCTCATCTAGGAACCCTGCTTTGAGCATTAATTCAAACCGTTGTTCAATTCGCTTATGTAAAGCAGCTCGATCACCCGGCATAACAGCTAGATTCACTAGATTATAGGGTAACGAACACGATTCCTGCTCAGCCCAAAGCGCAGTCATTGTACGACCCGTAATTTCATACACTTCTAACGCACGCTGCACACGCTGCGAATCATTAGGCTTTAATCGCTGCGCCGATACTGGATCAACTTCAGCTAATCGAGCATGTACTGCTGGCCAGCCTTCTCGCGTACCCCACTCAAACAAACGCTGCCTAACGTCAGGATCAGCCTCAGGCAAAGCGGCCAAGCCCTTCACTAGCGCGTTGTAGTACATCATAGTACCGCCAACTAATAGAGGGATCTTACCGGCTGCTGTTATTTCAGACATCGCCTGCAAAGCGCCTCGTCGAAAGTCAGCGGCAGAGTAGCTCTGCGCAGGATCCAATATATCGACCAACCGATGCGGATATCGTTCCAATGTTTCACGATCGGGTTTAGCAGTCCCTATATCCATCCCTTTGTAAATTAAGGCAGAATCTACACTAATCAGCTCGCACGGCAACTCTTCTGTCAAACGTAATGCCAAGTCAGTCTTACCAGCAGCCGTCGGCCCCATCAAAAAAATAGCCGGAGGTGAGGTCTGCGACATATTATTGCCCCCGCATAAATAACTTATCTAATTCAGATAAACTAAGCTGCGTCCAAGTTGGACGGCCGTGATTACATTGACCACTTCGCTCTGTAGCCTCCATATCGCGCAGCAGCCCGTTCATTTCAGGAACGGTAAGCTGACGATTAGCACGCACTGCGCCATGGCAGGCCATAGTACCTAGCAGCTCGTTGGTATGCTCTTCAATACGTCGACTACTGCCAAACATCAGCACATCAGATAGCACATCACGTAGCAACTGCTCGACATTCGCTTTAGCCAAGGTAACCGGCACTTGGCGAATCACTAGCGATTCTTCACTGACACGCGCTAGCTCAAAGCCTAACTTCTGGAATAAATTTTCGTATTCTTCAGCTGCATCCGCCTCTCGACTGCTTACCGCCATGCTAACAGGCACCAATAAAGGCTGACTACGCACACCTTCTTGCTCATAAGCCACTTTAAGACGTTCATAAACAATCCGCTCATGTGCTGCATGCATATCAACCAAGATCAAACCCTCTTGGTTTTGGGATAACACATACACGCCATGCAACTGAGCAACTGCAAAACCTAATGGTGGGATTTGTTCATCTGACTCTGCCGCCGGCATAATGTGACGCGCAGGCGTTAGACCTCCCGCAAGCGAGCGAGTACTTGTATCACCTGCATATCCACTGCCTCCCTGATTATGCAATTGTCCATACGCCGCAACCTGCTCATGCACGGCATTAGCAGGGATAGATTCTCGAGTAGGCTGCAAAGGCATATTATGCTGCTGATAAGACATTTCTTGCGGCTGGTGCGTTGGCTGCAGCGTTTGCGCGGCAGGCACACTGTTGCTATCGGGACGCACGTCACCAATAACACGATGAATAGAGCGAAAAATGAAGTCATGTACCAAACGTGTCTCACGAAAACGCACTTCATGTTTAGTGGGGTGCACATTCACATCCACCAGTGCTGGATCCAAATCGAGGTACAATACATAAGCAGGATGACGACCATGATAAAGGACATCTGCATAGGCTTGGCGTACAGCATGCGTCACGATTTTGTCGCGTATCATTCGACCATTAACAAAAAAATACTGTAAATCCGCTTGGCTGCGCGAAAAAGTAGGCAAACCAATCCAACCGCTTAAGCGTAAGCCGGAAGCCTCCGCATTAACATCCACACGAAGCGATTGCTCAACAAAAGCAGGGCCACATACCGAAGCGACACGACGCTCGGCCTCCACCTGAGAATCAGCTGGACGTAGTTGATGAATAACACGCGTGTTGTGCCTAAGCGTAAACGCGACATCAAATCGGCTAAGCGCCAGTCGCTTCACCACTTCTTCTAGGTGCTTAAATTCTGTATTTTCTGTTTTTAAAAACTTTCGGCGAGCAGGTGTATTAAAAAAAAGATCCCGCATTTCAACCGTTGTGCCTTGCGGGTGCGCAGCAGGTGATAGCTGCGCTTGCATATCACGCCCTTCCGTTTCTACCTGCCAAGCTTGATCATTACCCTTGCGGCGAGACGTTAAGGTTAGACGAGAAACCGAACTAATACTGGCCAATGCCTCGCCTCGAAAGCCTAGGCTATTTACCGCCTCTAAATCTTCTAGTTCATATATTTTAGAAGTTGCATGCCGACTGAGCGCGAGCGATAAATCATCTTTTTCAATACCCGCACCATCGTCTCTAATACGTATCAGCTTTATACCTGCTTGCTCAACATCAATTTCAAGACGCATTGCGCCCGCATCGATACTGTTTTCCAAAAGTTCTTTAACGACTGAAGCAGGCCGCTCAACCACCTCACCTGCAGCTATTTGGTTAGCAAGGCGAGGCGATAACAATTGTATTCGTGAAGACATGTAAGCTCTTATCGTTAATGAGGTCGATGGCTAGGTTGAAGGGATGTGTAACACCTGACCGATGCGTATCTTATCACCTTTAATCTCATTCGCCTTACGTAAGGTCGTCAAAGAAACACCATGGCGCGACGCGATAACAGACAAGGTATCACCGCTTGTAACTTTATAAACTCGTTTACCTTGTGCATTCAAGCCTCCGTTTTTCTGATGAGCTACCAAGGTATACGCAGGCGGCTTACTCCAAAAGTGTGTTCGGATGCCACTATAGATAGCCTTGGCCATCTTTTTACGATACGCACTAGACTTTAAAAGGCGGGCCTCTTCTGGATTAGAAATAAAACCGGTTTCAACCAGTATCGACGGTATATCAGGTGATTTAAGCACCATAAAACCGGCGCTTTCTACATGCGACTTATGCATTTTAGCGAAGGAATCAATATTGGCATGAATACGATTAGCAATCTGCTTACTGTCAGAGCGACTCGCGTGCATGGACATATCCAAAAGAACACCCGCCAACACTTCGTCTTTATCTTCGAGACTAACACCACCTACGCCGCCGATTAAATCAGCGCTGTTCTCTTTACTCGCTAACCAACGACCCATTTCGCTCGTGGCGCCTCGGTTCGACAACACCCATACCGATGCTCCTTTAGCACGCGCATCTTTGAACGCATCGGCATGAATTGATACAAACATATCTGCGCTTCGGTTACGTGCCTTTTTAGTCCGACCACGCAAGCTAATGTAATAATCACCATCGCGTATTAGATCAGCTGAAAAGCCAGGCTCTTGATCGATAAGGCGTTTCACTTCACGAGCAATTTCTAAAACAACATCTTTTTCTCGTACACCACCCGCCCCAATAGCACCCGGATCATCCCCGCCGTGACCGGCATCTATAGCGATAACGATATCACGCAATTTTGCCGGCACTGCTGGAGCTGTTGCCTGAGCAACGGGCGCGGCAGTTTGCTCGTCCGTAAATAAGTCCAAAACAAGACGATCACCGTATTGATCGTTTGGCTTAAGCTCAAAGCTACGAGGCTTAACCACACGATTCAGATCTAATACAACACGTAAGTCAGATCCGTTTTCACCCGTTCGAATTTTACTGATAGGGCTATTCACTAAATCTAAAGCCGATAATGAGGCCTTCATTTGCGCGCCAGTAATATCTAGCACCAAACGGTCGGGATTAGATAGCGTGAAAATTTTATGACTAATCCCTGAAGACAGATCAAATACAAGACGAGTTTTTTCTGGGGACAGCCACATACGCACTTGCTGGATATCAGCCGCCATACTCGTTTGTGTAGATATGAACCCACAAACCAGCAAGACAACTGGGATACAGCGATGGATTATTGATCTCATTAAAAACGTCATATAAAACGTAATCTACCGTTACTATGTCAATGAAGAAAAAGTGTTATTCATTATATCGGCCGCCTTCTGACCTTTTTCAGTATGAGCTACACATTGAATAGCTCGCCCCTCTCCATGCGGCTCTATAAATACGTCTAAATCAGGCTTCGGTAACAATCCATCACCTTTATCGGGCCACTCCACCAAACAAAGGTGTGCTTCACTAAAGTAATCTCGTATACCGAGATACTCCAGCTCTTCAGGGTCTATTAGTCGATACAAATCAAAATGATGAACAGCACCTTTCGTTAACTCATACGACTCTACCAACGTGTAGGTTGGGCTTTTCACCGCGCCTACATGCCCACCGGAACGAATCAAACCTCGACTAAGCGTGGTTTTCCCCATGCCTAAGTTGCCTTGCAAAAACACAATACCCGAATGCTCCATTGCTGACAGCAAGCTAGCACCGAACTGCTCCATTGATCCCTCGTCGGGGATAAAATAAACCGGTAGCATCATCACCTTACACATTGTTATTAAACGTATTACACACGCTATCTATTATTAAGAATCAATTTAACATATGGATTTAGATCCGTCGCCTTCAATCCACGCTCGCCATCAGCGGCAGCACTGCGATCAGCGGCAGCAGCATGCGCGTATACGCCGACACGCGCAGCATCAACAGGACTTAGTTTTTGAGCTATCAGCGCACCTATAATGCCTGAGAGCAGATCCCCCATACCCCCCGATGCCATTCCCGGATTACCAGCACTGCACAAATGCATCACATCACCATCTGTGACCAAAGTACCCGCGCCTTTTAACACCACCGTTCCTCCGGTCGTTTCATGCAACCGCCGAGCGGTCTGCAATCTATCCTGCTGAACCAATGCTATCGACTGCGATAACAGACGAGCAGCCTCTCCCGGATGGGGTGTGATCACCCAGTTAGAACGGTCTAATTCATACAGCTTTCCTGTGCGCTGTAACAGATTTAACCCATCTGCATCGACAACGCAGGGCAAAGATGAGTTCCATAAAGCTTGCAGCATTTGCTCAGCCCACGCTCCCAAACCTAAACCTGGTCCAAAAACCACCGCATCTACTTTATCTAGTAACGGCGCCAACTCCTGCCCTGAATTAATACCGCATGCCATAATCTCAGGACATCGTATCAATGCAGCCACAACGTGCTCAGGGCGGGTCGCTAGCGTCACCTTGCCGGCACCCACATTTACAGCAGCTTCTGCCGCCATAATAGCAGCTCCTCCCATACCATGATCACCACCAATCACTAGCAGATGCCCAAAATCTCCCTTATGTGCTGATCGTTTACGGCGAGGTAGACACTCGACCACATCCTCTGGGCCTAAACGAAATGCACTCACATTTACAGACTCATAAACGCTATCCGGTATCCGTAGACCATCAAACTGTAATTCACCGACATAATCGACAGCCTGATTCATTAACAGACCCAACTTTAGACCAATAAAGGTCACCGTAACGGATGCTTTAACGGCCACACCCAACACCGCACCCGTATCAGCCGACAACCCTGAAGGGATATCCACCGCCAATACCCGCTTATTAGACCTATTCACCCGCCTAATCGCATTAGCGAAATCAGCTCGTACGTCTCCATTAAGCCCAGTACCTAACATCGCATCCACAATCACATCACCGACTATCGGCTCGTCTAGGTCAAACGGTAAAAACTCAACGCCTTCTGCACACGCCCACTGCCAAGCCTCAAACGCTTCGCCACGAAGTTTTTGCGCAAAGTCCGTATCACCGACATAACGTGCTTGCACTAACCAGCCTTTTTGCTGAGCAAGACTCGCGATTACAAAGCCATCTCCGCCATTATTGCCACCACCGCATAAGATCGTAACCGTGCGAACATGTGGCCAGCGCTGCATTAACGCAACAAACGCCGATTTCGCAGCGCGCTTCATTAACGTAAAGCCTGGAATACCCGCTTCATTAATAGCGATTTTATCCAGTAAACGTGTTTGCTCAGCCGTGTATAATGGTGCAGGTAATTCATTCATTGCAGATGTTCCTATCGGTAATCGATCGATCAGATAAGTGCATAGCCGCGCTTATGGATCAATTGTATACAGCCATTATAGGATAATGCGCCCACTAACAGGCAAGTACTCAGTGACAGAACAATCACCCGAACCGCACACCCAAGCGCCACACACTGATTTAACGTCAGATCAACTGACTGCACTCGCGCGACAGATACATGCTCTATCGGCGGATTTTGGTTTCCAGCAAATGGGGATTGTTGACCCCATGCTTGATGAAGCGATGACGCACCATCAAGCATGGCTAGATAAAGGTTATCAGGGTGAAATGAGCTACCTAGAAGGTAATTTAGACAAACGCGCAGCGCCTTATGAAATGGTTCCCGGTAGCTGCCGTATTATTAGTGTTCGAATGAATCACTTACCTCCATCGTTTTCGGCACTAGCACTACTTAAGCAGCCTGACAAAGCTTATATAGCTCGTTACACACTAGGGCGCGATTACCATAAAACGTTTCGCAAACGTCTAACTCAATTTGGCGAAAGAATCTCTGAGCTTGTAGGCAACATGGGATATCGCGCCTTTGTCGATAGCGCGCCAATTTTTGAACGCCCAATTGCAGAGCAAGCAGGGCTAGGTTGGACGGGCAAGCATACCCTGATCTTAAATCGCTCCGCAGGTTCATGGTTTTTCCTAGGAGAGCTATTGATTGATTTACCTTTACCTACGGATAAGCCAGACACCAAAACACACTGTGGTTCATGCACCGCGTGCTTAGATATCTGCCCTACAAAAGCCTTCACCAAACCCTACGAACTGGATGCTACTCGCTGTATTTCGTATTTAACCATTGAAAAAAAGGGCGACATACCTTTAGAACTTAGGCCTCTCATGGGTAACCGTATCTTTGGTTGTGACGACTGCCAGCTTGTATGCCCTTGGAACCGTTTCGCCAAACATACTAACGAAACCGACTTCCACCCACGCCATTCGCTAGACGACATTTCACTACTAGAGCTATTTAATTGGAATGAAACTACCTTTTTAAAGCGCACAGAAGGCTCGGCTATTCGTCGAACGGGCTACGAAGGCTGGTTACGCAACATAGCCGTAGCGTTAGGCAATAGCAAAGGCGGCACTACTGCCATTAAAGCTCTACTAGCAAAGCGTCCAGAGTGCACCGCTATGGTACAATCACATATTGATTGGGCTGTTTCTGAATTGCACAATCAACAAGGCTCTATCGGCAAGGCGTCTAAGAGTATTCCAGCCATCAACAAACAGATTATCGAGATCCCTGATGAGCACGCTTAAATACCTTCTCTCTTACCCTGACGACGTGCAAGCTCAAGTAGAGCAGCTATTACAGCAAAACAAACTGCGTTCTTTTCTATTAAAGCGCTATCCTGAACCTCATAACATTGCGAATGATAAATCGCTACGCGACTATGCCTTTGAGCTCAAAAATCGCTATTTAAAAAGCTCTTCACCACTCAGTAAAGTTATCTATGACGGAAAACTTCACGTCATTCACAATGCATTAGGCACTCACAGTTTTGTCTCGCGTGTTCAAGGTAACAAGCTAAAAAGCAAAAACGAAATACGTGTGAGCTCTGTTTTTAAAAAAGCACCTGAAGCCTTTTTAAACATGATTGTCGTACATGAGTTGGCCCACATCCGGGAAAAGGAGCACAATAAAGCCTTCTACCAACTCTGTCAGCACATGCAGCCGGATTACCACCAGCTTGAGTTCGAGATGCGCGTTTATCTAACGCAACTCGAAACCTACGGCTCCATTTACGACTAGACTAACGAGTATCAGATACGTTTTCGCCCGCAAACTGTAAGCGATCTTGTCACTAACCATTACCCGTTAACGAGACTCCCCGTGGAATACGATTTTTATACTGATGATTTAGACCACCCAACTGCCCGTTGCTCAATGGAGTCTGAAGCCATTGGCCGCTGGCTAACCGATGAATGTACTTCGATTGCACAGTGCGAGCATTTACTGCGAGTAATGACCGAACTGATCCATCAAAAACGTTTTGACTACCAGCAAGCAAGCGAAGACTGGTTACTGCGCATGACCGTAACGGATGTAGATGTTGTGGCAAACACATTAGGTTTTGAACCTGACGAAGAACTACCGGAAGATTTATCCCTTTATGATTTAGAATCTATGGCCGCTTGCGGGTTAGAAGACTTTAAAGCGCTACTGGAGAAATGGCTTATTTTTCTAGCTGAGCGCGAAAACCGCTCCCTCTAGCAATTAATAACATGTAAAACAAAAAAAAACGGTACAACCCAAGGTGATACCACCTTAGACTGCAACCGTCTTCTGCACTTTTGTAGCCGCCCTAAATACTGAAGTGCTTAGCTATCAATGCTCTCGACACAATCCACAAAGTATTGTGTCTCTATGCCACCTTTCTCAGCAACCAAACCATGTACATAGGTTTCGAAACCTGGGAAAGCACGGTTAAAGACCCGAGCAAACTTCAAGTAATCAACGATCGTTTTGTTAAACACTTCGCCTGGCACCAACAAAGGAATCCCCGGCGGATATGGCGTTAACATAACAGCGGTTACACGACCTTCCAGCTCATCCAACGGCACGCGCTCAATGTCTTTATGCGCCATCTTCGCAAATGCTTTAGCAGGCTTCATAGCTGGCACTAAATCCGACAAATACATTTCGGTTGTCAAGCGAGCCACATCATATTCGCGATAAATACTGTGAATTTGCTGGCATAACTCTTTCAGACCAATACGCTCATACTGCGGAAACTGGGCAATAAAATCAGGTAATACACGCCACAAGGGAGCATTCTTATCATAATCATCTTTAAACTGCTGTAAAGCAGAGATCATGGTATTCCATCGACCTTTAGTAATACCGATGGTGAACATAATGAAGAATGAATACAGACCATTTTTCTCGATCACCACGCCATGCTCAGCAAGGTATTTAGCCACAATCGATGCGGGGATACCTTGATCTGCGAAGTCGCCATCAACATTTAACCCTGGAGTCAGAATAGTGGCCTTGATCGGATCTAGCAGGTTAAAGCCTTCTGCCACATCGCCAAAACCATGCCAGCTCTCACCAGGCTTAAGCATCCACGCATCTCGATCATCTAATCCTTCGCTGGTTAGATCATCAGGACCCCATACAGAGAACCACCAGTCTTCTTCATACTCCTCATCGACTTTACGCATCGCACGACGGAATTCTAGCGCCTCGTCCAAGGATTCTTCCACCAGCGCGGTACCGCCCGGCTCCTCCATCATAGCAGCGGCCACATCGCACGAGGCAATGATCGCATATTGAGGACTTGTCGATGTGTGCATCAAATAAGCTTCGTTGAAAATATCGCGGTCTAATTTATTAGTGTTGGCGTCTTGTACTAATATTTGTGAGGCCTGCGATAAACCCGCTAATAGTTTATGCGTTGATTGCGTTGCAAACACCATCGACTCGTCACAGCGAGGGCGACCTTCACCAATCGCATGATAGTCACCATAGAAATCATGGAATGCGGCATGCGGCAACCACGCCTCATCAAAATGAAGCGTCTCAATTTCACCGTCTAACAGATCTTTAATTTCTTCGACGTTGTACAACACACCATCATAAGTGGATTGAGTAATGGTGAGAACGCGAGGTTTAATATCGGGGTTTTCTTCTAATTTCTGACGACAAAAAGGATTCGCTAGCATCTTCTTACGGATATTCGCTGGTTCAAATTCACTACGTGGAATAGGACCAATAATGCCGTAGTGATTTCGTGTCGGCATTAAGAAGATAGGTACCGCGCCCGTCATCATAATCGCATGTAAAATCGACTTATGGCAGTTACGATCCACGACCACAATATCGCCCGGCGCAACAGTGGAGTGCCAAACGATTTTGTTAGATGTCGATGTGCCGTTAGTCACAAAGTACAGATGATCGGCATTAAAGATGCGAGCCGCATTCCGCTCCGATGCGGCGACAGGGCCCGTGTGGTCGAGTAGCTGGCCTAACTCGTCAACCGCATTACAGACGTCAGCACGTAACATATTCTCACCAAAGAACTGGTGAAACATCTGGCCGACAGGTGACTTTAAGAAAGCAACGCCACCGGAATGACCAGGACAATGCCAGCTGTACGAACCATCTTGGGCATAATCGGTAAGCGCACGAAAAAAAGGCGGTGCCAACGTCGCCAAGTATGACTTAGACTCACGAATAATATGACGAGCCACGAACTCAGGTGTATCTTCGTGCATGTGGATAAAGCCATGCAACTCACGAAGAATATCGTTAGGCATGTGTCGCGATGTACGTGTTTCACCGTACAAATAGATAGGGATCTCTTGATTACGGCGGCGAATCTCACCAACAAAAGCGCGTAACTCTTCAAGCGAACGAATACCTTGATCATCCGTCTCAAAGTCGTGATCATCAATCGACAAAATAAAACCCGCTGCCCGGCTTTGCTGCTGAGCAAACGACGTTAGATCCCCATAGCTTGTGTAGCCCTCAACTTCGACACCCTCTTTGGAAATGGCATCAGCAAGTTGGCGGATACCAGAACCACTGGTATTTTCAGTACGAAAATCTTCATCGATAATGACCATCGGAAAATGGAAACGCATAGTTTGACCCTTTCATTAATAAAGGAACTGACACTCGCTAACCTTAGCCAGCCGCTCCCGGAATTGATGCGAGTGTAAAATAGTTTCGAGACAGTGTAATCACCTTTTCAATGATGAAAGCGAATATTTACACCTTAAAGAAGGTTTCACGATAATGTTGTAATTCAGCAATAGAATCCCGAATATCGTCCAATGCTAAGTGCGTACCCTGTTTTTTTAAACCCTCTAAAACCTCAGGCTTCCATCGACGAGCCAGCTCTTTAACAGAGCTAACATCTAGATTGCGATAATGGAAGTAAGCTTCTAATTCTGACATGTAGCGATTAAGGAAGCGGCGATCCTGACCAATGCTATTTCCGCACATGGGTGAGGCACCTTTATCAACATGACCCGCGATGAAGGCAATCGTTTGCTGCTCGGCTTCGCGCTCAGACAATTGACTCTCGCGGACTCGCTGCGTCAAGCCTGTTTTACCATGCTGATTAATACACCACTCGTTCATATTATCGAGAATATCGTCAGGCTGATGAATAACTAAAGAAGGCCCTTCAGCGATAATATTCAAATCAGCATCAGTGATGATAGTAGCCATCTCAATAATGTAGTCCGTTTCAGGTTCTAGACCGGTCATTTCGAGATCTAGCCAGATCAGATTCGTTTTACGCGACATTCTTTGTCCCCTTATTCTGCATAACCGACTGATTTTGACGTGATCTTCCGGTTCGTGGCGCATAAATTATTGCTTCGGTATAGAATACCACGAAGCGAAAAGCCCGCGATCGAACTTAGGTAGTTATTTTTAATGTCAAAACGGAAAGTTACACGCCGCCAAGCGTGGCGAATTGAAAAGATTCAAAAAGAGCGCACCGACCGCGCCTCAAAAAAAGATGATCGCCTTGATGAAGTGTTAAGTGGCGGCGAACTAGGCCCAGAACAGCCCGGCTTAATCATCTCCCATTTCGGTAAACAAGTAGATGTCGAGGCCACCGAAGGCGAATCAGCAGGCACCATCTTCCGTTGCCATCTGCGTACACACCTTGGACAATTGGTCACCGGTGATCAGATCATCTGGAGAAAAGGGACGGAGTACGGCGTTGTCGTTGCTTCTCTACCTCGTAAAAGCGAACTGATTCGCCCTACCAATCACGGCGAACTTAAACCCGTTGCGGCCAATATCGATCAAATCGTTATCACATTTGCGGTGGAGCCTCAGCCATTTGCTAACCTCATCGACCGTTATTTAGTTGCATCTGAATTAAGCGATATCAAGCCTGTACTGTTATTAAACAAATCAGATTTGATCACTGAAAAAAATCGTGACGAGATCACCCACTTGCTAGATCGTTACCGGGCGATTGGCTACGAAGTGCTTATGGCATCCACTAGCCATGATGAGGGATTAGCCGAACTTAAAGCCGAACTCAAAGATCGCACTAGCGTCTTTGTAGGCCAGTCAGGTGTGGGCAAGTCATCTTTAATTAATGTATTACTGCCGGGTGTCGATATAAAAGTAGGTGGGCTATCTGAACAATCACGTAAAGGTCGTCACACCACCACAACGGCTCGGCTGTTTCATTTCCCAGCCGGTGGTGACTTAATCGACTCCCCAGGGATTCGTGAGTTCGCACTCTGGCATCTCGAACCAGAAAAACTAATAGAAGGCTTTGTCGAATTCAAACCTTTTATGGGTTATTGCAAGTTTCGAGACTGTAAACATGAGCATGAGCCAGGTTGCGCTATACTGGGGGCTATAGAGCGCGGCGACATTAGCGCCTCCCGCATGGATAGCTACCAACGTATTCTTACGTCTTTGCTGGAGAGCCCTAATAACCAATGATTAAATAAAGACAGTGAGAGTTCATGGAACAGCAGGAAAAGTCGGTCGATCACAGCAAAGAAACTCCCCTCCTTTTTGGTCGGGATGCTTGGATCAATTACCTTACAGATAAGCCTTTTCCTGTTAGAGCCAGTAGTCTTAAACGCCTGCGATTACTGGTACAAAATGACAACACCATGATTAGCCATCTTACGGCGCTTATTAAAACAGATCCGATTCTCAGCTTAGTATTTGTTCGCGCCGCTCAACAGGCCCACCACGACGCTAAACGAGATTCCGTTGTCACCAGTGTTGAACACGCCGTTTCATCATTAGGCATGGATCCCATCGAGCAACTATCGCGCCGTTTAAAGCCTGTCAAAGTAAACCCTAACAGTGTTCAACAGCAACGATATCTGCGATCCATTGCCAACAGCCATCTTGCCGCCTTTCACGCCCAAAGCTGGATGCGCCGCAAGAATCAGCCTTTTGTCGATGAGACCTTTCTTGCCAGCCTGTTCTACAGCGTTGGGTTATGGTCACTGTGGCTCCATGCACCACTTCACATGCATCAGGTTCAAATCCTCATCCATGAAAAAAAGGTGGATCCGGCAACTGCAGAAAAACAAATATTAGGCTGTACTATGCAAGAAATTTCCCACGGCCTTTCTACTCATTGGGGGTTTTCTGAGATCATCTGCCACGCACAAGACCCTGAGACCTCGCCATCACGGACGCTACTCAATAAGTTTAAGGACCGCGCATTAGGCCAAAAAGATATCAGCGATGAAGACAATCGAGCGATTGGCCACATGTTGCAAGATCGTACCTTTGTTATCAAACTTGCCAACTGGTATGCCATGAATGTCAGCCGTGAATGGCAGAGTGGCCACCCAACCGAAACCACTGATACCGTCTGTTGTTACTTGGGTGGCGACAGCGATGATGTTCGCGCTATGCTTAATCAAATCAATGTATCTTCATCACATCACTACCACGTAACAGGCACATTAGCGCCTGCGGCGGAAATGCTGATGATTGCGTCATCACATTTAGGGAACTATAAGCTAACACCCAGAGAGCTTACTAGTTTAGCGGCTACCGCTCCCCCTGTTAAAAAGCCAGCGTCTAAGAAACCACGCTTAGCCGCAGCAGCTACCCC
>Ga0115007_10000626_pt1 | contig 23463 bp, 7 predicted proteins | sample ArcOceMetagenome_2_FD_87166 | JGI IMG/M metagenome (GOLD analysis project Ga0115007, IMG submission 87166) | Marine eukaryotic phytoplankton communities from Arctic Ocean - Arctic Ocean ARC135M Metagenome | ecosystem: Environmental > Aquatic > Marine > Oceanic | place: Arctic Ocean | collected...
ATATTGACCATATTCAGGTTCTAAATAACTGTTGAACTGATTCTTTGATTTGTGTATTTCTTTAAGTATGTCTTTATTGTTTAGATAATTCTTGGGACGCATCATTCTCTCCTATAGTGTTAATTACTATTATACACGACAATTGTATCAGTGTCAACCGAAGAATAATTATAATATACATACATAATTTTGTCAACTAAATAGTAGTATAGGAGACAAGATAATTATGGCGTTTAGTATTAAAAAAGCTTCCACAAACTTTCTAAGTAGCATTGTAAGTGATGTCGGCGGCGCAATTAAATCTGCTATCGGCGATACTGTAACACAGAAGCTAGGTGCCTTAGGTCCACTAGGAAAACTAGCTGCGACATTTATTAATCAAACGGGTGGATTTGGATCGTCTAATAATAACAGAACGATTTCTAGAGCAATTATTGCATCAACTAATAGTGTTACTGAAGCAGGTGATTGGCGTGTTAGTATTGGTGTCCCAGACGTTATACTAGACGAAGGCGATATACTTGCGCCGATGAGAGCAACTAGCCAAGGAGTTTGGAATACAGGAAATAAAATGATATTTCCTTTTAACCCAACGGTACTTTTAAGTCATAGTGCAAACTATTCACAAGTGCAACCTACTCATACAAATTATGCATACAATGCATACGAAAGCAGTCAAGTAGATGCAATTACAATCACTGGCGAATTTTATCAAGAAAACGAAAACGATGCAAAATACTGGATAGCATGTTTGCACTTTTTAAGAACTGCAACTAAAATGTTTTACGGAAATAGTAATCCGTTAGGAAATCCTCCAGTTGTTTGTAGACTTAACGGCTATGGTAAACATATATTAAATGATATGCCAGTCGTAATAACAAACTTTACTACAGATTTACCAGTTGATGTAGATTATATTATGTGTACCGTTAACGGGCATCCTAACTATGTTCCTACACAAAGTTCAATTACAGTTACACTACAGCCACAATACGCAAGACGTTCGCAAGCAGGATTTAGTTTAAATGATTATGCAGGCGGCAGACATATTGGCGGCGCGGAAGGATTTGTATAATGGAAAAAAACAGTTTAAGTCCGTATGCACGTACTCCAATTAACCAATCTGGATATTTAGACATACTAAAACCTCGTCCTGTTCCTGCTAACAGAGACGATATTGTATTTGAAATAACAACTGAATTTACATATCGTCCTGATTTACTAGCACACATTACATATGGTAGAAAAGATTTATGGTGGGTATTTGCACAGCGTAATTTAGATATATTAAAAGATCCTGTATTTGACTTTGTCGCAGGCACTAAAATATTTTTACCAGATCCTTCAGCATTACGTAATACATTAGGATTTTAATATGGCATTTGATTTAAAATCAGCAGCTAAAAATGCAGTAAAATCTGCTACAATAGATACTGTTACTAGCAAAATTAATTCTAAAATTCCTGGAGTTAGCAGCCAGATGATGTCATCGGCACTAAAAGGCGGAGACATTAAAGGCGCTATTGGTGGAGCACTTGGTGGAGCACTTGGTGGAGCACTTGGTGGCGGATCCGACGGACTGATTGGTGCAATAAAAGGAAAATTAGATGGACTAGCAGCTAATTCACCTGAGCTTCGAGGTCTGACCAACACAGCACTGAAGCTAGTAGAAAAAGGCGCAGCAGATCTTAAAGGTCTGGGCGGCGAATACGGCCTGAAGATGGACCAGTATAGAGAATTAGCAGACAGAACTGGTATATCCGGCAATTTTGTTGATAGTGGATTTTTGCCGTCATACAAAGTTGACGATTCTGCTGCAAGTAAAGTTCCTAATCCGTTAAGAAGTTACAACGGAGTTAATTATATAATTACGTTAGGCGTACTTAGTGCAGAAGAATATAATAATCCTGACACTTATAGAAACATAGGAAGTTTTAAAAATTACATAATACAAAGTGCAGGCGGCAACCTAAACAAACGTTATCAAGTGTTTGACGAACACGAAGGCAACGTTAAAGGCAATCACCACATTGACGCTAAAGAAACTCACGCAGAATATTACATTGATGATATCGAATTAGATTCAGTAGTTGCACCTAATGAAAATACTAGAATGACATTAGGAACATCGTTAACATTTAACGTTACTGAACCTTATAGTATGGGAAATTTTATACAAGCAATTAGAGGCGCAGCATTTGATGCAGGATATGCTAATTATGCACATGCTCCGTTTTGTATAAAAATTGACTTTGCTGGCTATAATTTAGACGGAACATCTAATGCAAATTTTTTAACACAACCAATGTTTGTTCCGATTAAAATAACGGAGATGGATTTTAGTGTTTCTGGCCAAGGCAGCAAATATGCAGTTACAGCAGTGCCGATGAGCGAAACAGGGTTATCTGATGATATTAATAAAATTAATACAAATGTTAAAGCAACAGGTGTACTATGTTCAGAAATTCTTGAAACAAATGACCAGTCGGTAACAGGTGCAGTTAATGGAGCTATTTCAGCTTTAGAAGAAGCAGGAGCACTTGCACCATATGATAGATATATTATTTGTTTTCCAAAAACACGTAAAGAATTAAAAGACGCATTTCAAAAAGGAGAACAAGACGAGACTGCGTTTGTATCTACACCTGAAGATTTAGAAATTCAACGTCAAGGAATTGATTTCGAAACCAACCCAGAACTACGAGACACATACCAGCCAAAAACCATAACAATTAAACCTCCGAATGACACATATGGAATACTTAAATCGTTTGCTGAAAATACTAATTTAATGAATGCAATAGGACTAAGCCCATTAAATGAAGATACAAATGCAGCTGGAAACACATCCGCAGCAGACCCAAAAGCAGCAACCAATCCCGAAACAGGACAAATTGATCCAGCTGGGAAAGCAGCACAGCCTGTAGATAAAGCAAGAGATCATCAGTTTACTCAGGGCGAGCTAATTACTGCTATTATTGAAAAAATGGTATTACAAACAACTTACGCTGCCGAAAAGTCAACTGAAGGCGCCAAAAATGGTATGAACAAATGGTTTAGAATTGATACACATGTTTACATAGATGAAGGCGCCTTAACCGAAGCAACAATGGGCCGACGACCTAGAGTTTATGTGTACAGTGTTATCGAATATGAAGTTGATCAAGCAGTTACAATGGCTGGTAATCAAGCACCGCAAAATACTAAAGGACTAAGGCAACTTGCGCAGAAAGAATACAACTATATCTATAGTGGCAAAAATGAAGATGTGTTAAACTTTGATTTAAAATTTAATAATGCATATATGATGACTGCATTTGCAGATCTTGGAATGGCCGCAGGCGGACTCCGAGGTGCGGCTGATAATGCAACAAATATTGCCTCTGGTAACGAAAAAGACAAAGGCGTCACAACTCCAGTGGCTGAAAAAGGAACAAATGAAGAAGGTAGCGCAGGTACAGAACTTGTGACTGGCGTGGATACGCCATCCGGCTATACAGGCAGTGACGTTCGACGCAAAATTGCTGAAATCTTCCACGATAAAATCACAAAAATGAATGTAGACATGGTTACTGCTGAGATGGAGATACTAGGAGATCCTTATTTTATACCGCAACAAACCGGTAACTACGTTGGTGCTGTTGGAAATACGATAGCTGAAATTAATGGCGGCACAATGAATTACTTAGACCAGTCAGTATTTTGTATTATAAATTTTAGAACTCCGTTTGATTATCAAGTTAAAGGTGCAACAATGGAATTTCCACAAATTGTACAAGGGTTTAGTGGATTGTTTCAAATATGGGCAGTTACTAATAATTTTAGCGGCGGCAAGTTTACTCAAATTATTAAGCTAATAAGACGTAAAGGCCAAGACGATGAAGCAACAACTGCAAATTCAGGAACGATGATAGTAAACAACGATTCAGCATTAGTAAAGGATGGCGTACAATCAGACGGTACAGTTGGAGGACAGCAACCAGGAGTTGATTGTTTCCCAGCTCCAAAAAGTGATGATATTAGAGAAATAAATCCAGCAATTGGAGCAGATGTTGCCGCAGCAGCAACAAATGGACTTGATCAGCTTGAGAACATGCTTGGCTCCGTAGCTGGTGACTTTAAAACAGCAATCGAGAGCCTTGAAAAAGATAAAAACCCCTTTGCAAAACTTCCGGATTTAAGCAAGATTATTCCAGGTGCAATCTCAAGTGGATTAAAAGACGCAGCATTCAGCGCAGTAGCAGGTAAGCTTGGCGGCGTAGCAGGAATTGCTGCCGGCTCACTAGCAAGTAATGCAATAGGCGGCATTGGAACAGCTTTAAAAGGCGGATTCAAACCTACTGGTCTCCAAGCTGGACTTGCAGCAGGACAAAAGGCAACTGATGCAGTAACAGCTTCTCTTGCTGCAAATGAAAAAATTGCTAGTGTATCTGGCGCCGCAAAATCTAAAGCTAGTTCACTATTAGGAGGCACGTAATGGCAGAAAGTTGCCCAGAAAACACTCAAGGCAAATTAGATCAATCTAATGGCATTAAAGATAACCCTCGCGAACCGTATTATCTAGATCCTAGCCAAAATGCACCTTGGCCAGTATACGAAACATATGATGATTTAGAGACCCTAAAAGATAACATAAGAAACACTGATGAGTTGTATAGTAATACAATTGTTGTTGTTATTGATGATCAAGGAGTCCACAATCTAGGATATCCAGGTACACCTAAATTTTTCACATCCATTAAAACCAGATTGGGATACCTGAGATTTAGGCCTTTGATTATTTGGGGCATAAAAAGGAAAAAGAACATCGATGACATAGCCAAGAACAAGCAGCAGTCGAGGGACCTTGGCCTCAGTGTTGTAGTACCTATGAACATGTCCGAAAAAATGGAATATATACGGGTTAATGCTGCCGGTGCCCACCCAAATGGCACACCAGATACAAGATGCGGCGTACCTTATATTGTACCCAATCCGGATCTAGACTACTCAAGACCTCCAGGCGTAACTGCATCCACATCCAGCGCCACAACTGGAGTTACAGTTGAAACTAAAACAGTTAATGATCCTAAAACTGCAGGCACCGTTACAACAACAGAAATTAGTGTGGCTGACCAAGTTAACAATCTTAAAGTTGGTGACATAGCTACTCCAGAACAGATGAGATATATGGCACAAGGTGCACCTGCCTTAAAACCATGTTTGCCTGACACAACAGGAACAGGATCTGGTAGTGTTGCTCCAGCACCTAATGACGGAAGAACACCTGCGGCTATTGCTCTAGCGGCTGCTAAAAAAGCAGCATCTGGAATAGGCTCGCTTGATGCAGCAGCAGCGGCAGCTACTACTACAGTTGTATCACCGACTGTAGTTACTACAACAAGAGCAGCAGCTAATGGCACTGCGCCAGCACCCAACAACTCACGCCCACCAAACGTATACATATATAAAGCAATGGAAACTGGTTTAGACAGATACGACTTTAATACTGGTAAAAAAGTTTTTACTCTAGATTCTGGACCAAGTATCGAAGCAGTAGAGCCAACACCAACTACTGCACCTAACGCTAACGCAACAATAGGACCACAATAAACATGGCAAATGGTAACTACACAAGAACAACTAGCAGTAGTACATCTGGTTTTGCAGACAGAGGACCGTATGAAGCAATTGTAGTTAATAACCTTGACACAAAATACATGGGCGGCATGACTGTTGAACTATTACGATATACAAGCGCAGGTAGCACACCAGAGAAATCTGGACAGTTATTAAATGTAAAATACCTTTCTCCATTTTACGGAGTAACCCCAAGTTCTGCACTTACAGCAAATGAAGGTTACGAACACACACAAAAAAGTTACGGCATGTGGATGGTGCCGCCTGATGTAGGAACAAAAGTTCTTGTAATATTTGCAGAAGGCAATGCAAACTTTGGTTATTGGATTGGATGTATACCTGCAGAAAATATGAACTTTATGGTTCCTGACGGCCGAGCATCGACACAAAACACAACTGCAAATACCCCGCCAGGACTAAGAGGAAGAAAACTTCCAGTAGGCGAATATAACAAAGCAATAGAAACAGGTGCAAGAGTCGATCCGACACTATTTGCTAAACCGTACAACAAAGATTTTACAGAAACACTTGAAATACAAGGTTTGTTAAATGACGAATCCCGTGGCACAACTACAACTAGTTCAAGGCGAGAAATGCCTAGTATGGTATTTGGCATTAGTACTCCTGGTCCTAAAGATCGCAGAGACAGATCTCCAACAGCAGAGATTGGAACAGCAGGAAATAAGATAGCAGTTCCTTCTAACAGACTAGGCGGAAGTTCATTTGCAATGGATGACGGTGACGAAAGATTTGTGCGCACAACACACGCAGAAGACGGTCCTCCGATTTATAAAAATAAAAGCGACAACGAAGCGGGCGGTGACAGCACTATCCCACAAAATGAATTACTGCGTTTTAGAACTAGAACTGGTCATCAAATATTAATGCACAACAGTGAAGACTTAATTTACATAGGAAATTCTAGAGGAACTACTTGGATAGAAATGTCCAGTGATGGTAAAATTGATATTCATGCACAAGATAGTGTTAGTATTATGACCGAGAACGATTTAAACATTACTGCTGAACGCGACATTAATATGGAAGCTGGTAGGAATGTTAATATTAGAGCTACAGGCAGAAACCAAGACGGCGAAGGCGAAACAGGCAGAGTTCAAATTGAATCTAAACAAGACTTTAATTTGCATGTTGGAGCAAATAGTAAAATTACAGTAGGTAAAAATCAGCACATAAAAGTAAAAGAATCGCAATATATTGACACAACAAAATCATTACATATACATTCAGGTAAAGACAACAGATTAACAGCCGCAGGATCGACACATATTACTAGTGCTAAAGAGCATAGAGAAACAGCAACGTATGTTCATATGAACGGACCAAAAGCAGCGCCATCAAATGTTGCTGAAGAAGTAACTCCTTTGACAACAAATACATTACCCCGTATCGAATCAGGCGGCGCGATAAGCTCCTACGAAAGTATATTAGCAAGATCTCCCCAACATGAGCCTTGGCCGCATCATGAAAACTTAGATCCGTTATCGTTTAAGAAAATTTACACAGATAGAGATTCACCTGGCGCACTTCCTAGTGCAGACCGTATTGTTACTCCAGACACGTTTGATAAAAATTTACAAGGCAGAAAATCGAGTGGATATGTACAAGGCAGCGGCGGCAATATTAGTACAGGAAATTCTAGTCGTCCAGGTGGTAGCGGACAAACACCTGTGCCTCCAGGAGACTATAACAGTGACTATGTGTTTGATGAAAATATAGGAGCATTAAGTGAAAAATACGAATCTCGAGGCAACCCTGCTATTATTGGATGGGATAGTACCGGTGGATGGAGTTACGGAAAATACCAACTAGCAGCAAATACAGGCGCACTAAATGAATTCCATAGTTGGTTAAAAAAGACACACCCTAACATTGAAAGTCAACTAAAGACCGCAGGCGGACCAGCAGGAGGAAGAGCAGGCAGTGCAGCATATAAAGAAGCTTGGTCTTTAGTAATGGGAACGGCTGCAGGAGGAGAAATACAAAGTCAGTATGCTGGAATACAATATTATGTTCCTGGCGCCAGACGAATCTTAAATGGATCTGGAGTTAATCTTGCACTCCGGTCTACGACAGTACGCCAAGCAGCATTTTCCACAACAATACAACATGGTGCCGGCGGAGCGTCAAAAGTTTTCCGAAATGCATTAGCTGGATTAGGATATACACCAGCTGATATAACTGCAACAGTGCCTACTGACGCAGCGTTAATTAGAGCAATATATTCTGAACGCCGAGCTAAACATGGTGGCAAATATTTCCCTAGCAGTAGTGAAGGTATCAGAAATAGTGTTGTTGACAGATTTCATAATGAAGAGGCAGATGCAATTAGAAGTTTAAACGAAGAAATTCTAATTGCACAAGCAAATCCTCCGACATCAGATCCGACAGATAATAGCGCAGGCACAGAAACAGTAGCACCGCATCGCGGCGCTGTTTAATTAAGGTAAATATAGTATGAGCCAATTAGAAAAAAATCTTTATAAACGTGTTACCGTAAGCCAGCCTACTCAAACAGCAAACACTGGCAGAAAATACAGAGGATTTTCAACAGTTGCAGACGCTAAGAGCTTCAGTGTGTATGACTACGAGCTTATAAAGCAAGATTTAATTAACCATTTCCATATACGCCAAACTGAAAAATTAAGTGATCCTACATTTGGCACCATTATATGGGATATTCTATACGAGCCATTTACAGTTGACGTGCAAGAAGCAATTATCGAAGATGTTACTAAAATTATTAACTACGATCCTAGAATAAAGGCTGAAAATATTGTTATTGATACGTATGAGCAAGGCATACAAATTGATTGTACTATAACTGTACTTCCTTTTGGTATAACTGATGAATTGCGCTTCAAATTTGACAAAGACAACGGTCTACTCCAACAATAAAAATTAAATACACACATTATCATTTCAGGTAAATACATTAGTAAACAAGGAAAATGATATGTCTTCAAATGATAGACAGTCCAGGCTATTAGTAGCAGAGGACTGGAAACGAATTTACCAAAGCTTTAGGAACGCAGATTTCCAAAGCTACGATTTTGATAACCTAAGACGCACAATGATTAACTATTTGCGTCAAAACTATCCAGAAGACTTTAACGATTACATTGAATCGAGTGAATATCTTGCGCTAATTGATATGATTGCTTTCCTTGGGCAAAACTTATCATTCCGCATTGATTTAAACGCTCGTGAAAACTTCCTTGAAACAGCAGAGCGCAGAGAAAGTGTATTACGTCTAGCACGTATGCTATCTTACAATCCAAGACGCAATCAAGCAGCTAACGGCTTGCTTAAATTTGACACAATTAAAACAACTGAAAACATTTTAGATAGTAACGGTTTAAACATGGCAGGTATTACTGTTAAGTGGAATGACCAAACTAACTCAAGTTATTTTGAACAGTTTGTTAAGATTATGAATTCGGCATTGCCGTTGTCTAACTCAATTGGTAATCCTTTAAAGTCTGCATTAATTGCAGATGTGCAAACACAAAAATATCGCTTAAATGCTACAAACACTGGGCAAGCAATTTACCCGTTTACTAAACGTGTTGAAGGGGTAAGCACACGTTTTGAAGTAGTAAGTACTGACATATCAGGCGAAAACGTGTTAGAGGAAGCGCCACTGCCTGGCAACAGTCCTGCATTTTTGTTTAGAGATGATGGACAAGGAGCTGGTAGTAATAACACTGGATTCTTTATGCATTTCCGTCAAGGTAAACTTGAGACAGGAAACTTTGCAGTAAGTAATCCAACTCCAAATCAAGCAGTACAAATTGATGCTGAAAATATTAACGACAGTGATGTATGGTTATTTGCATTAAATAGTGCAGGCTTTGAAAGCAGTGAGTGGACAAAAATTGACTCTACTGAAGGCAATAACGTTATCTATAATAGTTTGTTTAATAAAACTAGAGACGTATTTGCTGTAACAACACGCATTGGCGACAGAATTAATTTAAACTTTAGTGATGGTGTGTTTGGAAACTTAGCTACTGGCAACTTTAGATCGTATTACAGGACTAGCAATAATCTACGTAGTGTGATTACTCCTAGTGCAGTAGGAACAGTAAGCATTGATATTCCGTACCAGTCGAGAAACGGCTCAGCGCAAACACTTACAGTTGGTCTTAAATTAAATTACACAGTTAGTAACGGTACCGCATCAGAAACTAGTGCAGAAATTAAACAAAATGCACCAGCAACATATTATACACAAAACCGTTTAGTTACTGGCGAAGATTATAACATTGGTCCGTTAGCAATTAGCCAAGACATTATTAAAACTAAAAGTTCGAATAGAATTTCAAGTGGAATAAGTCGGTTCTTTGACTTAAAGGATGCAAGTGGCAAGTATTCAAATACTAGTTTGTTTGCAGATGACGGCATAATTTATAAAGAAGAATTTGCCGAAAAACAATCATTTACTTTTGCAACACAAACTGACATTGAAGGTATTATATATAATACTATTGAAAGCATATTAAGTAGTGCAACTGCGCAGAACTTTTATCTAGCAAAATATCCAAAAATTATAGTAAGTGATCTTAACGCAACTTGGTCTCAATCTAGCACAAGTACAAATAGATCATTAGGTCTATTGCAAGATACTGATAGTAATGCATATACTGTAGGTACGTTTACTGCTAATAGTTTGCGATTATTAGAAGCAGGCTCGATGTTGAAGTTTGTTGCTCCTACTGGCAAGCACTTTATGCCCGACGGCACATTAATGGAAGACAGCAGTAGCGGAGACCATTTAGGAAAAACAACATACAAATGGTGTAAGTTAATTTCTGTAACAGGAGACGGCACAGTAATAGACGAAGATGGCATTGCTCCTATTTCAGTAAACGATGTTATACCGACAGGCGCAGTACTACAGCAAGTTATACCAAATTTTTCTAAAGTATTAATTAATGACATAAAGACACAATTAATTGACCAAACATTTGAATACAAGGATTTTGCACTACGTTACGATCAATATGACAGACAGTGGAAACTAGTATTAGCACAAGACATTAACACACTTAATGCATTTGCTACTGGTAAAGCAGGCGACATAACAGGTGCTAATTTAGATTCAAGCTGGATGCTATACTTTAAAACAGACGGCGAAAAATATACAATTACATATCGAAATTTAAGATATGTAATGGAAAGCGCAGACGAAATTAGATTTTTCTTTGACGCTGCTGATAAGATTTATGATCCGTCAACAGGACAAATTGTTAGAGACAAAATTGATATATTAAATATTAACCGTAAGCCTGGACAATTAATTCCGTTCACATCAGACTATAACTGGACAATTACTGATGCATATAGAGATTCTGAAGGATACTTAGATAGTCGTAAAATTCAAGTTCAATTTATTGACCTTGATGATGACGGTGTAGTTGATGATCCTGATATTTTTGAGCAAATTGTCGGCGAAGAAGATACAACTATTCTTACAAAAGACAAATTAATATTCCAAAAGAAATACACCACAACTGACGGTGTAGAAGATTTTAAATATTTTGCAAACACAACTGCTGAAATTATTGTAGTACAAAACGAAGCAGCTATTGCTCCGTACAGTGCTAGAGTAGAAGGACAAATATTTTACTTAATTAACGAAGGTATTTTTAGGAAGCTTAATAAACTACTAAACAATACAGAAATTAATACAGACTATAAAGCATTCTTTGGCAGAGCAGATTTAAAGTTCCATTATGTACATGTTGCAGACAGTGGCTATAGAATTGATCCAAGTGCAAGTAACATTATTGATACTTATATTTTATCTAAAGCGTACGACATGCAAGTAAAGCAATATGTTGCTGGAACACTTTTAGTACAGCCTAAGCCTCCTAGTAATGATGAATTATTTAGAAGCTATGGCAGAGAAATAAACAAAATAAAAAGTTTAAGTGACGAAGTTATCTATCACCCTGCAAAGTATAAAATCTTATTTGGCGACAAAGCCCCAGCAGATCTGCAAGTTAAATTTAAGATTGTTAAAAATGCTGGTGTAGTTATCAATGACAACGAACTTAAATCAGACATTATTGAAGCTATTAATAAATTCTTTGATATTGAAAATTGGGACTTTGGAGAGACATTTTACTTCCAAGAACTTAGCGCCTATATTATAAACCAGCTGTCACCAAAACTGGTAAGTATACTAATAGTACCGCGCCAAACAACACAATCGTTTGGTAGTCTATTTGAAATAAAGAGTGAGCCAGATGAAATATTTGCAAGTGCAGCGAAGGTGAGTGATATCGAAACAATTGATCAATTAACAGCAACTAATTTACAAGCTAGCGGAACAGTAATTAACACTGTTGCAACTAGCATAACATCAGGAATAACAAGCAGTGCATCGACACCTGCAACAACGTTGTCACTAGGCGGCGGGCTAAACACAAATTCAAGCGGTTCGGGATCAAGTGGTTCAGGATCAAGTGGTTCTAGTGGTGGAGGATATAGTTACTAATGGCTAAAAATGATCAGAACGAAAGCGCACTACCTGTTCCAGGACAGAATAATAAAATCACTGCAAGTGACTTTTTACCTAAGTTCTTTAGAACACAAGCTAACAAAAAGTTTTTGCAAGGCACACTTGACCAACTTATACAACCTGGTGTTGCTGAAAAGATAAATGGTTATTATGGTAGAACAACTGCTAAAGCATATAAAGTAACTGACAACTATATTGATGATGTATCAGCTAATAGAACTAACTATCAGCTAGAACCAGCGACAGTTATTAAAGATAACTATGACAATATAACTTTTTATAAAGACTACAATGACTACATAGGGCAACTTGGTGTATATGGCGCAAGCGTAGATAATCACAGTCGTTTAAACAGCCAAGAAACATATGCTTGGAATCCAAGCATAGATTGGGATAAGTTTGTAAACTTCCGCGAGTACTACTGGATGCCAAACGGTCCACTTAGTGTACAAGTTAGAGGACAGAGTAGAGATGTTGTTAGCACATACACTGTAACTACTGAAGACCAAGGCGATAATATTGCTTACATATTTAACGACGGATTAATACGTAACCCAGAATTAAATCTTTACCGAGGACAAACATACCGTTTTGAAATAGATGCCCCTGGACATCCTATGTCAATTGCTCTTAGTAGAACGTTTACTCCAGGTGCGACAGTTGACACTAATGTTAGTACATTGTATACTGACGGTATAACTGTGTATGACAAAGATGGTAATGTTACAACTCTTAGTTATATTGAAAAGGGAGCAATTGAATTTACTATTCCATCAAACGCTCCTGACGTACTATATTATATTAGTAAAAATGCTATCGATACAAGTAACTTTATTAAAATTTATGACATTGAAGAAAATACATTTCTTAATATCGGCGAAGATGTATTAGGTAAGAAAACTTATACTAGTGCAAACGGCGTTGCGTTATCTAACGGAATGAAAGTTAAATTCCAAGGCGATGTATTGCCTGCTGAATATAACACTAACGATTGGTATGTAGAAGGAGTCGGCGACAAAATTAAATTAATTAAAGATCAAGATTTAATTATTCCAGCTGCATACAGTGATATTAATCGTATAGCATTTGATGCTGATAACTTTGACACTATGCCATTTTCTGATGCAACTGCATATGCAACTAATAAAGACTACATTGTCATTAACCGCGCAACACCAGACAGAAACGCCTGGAGTCGCTACAACAGATGGCACCACAAAGATGTAATTTTAAAGAGTTTTGAACTTAATAATTTAACAAGAAATGTTAACGAAGAAAATAGAGCGAAACGTCCTATTATAGAATTTGAAGCAGGCTTAAAGCTACACAACTTCGGAGCATATGCTAAACAAGATGTTGACTTAATTGATACATTTACTACAGATGTGTTTAGTACTATTGAAGGACAAATAGGATATAATATTGACGGCATTAATCTTGCTGATAATATGCGTATTTTGTTCACAGCAGATACTGATGCATTAGTAAGCGGAAAAATATACCAAGTTAAATTTGTTAACATTGGAAATAACAGACAGCTTAGTTTAATTGAAACTACTGATACATTACCTATCGATCTTGAAACAGTGTTAATTACACAAGGTGTAAAAAATGCAGGTAAGAGTTATCACTACCATAACGCTAAGTGGACTACTGCACAAGAAAAAACAACACGTAATCAAGCTCCTACATTTGAATTATGCGACACAAATGGTAACAACTACAGCAATGAAACTTATTATGGATCAACTACGTTTAACGGTACTAAGTTATTTTCATATGCTGTAGGCACAGGAACAGTAGACACTGAATTAGGATTCGCACTAGATTATAAGTCTATTAATAACTCAGGTGATATTGTATTTGATTTTAACTTACTGTCAGATACATTTACTTACCAAACAGATGATAATTTATACACACAAAAAATTAATGGCGGCTATTTAAAGAAATATAGTTCACTTACTAAATTTGCTTATGTAAATGGATTTAGTAGCAAGCCTACTATTAGTAAACAGTATGTTATAAACGAATATGCTGCAACTGCCATTCAGGTTAATAACTTTGAAATTAATGTCTACGATAACTCGAGTAGTATTGCAGATTTAAAAGTAGTTGTGTTTGTCAATAACAAATTACAATTAATAACTACTGATTACACAATTGATAAAACTAAAGCCAATGCAGTTATTACATTTGTAAAAGATTTAGTAGCCACTGATGTTATTAAAATTAAGACAGATAGTAAAGCTATTAAAAATTCTAATGGCTATTACGAGTTTCCGTATAACTTAGAACGCAATCCTCTAAACGATGATGTTAACCAATTCACACTTGGTGAAGTAATAGATCACGTTGATAGTATGCTAGAAGATATTCCAGGATATGCCGGTAATTACTTAGGATCAAGTAACTTGCGTGATTTAGGTGACCTAGATGAATTTGGTAAACGCTTTGTTAAACACAGCGGCCCAATTAACTTACCGCTATACCACGTAACTAATAAAGATTACAACATTGTAAAAGCGTTAAAATATTCTAAAAAAGAATATTCAAGATTTAAGAAGACTTTTTTAGACACCGCCGCAACATTAGGATATGACGGTCCTATTAAAGAACATGTTGACCTTATATTAAAAACAATTAATAGTGATAAATTAAAGTCGCAGCCTTTTTACTTCTCAGACATGCTGCCTGCTGGCGCATCTAATAAAATAGCGTATACTATATTAGATAAAAGAACAACAGAGTATCCAATTACTGGAACTTTTAATTTATCTAAACTGAGCGCAGCAAGCACAACTGTATATTTAAATGGTACACAGTTAACTTATTTGAAAGATTATAATTTTAATATTGCTGGCTATGTTACAATCAAAGCTGGACAAATAGAAAACGATTTAATTGAAATACACGAATATAATAATACTGATGGTAGCTTCGTTGCTCCTACTCCTAGTAAACTGGGATTATTTCCAAAGTATTATCCTGAGCTAACTATTGACGATACTGTACTTGCTGCTGAGCCAACAACTACTGGCCCATTTAAAGTATATGGCGAAGACAGTGCAACTGGTACTAGAGGCTGGTTTTATCCTGTGTACACAGCTAAAAGTGCAGCAGGCGCAGGTACTGCATCGAAATCCCATGTATTTACAGGAATGAATAAAATATTTTATATTCCTACAGCTGGCGCAACACTTGGCGGCAATGACAATATCGAAGTTACTGAATACTCAGTTGGCGTTGCTTTTATTAAGGGCCATGACGGCAGCTATATTAAAGCGTATAAAGACTTTAGAGACGAGTTACTATTAGAACTAGAAAAAAGAATTTTTAATAATATTAAAGCAGAATATTCAACTGATAGGTTAGATGTTAATACTTTCATCGGTGGAGAATTTAGAGTTAATGAATTTACTAAAACTGAAATAGATAATACGTTGCTTGGTGATTTTACGCAGTGGTTGCAGCAAAATTTAAACAATCAAACTTATACAAACAATACGTTCTACGACAGAACTAATAATTGGACATTTAACTATCAGGATACTACTTCACCAGCCGGTAATATAAACCCGGGATTCTGGAGAGGCATGTATTCTAGAGCATTTGATACTGACCGTCCTCACAGCCATCCGTGGGAGATGCTTGGCATCTCTACTAAGCCATCTTGGTGGAACACAGTTTACGGACCTGCTCCGTACACTGGCGACAACTTAGTTTTGTGGAAAGACTTAGAAGTAGGTCGCATCGCAGATCCTCTTAATACTAGAATTGATCTCAACTATGCTCGCCCTGGATTAACTAACTGTATACCAGTTGATAGTAACGGTAAATTGCTATCGCCGATAAACAGTAAGTATGCTAAAGATTTCCAGATACAAAGTGCAACACAAAACTTTAAATTCGGCGATCATGCACCAATCGAAAATGCGTGGCGCAGAAGCTCCGAGTATCCGTTTGCTGTACTAACTGCAATGTTGTTAAATAAACCTGCTAAAACAATGGGCTTAGGATTTGATGTTTCTAGGATATCTAAGAATTTAGCAAATCAATGGGTTAACATAGATACAAATGCTCCTATTGTTATTAAAGATTTAACATTGCCAAACACATTTGATTCAGCTACACGAATTAATACAGCAGGGTTAGTAAACTACATTTATAACCTTGTAGCAAGTGATATATTATCAGTATATAAGAGTTATAAAACTGACTTGTCGCTAATTACTAACCAAATTGGTGTTAAGATTGCTGGATTTACTAGTAAAGAAAAGTTTAATTTGATACTAGACAGCAGATCACCAACTCAGTCTTTAACACAAGACGGTATATTTGTCCCACAAGAAAACTATCAAGTATTTTTAAATACAAGTAGTCCTACTGAACTAGCAATATACAGTGGTATTATTATAGAACGAGCTGAACTAGGTTATATTGTAAGAGGATACAATTCAGAAAAGCCATACTTTGAATATTATGAAGCACTAACTGGGTCGTCTGCAAATATTGTAACAGTTGGCGGCATATCTGAAAAGATAGTTCCTTGGGATACTAATACTGCCTACATTAGCGGTGAAGTAATATTGCATAATAATGCATATTACAGAGTTATTACTTCTTTTACTAGTGACACAACGTTTAACACTAACGATATAGTTAAGCTTCCTGCACTTCCTCTTACTGGCGGAAGAACAGCAGCATTTAAGAAAGATTTTAATACTGTATCCCTTAAAAGAGTCCAATATGGAACACGCTTTACTACAGCACAAGATGTCGTTGACTTTATTTTAGGCTACAGTGTAAGACAACAAGCGATGGGATTTAGTTTTGAGAATGTAATTGCTGGATCTAACGAAGTTGAAAACTGGAAGCAAGCAGCAAAGCAGTTCTTATTCTGGACAACACAAGGTTGGGCAAACAACTCACTGATTGCATTAAGTCCGGGCGCAAACTTATTAGAATTCCAAAAAGATTATGTTATAGTTGATAATATTAAAGACGATTTCTACGGATACAGTATTCTTAAAGCAGACGGTTTATTTTTAGATTCAGAATTTAATAGTCTGTTAAGAGATCAAAATAGTTTTGGTATCGAAACTATTGGCACTGACGAAGGCTTATACCATGTGTCTTTACCGTTAATACAAAAAGAACACGTTGTATTAATAGATAATACTACAGACTTTAACGACACAATTTATAATCCAAGCACAGGTTATAGACAAGAGCGAATCCGCGTTAACGGTTACAGATCTGATGATTGGAATGGCGGATTAAATATTCCAGGATTTGTATATGACGATGCAAGCTTTACTGACTGGTCTCAGTGGAAAGATTATAAGATCGGAGATATTGTAAAGTACAAGCAATATTACTATGTGGCAACAATAAATGCTACAGGGTCACAGAACTTTAATTCAACTAACTGGTATCAGTTAAGTGAAAAGCCTGAGTCACAGTTAATGACTAACTTTGATTACAGAGTTACACAGTTTACGGACTTTTATGATTTAGATTCAGATAGCTTTGATACTGAGCAGCAAAAAATGGCACAGCATTTGATAGGTTATCAAAAGCGCCAGTACCTTGCTAACATTATTAATGATGATGTAAGTCAGTTTAAATTCTACAGAGGCGCAATTGCAGACAAAGGCACAATGAATGTGTTTACTAAACTGTTTGATGCACTAGGCAATACTGCTGATAACTTAGAATTTTACGAAGAATGGGCAATACAAGTTGGTCGTTATGGTGCAGTTGATGATGTTGAGCAAGTTGAATTTAACTTGCTGCAAGATGATATCCAAGAGTCTCCGCAAGCAGTTGAGCTTGTAAACGCTATACCTGAAACTAACTTTGATAAGATTTATAGAATTAAACCAAACGAAGTATTTGACAAGCCTGCAGGATATACTCACGCACCGTTTCCTACTAAGACACTAACTAATGAATATATTAGAACTGGCGGCTATACTAACGAAGACGATGTTGACTTTATTGTTGGCAATTTAGAAGACCTTGCAACTGTTGATACTAACCAAATTAGTTTAGGTGATACTATATGGGTAACTGACACAGACAATAAGAACTGGACAGTTATGCAACTAACACAAGGAACTGTTAATGTAGTTGGTGCAGACACAGTTGCTGCCACTTTTGCAGTTAACGGATTAAGTTTAGTAGAACTAACACTAGATAAGTGGGTAACTGGAATATTTGCAGCAGGCGACTACGTTGGCGTCCGTGGCGCACAAGAGTATAGTATTAATGGATTATATGAAGTTGATAATATTAATCTTAATAAAATACAAATAAGAGTTCCTATTGACAGCACCATTTCTTATTTTACAATTGAAGATAATAGAAGTTTTGCAATGTCTGCTCTAAGAACTATAAGAGTAAGTAATGTTGCAGGAATTAATGCTGCAACAAATCAAGATATTTATAGTAAACAGCGATTATGGATTGATACTTATAAGAGTGAATGGGCAGTATTAGAAAATAATTCTGTATATTTAAATTCTCAAGCAATTACAAATCCTTCAGATTATGACAGTACTGATCAAGGGTTTAGTGATAGTATTGCTGTAAACGAAAACAATACTAATGTTTTTGTATCAGCACCAAATGACTTAAACGGCAAAGTTTCAGTATACCGTAGAACAAGAGAACAGTCTAATTTATTATTAGACCAAGAAATTATTATAGATAATAATGACTTGTTTGCTATTGCAGATTCTGACTTTGGAAAAAGTGTTGCAGTATCACCGGACGGAGAATATCTTATTGTAGGTATTCCGCAAGCTAGTAATGTTAAGACTAAACTAACTTATAAAACAGACGCAAGCACGGGCGCAAGCACATTTGACTTCCAACCAAACGCTGTGTATACTAAAAATAACATTGTACGGTATAGAGAAAGTTTATGGAAAACTAATAGGTCGATACTTCCACAGATTGCAAATCAGCCATTTAGTACTTTTGATACATATGTAAATCTTGCAAGTGCAGCAGATTCTGATAGTACAACTTTAAACTTGTTAGTTGCAGGTGATGCAGGGTTGCCAGGAAATTCGACAACTCATATGTTAGTCCGCGCTCCTAAAGATATGTATATTGGCACAACAGCCGGCGATACAATTAACTTATTCTGGAACAGACGTAGTTACACGTATCCTACATTAGATACTTTTATTCCTTTTGAAGGCTTAATTCCAGAATTAACACCAGAGTTTATAAGTCAAGATCATACGATTGTTGAAAAAATTGACCATGTATTTTTTATTGACACTTTTGTATCATTACCAGTTGTGGGATCTATAGTAACAACTGATACAGGTAGTGCAGAAGTAGCATATGTAGGATCTCGTAGAGATAGTGCAGTTGTTTATGTTAAAAACACAAATGGTGTATTTAATGTTACTGGTGAAATGTTTATTAATGAATTAGATTTTGTAGGATTTTACACAGAAGAATCGACTTATGCTACTAGTACTGCCATAGATGGCTACTGGATGATTAGCACAGGATTTAGTTATTCGAATAATAGTGTCTATTATGATACCGGCCGAGGCTTGGTATATGCCGATGTTAAACTACAAGGATCAGTAAGAGCTCTTAACGAATACTATAACATTCAAGATACTGTTGGCGCAATTGGTGTATATGTAACTAACAAGAACCAAGCAAGTTACATCGAGCAATTATCATATCGAGGAGATCCTGCAGGTGCCGACGCACAGGATGGCGTTGAAAGAGATTTACCAAGTAATAAATGGGTAGCTAGAGTAGGTAAGACATTTAGTGATTATTTAACAATTGGTGAAACACAAGAGTTCCGTTTGTACAATCTTGAAAACAGAGTAATTGATGTTGCAAGCCCCGGATTTTCATATGATATTCTAAACAAGCAACAAACCGTTGTTGATCTATGGGACGGCTATATTGACTTTACATTAACAGAATTTGACTTTCAAGGATTTGCATTTGAACCACAAATTGGTGATATTCTTGAAGATGTGCAAACACCTCGAGACGGCGCAGGAGGCTTGGCATTAACAACAATTAGTACAAGTACTGCTGAAGTTGTGTTTATAAAACGTAACTTTAACGCTGTGAGAGTTTATCTAAAAATTGCAACAGGCAGCTGGATAGAACAATCAAATATTGGACGTTTCCAGATTCGCAGAAAGGCAAGTGTTGCGTTACGTGGCGCGACAGATGCTGACCGTACAATTGGCACCATAACAGATATTAATAACAGCATTGTGCTAGGCACATCACTAGTCGGCAAATTAGTAGTATTCGAACATAGTAGTAACTTTAATATTGTTACCACACCAACAATTGTTGATGAAGAATATTGGTTCTTTGATGAAACTACAGTAGCAGGCGTCCAACGATTATCAAATCCTCCATATAGTTTAAACAAAGATTATACACAAGTATATAATATCCCTGCTGACGCAACAGGAACAAGTCCAACTGTAGCAAACGAAGGTGCTGTTGCAATTTACAGAAGATTAAATGACGGCACTTACAGATTCCAAAATGTATTAATATCAGAGTATAGAGCAGCAAATAGAAACTTTGGTGATAAAGTTGCAATAGTACAAACAGGAAACTTTTACACGCTATTAGTCAGTAGTAATAGTGACACTACTATACCAGTAACTGACTCAACAGGCAGAAGATCGCAGCCAGGCTCGATTGAAATATTCCGCCATGGCACAAAAGCAACTGACAGCTTTAAGGGCGAATACCAAATAACAGCATACGCAATTGGCGACATTGTAATATATAAAGACGATTATTATATTTGCCGCAAAGTAACAACAGTATCACAAAATGTTATAGTTGATCCAATATACTGGAATAAAATTAGCTGGCAGCACGGCAAAGATGCAAACTATCGCGGAACATTTGACAATACATACACTTATCGATCAGGTAATATAGTTGTACAAGGTAATGCACTATGGAAAGCAAAAACTAACATAGCAATTAATGCAGCAGTTCCAAGTGCATCAAATAACTCATGGTCAAGCGTTACAACTGATGTTGATTATGTAGGTTACTTGCCAAACTTAACTGCAAATGCATTCTATAATGAATCTGTATTTGATCCTATTGAAAATATAATAGAGTTTAGTAAGAGCTTCGATGTTAGTAGTGATGCGCAAGTACTGGTTGTGACTAGTACACAAACTGATAATACAAGTACAACAAATACAAAACTTGCAATTTATCGCGCAGTTGGAACCCAATTTCAGTTAGATCAAATAATAGCTGCACCAGATAATGTTACAGCATGGGCAGATAAAGTTGTATTAAATCCTGCAGGAACACAGATTGCAATTAGTTCAATGTTAGCTGATACAAATAAAGTTAATCAAGGCGTGGTGTATGTTTATACACAAGCAGCTGGTACATTTACTTTAACACAAACACTAACTCCACCAAATAACGAAGAAAGTGAAGGCTTTGGATTTGGCTTAGATTTTGGAACTGATAACTTAGTAGTATCAAGTTTAAACGGTGATCAAACAATTCCGACAACGTTTGACGTTGCTGTATTCACTGCAACTGAAGACACTACAACAACTTTTGATAGAGAGTTTACAAACTTTAGAAATATTAAACTCGACAAGGGCGTTGTTTATGTATACGAAACTATTGATAACAGTTTGATATATTCAGAGCAGTTTGTATATCCACTAACACAAACTACATTCGGCGAGAACATTTATGCTAACGGCAACCACGTTTATATTGGCATGCCAGATCAGCTAGTTGGCGCTGTAGAAGACGCAAGCGGCAATAAAGGGCAGCTACTTGACTTTAGAAAAAATAAAAACACATTTGCATGGAACGTTATTAGCGAAGGCATTACCCCAGTAGATGTATATAATATTCGAGGCATGTTCTTATACAACAAACGAGAAAACAGCATTGTAAGCTATATTGATTATATTGATCCAGTACAAGGTAAAATAGCTGGTCCAGCGGATCAAGAAATTACATTTAAAACTCCGTTTGATCCTGCTGTATATAATACAGGTAATCTTTTAGATAATTCAGTTGATCCTAATAGAGCGTGGTGTGAGACACACGTTGGTCAAGTATGGTGGAATATTAATTCTGCTAAATTTGCTCATGCATACCAAGGTTCAACTACATTCCAGAAAAATAACTGGAATAAATTAACACCTGATGGTAGAATTGATGTATTTGAATGGGTACAAAGTAACTTTATTCCTAGTGTGTGGGATAGTATAGCAGATACTCCAGACGGACTTGCAGCTAAAATTAGTGGCACAAGTTTATTTGGCGATGAAAGGTATTCAACTAAAATAATATATAACGAAGTTAGTAAAACGTTTAACAATGTATATTACTTCTGGGTAGTTAATAAAGTTACTGTACCTATAATGGAAAACAGAAAGTTAAGTATCCGTGATGTTGCGGCACTTATTGAGAATCCAAGAACACAAGGTTATCCGTTTGTAAGTTTACTTTCAGATAGTAAGTTTGTACTTAATAACTTCGACACGTTTATTGATAGCAATGACTTAGTTTTAAACATTAAGTATTCAACAGGACCTAAGAAAGTACAAAATGTACACAGCCAGTATAAACTAATATCAGATGGATTAGACACAAGTAAGCCTGATGCAGATATTGAACGCAAATGGTTTGATAGTTTAATTGGGTTCGACAGCAATAATAGAATTGTTCCAGATCCAACTATATCCGTTAAAAATCGTTATGGTGTACAAAATCGTCCAAGACAAAGTATGTTTGCTAATAGATTTGAAGCACTAAAACAGACTATTGAAAGAATAAATTTAAAGTTAGCTGAAAATCTTGTAGTTGACCAATATAACATTTCTAAATTAACTCAACTTGATGTTGCACCAACTGCAATATCACAAACTTATGATTTAGCAACAGACACATTGTCTGAACTTACATTTGTAAGTACAAACAAAATTACACCTGCCACACTAACGCCTGTAATTACTAATGGCAGAATATCAAGAATTAACATTACTGATGCAGGCAGAGGCTATAAAGTAGCTCCTAGCTTTAAGGTTAATGGTAAAGGTACTGGAGCAGAATTTAATATTACTATTAATAACCTAGGCCAAATTACTTCAGCTACTATGACTAATGCAGGCAGCGGATATGATGCAACTGCAAGTATTACTGTACGTCCATTTACTGTGTTAGTTAACGCAGACGAAAGTATACAAAACAAATGGGCATTGTATTCGTGGAACGGAACAGCA